>Ga0065714_10002556_pt1 | contig 21413 bp, 20 predicted proteins | sample MisRhiReplicate2_FD_59101 | JGI IMG/M metagenome (GOLD analysis project Ga0065714, IMG submission 59101) | Miscanthus rhizosphere microbial communities from Kellogg Biological Station, MSU, sample Rhizosphere Soil Replicate 2: eDNA_1 v2... | ecosystem: Host-associated > Plants > Roots >...
AACAGGACAGCTCATACCCAAAGAACGCCTGAAGGCTGTTCCTCATACTACGCTGAGCATGGAAGCTAAACTGAGACAGTAGTAACTGCTTATCTGAATCAACAAGAGGGTTTTATAGTGTTAGCNATTAGAGGAATCCCAAATTATACTNTGTCAAAGGAAGTAGGATGTTCAACATTCTTTTCATTCTAAATTTAGCCCGCCGTGCCGTNAAGAAGGAGTTGGCCATCTGTTTTGGTGATGGACGGTTATGCCCACTGAACAGATAGTTATTTTTATCATTACGTTCGCCTGTGTATTCATATACTCTAATCAATTCCAAAAGATCATCTTTAATTTCAAAAATTACACTAAGCCCATTCATATCATCTATACAAAAACGAGCACAAACCCGCATTTAAATGCAATTAAAAGCGAGTTTCACTTTTCAAAAATAAAAAACAGGAATCAAAAAACACCAAAAAAACTTCATTCAAGCCAACTCAGAACTGTTTTTCGGAAAAATTTCAGGGGAAAATTTCCAGAGGCAAGTTTTATATAACGTTGAACTGTCAAGATAGAACGCTGGATGTGGCATGTAATTATTTTCTCATCTTTATTCTATATGCAAAATCTAATAGTAGCCATCCCTTTCATCTTCCAAAATGACGAGCGCCTAAACATTCCGCAAAACAGGACTATTTGTGTATTTAATTACTTTTCTTAATTTCGCAATGCTTTAGGTTTTCTTATGGATAATACCATAAGAAATTAAAAGGGAATCAGGTAAAAATCCTGAACTGTCCCGCAGCTGTAAGCTCCATAACCATAATCCACTCAAAGCCACTGTCTCGAATATATTCGGAATGGGAAGGCAGGATGAAAGGGGAGTAAGTCAGAATACCTGCCAGAGCAAAATATTATTCATAGCTTTCGGGGATTGAAGCTTGAATGTGAAACCCGTTTATCATTGGTTCCATTCCAAACTTTCCATTTCTGTATGCTGTGGGTTTAAACTCACAACAACATGAAAAAAAATTATGTAAACGTTGCTATAAGCCTGGGGCTTGTACAACTGGCTTTACTCAGTGTAGCAGCCCATGCCCAGGATACCACCACCCGGGAACTAAAGGATGTTGTGGTTAATGCCACAAAAGTTGATCAAAAACAGTCGCAAACTGGTAAAACAGTAACGGTCCTTACAAGAGCGCAGCTTGAACATAGTTCGGGCAAAAGTCTAGCTCAATTATTAAGTGAGCAGACAGGCATCATTGTAAATGGTGCAGGTAGCAACCCCGGTTTAAATAAGGATGTTTTTTTACGGGGTGCCAGCAACAAATACAGCCTTATTTTATTGGATGGAATACTAGCCGCCGATCCTTCAGGTCTTGGTGGCACATTTGACATAAGGCTCTTATCAATTGACCAGATTGACCATATTGAAATATTAAAAGGCGGACAGTCAACCCTATATGGCTCAGATGCAGTGGCTGGAGTCATCAACATCATTACAAAAAAAAATGCAACCTCCTCCCCTGAAATTAATGGAATTGCAACAGCCGGAAGTTATGGAACGCTAAAAGGCAGTCTCGGTCTGAATGCACAACTAAAAAATTTAAGTTATAATGTCGTTTATACTCACACAAGAAGCGATGGGGTCTCTGAAGCAATTCGACCAGATACCGCTACTAAGCCGTATGATAATGACGCCTACAAGCAGAATGCCATCAACGCCCAATTCGGGGTTAAAATTAATGATCATTTTAGGCTGAGTCCATTTGTAAGATACCTATATGGGAATTCTGATTATGATGCCGGTGGTTTTGCAGATGCCAATAACTCATTTACAAACAAACATCTGAATGTTGGTACCAGCGCAGTTTATAAATTGGATAACGGTTCTTTTAATTTGAACTACAGTTATGAAAATACGAATAGAATTTATAATGATGCTTATGGCTCATCGCCTTTTATTGGCAGGCTGAATTTTGCCGATTTTTACTTTAATCATCAAATAGGTGACTATGTTAAAATATTGGCAGGTCTTGATAACCGCTACTCACAGATGAATGCAAGTGGTAAATCCAGGGTTGACTCATCGGCCAATCTGTTCGGGGTATATACTTCTGTGTTTTTAAGTAACATCAATTCCATGTTTAATTTAGAGGCAGGTGGAAGATATAACCGCCAAAATAAATATGGAAATAACTGGACCTACTCGATAACCCCATCATGTAATGTTATCGGAGACGAAAAGTTAAAATTATTTGGCACATTATCAACCTCTTTTAAAGCCCCGGACCTTAGTGCTCTATTTGGCCAATTTGGTCCCAATCCCAACCTTAAACCGGAACGGTCACGTAGTTATGAAGTTGGAGCAAGCACTAAACTGTTTGAAGGTGCATTCATCTTCCGGGTGGTTACCTATCAGCGTAACATCACTGATGCCATTATCTACCTATATCCTCAGGGTTATCTGAATCAGGATAAACAAAATGTAAAGGGAATTGAGGTTGAGCCATCCTTTAATGTGGGGAAGTTAACTTTGAACATTTATTATACTTATCTCAATGCCCAAAGTATTACTAAAAACTCTTCAGGACAGTCGGTAGCGCAGAATTATCTATATAGGATACCTAAGAGTACCTTTGGTGCATTTGCAGGAGTAAAAGCAACTAAAAATTCATATTTCAGCATCAATTACCGTCGTTATGGTCGACGGACTGATCTTTTCTATAACTCAAACACATTTGGCAATGAATTGCAAAGCTTAAAAAGTTATAACTTGGTTGATGCTTATGCAGAATATGCCTTCTTAAATAAACAGTTAAAGTTATTTATTGATGTGAAAAACATTTTTAACGAAAAATATGCAGAATTGCATGGCTACACCGCCTTAGGTACAAATTTGAATGCCGGATTAAGTTTTAATATCCACTAAGAATTGATTAATTTTACTTTAAAACAGTCATCATGTCTTTACAAAACATAAATCTCAGAAGCAGCATATTAATCATAACAATTATAATGGCCGCTGCCACTCGTTTAATCAACACGAACCATCTTACTGGCATCGCCAATTTCACACCAATAGGAGCCATGGCTCTTTTCGGTGGCGCTTATTTTTCAGATAAATGGAAAGCATATCTGGTTCCCTTACTCACTCTTTTTATAAGTGATATTGCCTTGGATTATATGTATTTTGGTAAGTTTATGCTTTTTTATGATGGCGCTTTACCTGTTTATGCCAGCTTTGCCATAATGGTGTTAATTGGCACTTATATTAAAAAGGTTAATGTAACCAATGTAGTTTTAGGTGCGCTGGCAGCAGTTTTGGTTCATTGGTTAATTACCGATATCGACCCATGGCTACGCGGGACCCTATATTCCAAAAGCTTTTATGGCTATATAGAGGCTTTAATAGTGGCTATTCCATTTGAGAAAGGGATACTTTTAGGTAATCTTGTTTATGGAGGAATATTGTTTGGCGGTTTCGAATTGGCTAAAAGAAAATTCCCGGTGTTACTTCAGGAAAAACAAATAGCTATTTAAGCTAGTCTTTTTGATGATACATTATATAACAGGTGGCACCCGATCAGGTAAAAGTAGTTATGCCCAGAAATTAGCATTGAGCTTAAGCAACAACCCGGTTTATCTGGCTACCTCCCGCAAATGGGATGTTGATTTTGAAGAGCGCATCAAACGGCACCAACTAGACCGTGATGAGCGGTGGCAGAATATAGAAGAAGAAAAATACCCATCAAACCTTGAACTAGAAGGTAAGGTAATTGTATTGGACTGTGTTACTTTATGGCTTACCAATTTTTTTACGGATACGAAATATAGTGTTGATGAAACATTGAAGCTCATCAAGCTAGAGTTTGATAAACTTGCCATGATTGATGCTACCTGGATCATTATTTCAAATGAAATTGGTATGGGTATGCATGCTGATACTGAAATTGGTCGGAAATTTGCCGACTTGCAGGGTTGGATTAACCAACATATTGCACAAAGTGCTGATAAGGTTGTTTTTATGGTATCCGGCTTGCCCTTAAATTTAAAATAAAAGAATCACCTTGGTATTCGATTGATGTATTTCACGGTTTCAAAGTAATCAGGTTGTCTGGCTATCGTTATTTTTGTGATCGAGCAATAGTCGATTTCAAGATGAAAGGCCTTATCCAATGGAATACACAGTACATATGCCAATAGCGAACGGATTACTCCGGCATGGGTACTAATCACAATTTTTTCATGCAAAGTATTGCTAGTTAATTCGTTCCAGAATTGAATACAGCGTTGATGCATTATTTTAAAACTCTCACCGCCAGGCACTTTGTAATTTACAAAATCAGCCATCCATTCATTTAAAACCATCTGGTCAATATCAGTCCATTTGCACTGTTCCCAATTGCCGAAATTTATTTCTGAAAGCCTCTCATCTATCTGAAAACAATCGCCCGAAAAAAAACCAGCCAATTGCGTACAGCGTTGGTATGGACTGGAATAAAATTTACAGCCAGAAAAATCGGAGCCAAAGTTTTTTTTCAAGGCTAAAAAATCTGCTTCCCAATCATCTGCCAGTTTAATTTCGGATTGTCCGTAACATAATTTTTTCGGATTCTGAACAGAACTATGCCGCATTAAATAGATCTCCATTAGCCTAAATATTTAAGATCAATAAGAGACTTAAATAAAAAACAACCTCTGAAACCTGCTGTAGGGCACCTAGACAGTCGCCAGTATAACCGCCGATCCATTTTTTAAAATATCCTGAAAAATACCAACGGATAAACAACAACGGCAATAAGGTTAACAAAACATACACATTTGCGAATAAAGCAAGGGGAGCCAAGCCAAACATGGCCGCACAGATTAATTCGCTCATGCTCATTTTTGTAGCCAATGGTTTTGATTTACTGGTATCATCGTCCCTTACATACTGATCAGTAAATATTAATGATACCGCGTTTAAACGGCTTATAGCATGCCCGCTGATTAAGGCGATTAATACTGTATTTAAAGGAAAATATTTCAAGGAAGACCATTTTAGAAGCAATATAAGTCCAAGTCCAATCACACCAAATGTACCCAGGCGCGAATCTTTCATAATGAGCAATATCTTTTCTTTAGTCCAGCCGCCGCCAAACCCATCACAGACATCTGCAAAGCCGTCTTCATGAAATGCTCCGGTTGTGATTATTGAAGCGATCATACACAACAATAAGGCGATATCACTCGGGAAGATCAGTTGGCATAAGTAGTATGTTAACGCACTTATTGATCCAATAATTAGGCCTATCAGTGGAAAATATTTTGAAGATTTGTTGAGATACTCTGCCGAATGGTCAACCCATTTAGGGCAGGGTATCCGCGTAAAATACATCAGTGCGGTAAAGAATATTTTTATTTCTCGTTTCATTTATTCTTTATTACTAACTCCTGCAGATTCGAAACTCGCCATTTCATTTAAAAAATTAACAGCGGCATTCACCAATGGAAATGCAACTGCGGCACCTGTTCCTTCACCTAAGCGCATCCCTAAATTCAATAGCGGGGATAAGTTAAGATATTCCAATAACAAGTGGTGCCCCTTTTCGTCAGATTGATGGCAAGCAATAACATAGTTTTTAATTTCAGGATAAAGTTTAAAAGCGGCAAGATAAGCCGTTGAGGCTATAAAACCATCCAGCAAGATCATCATATTATGCTCTGCAGCCTGTAACATCGCACCTGTCATCATGGCTATTTCAAAACCCGAAAATGTCTGCATTATCTTTTCCCAATCTACTATTTGAGCATGATATTCAGCTGCCGCCTGAAGGATACTTATTTTCTTATTTAAACCATCATCATCCAAGCCTGTGCCACGGCCAATACAATCAGGCAGGTTTATACCTGTAAAATAATGCATTAACAATGAGGCTGATGAAGTATTACCGATGCCCATCTCACCAAAAGCAATACAATTACAGCCCTGCAGGTATATATCATTAACAATGGTTGCCCCTTTATCAATGCACATCTCCAATTCTTTTAAAGTCATTGCCGAATCCTTTAAAAAGCTACGCGTTCCTTTATTTATTTTATAATGCAGCAGCTTATCAATATCCCCGAAATTATGATTTACACCTGCATCCACCACTTTGACATCCAGGTTATTCGTTTGGGAAAATACATTAATGGCAGCACCTTCATTTAAAAAATTCATCACCATTTGAAAGGTTACTTCCTGAGGATAAGGTGTTACACCTTCTAACGCAATGCCGTGGTCACCGGCAAAAATCACAACCGTTGGATTAGCCAAAACCGGAGACAGGCTTTGTTGAACAACACCTATTTGTTTTGCCAGTTCTTCTAATTTCCCTAGCGCACCAATGGGCTTGGTTTTAAGGTCAATTTTGTCTTGTATTTTTTTTTCTAAAGTTTTATCTATGGTTTTAACATTGAATATTTTCATTTGAATGCTCCTATTTATTGTCAAATTTAATTTTAAAACCATCAGTTTTAAAACTATTATACCGCCTGAGTACAAAATGATTGGAATGCTATTGGTTAAGAAAGTTACAGGGTATTAGCTCAGCACAGATTAACCTGTTTATTAAAAGGCCAATACCTTGCAGAAATTCTTCTTGGAAATATGAAGAACGCCATTGAATATTTATTTCTTTTTGCCCTCCTATTCTTTAAATGAATTACGAGAACAGAACAAATAATTAAACTCTTTAAAGAACACCATAAATTTGTCTGCAACCAAGGATGAGGGCATGCAACTTATAAAAAGAATTCATGAACCTATTATTTCTGAAGAGCTCTTCAAGAATGTACAGAGCCTAATTTATAGCAAGGCGTAAGGAAAGAGGCAAAAAGAGAGTTCTGGTCATGGCATAATTCCTTAAACCATTAAATATGCATGATATTTCATTCATTACCTGACACAAACCATAGTTACGCATGATATTTAATACATTATTATATGAAATAAAATTTTCATATATTTGAATGATATTTCATACGTAAACTATAAATAACATTAATTATGAATGATATCTCAGACATGATCGCCAATAGTGACGNTTCAATCTTAAAACAGATTGGTGAGTTTATCAAAGAAAAAAGAATTGAACAAAACATCAAGCAGGATTCACTTGCCAGCGCTGCAGTCATTAGCCGGTCTACATTGAGTCTTATAGAACGGGGTGAAAGCATCTCTTTGATCAACTTAATAAAAATTTTGCGGATGCTGGATGCATTATATGTATTGGACAGGTTTAAAATAGAGCCAAAAATCAGCCCTATGCTGCTGGCAAAAGAAGAACAGAAAAAGCGTAAACGGGTATTCAGGACTAAAGAAAACCCAGAAGAAGATGATTTAGGATGGTAAGAAGTGCATATATAAAATTATGGGGGAAACTGGTTGGTGCAGTTGCCTGGGATGAACAGCAGCAAATCGCATCTTTCGAATACGATTCGAAATTCCTGCGATCTGAATTACCAATTTCCCCAATTAAAATGCCTTTGGTGAAAAGAATCTTTTCATTTCCGGAACTCAGTGGTATTCCAACTTTCAAAGGTTTACCGGGACTATTGGCTGATGTCCTCCCCGACAGGTATGGAAATGACTTAATTAACATTTGGTTAGCACAGAATGGAAGACCTGAAGGATCATTGAACCCAGTAGAACTTCTTTGTTTTATTGGTGCAAGGGGCATGGGTGCTTTAGAATTCGAGCCGTCAATCGCGCCATTAACAAAACCACATACACTTGAAATCTCCAGTTTAATTGAGACTACACAAAGACTGCTGAACAACAAAGAAGCCTTTCTAATACATACCGACGATGAAATGCGGGATGTATTACTGGAAGTATTAAAAATGGGAACCTCGGCTGGCGGAGCCCGCCCAAAAGCAATCATTGCCTACAACGAAAAAACCGGAGAAATAAGATCAGGGCAAACACTGGCTAAAGACTTTGAACACTGGCTGCTGAAGTTTGACGGAGTAAACGATACACAATTTGGCGCGAGTCATGGCTACGGAAGAGTAGAAATGGCATATTACCAAATGGCAACCTCTGCAGGACTGGAGATGATGGAATCAAGGCTTATAGAAGAAGAAGGCCGTGCACACTTTATGACAAAGCGCTTCGACAGAATCGGCGGCAATCAAAAATTGCACACACAGACTTTATGTGCTATAGCCCACTACGACTTTAATCAGATACTAAGCTACAGCTATGAACAACTGTTTCAGACGATGCGCCAATTAAAACTAACTTATGCAGAAGCCGAACAGATGTTCCGCAGAATGGTATTCAACGTACTGGCAAAAAACTGTGATGACCACACGAAAAATTTTGCCTTCTTAATGCATCCGGACGGTAAATGGACTTTAGCCCCGGCATATGACATTTGTTACGCTTACCGGCCAGGCAGTGACTGGGTGAGCCAGCATAACCTGAGTATGAACGGAAAGCGCGCAAACATAACTAAAGAAGATTTTCTGGTTATCGCCAAACAGAACTCGATCCGTAAACCCGAACAGATAATTGATGAAGTCCAATCATCTGTTAATAATTGGCTTGAGTATGCAAATCAATATAAGGTAGAGGAAAAACTTGCAGCAGCTATTGAGAAGACACTTATTAAAAAACTCTAGATTACCAGTACAGATAAATAAAGGACCCAGAAGGGTCTATAAATTATTCCGCTGCCGGTTTAACTTCTTTGATTTCAACCATATTGACGATGATTTCAGTGGAATATCTTTTCTCCCCTTTATGATCTGTGTAAGAAACCTCTGGATCCATTTTTTTCTCAATTTGACCTTACCGCAAAAGTGGTGCAGGACTTAAATTAACTGGAAAAGCCTATAATTCAAGTATCCAAATATTACGAAAACTTATCTCAGCGCCGTGTATCTCGTCCCGCCATACCTTGTCATTGTCAACCTATAGGCGTATGAGACCTTGCGTAAAGCTTATCTGGAACTTAAAAACCTGGCCCAGGCCGGCCGTAACGAGGTAACTGAGTTAAAAAACAAAGAGAGCAAGTAAAATTATAGCTGTTTTGGGGAATAGGCTACCGGGTATTCGTCCGGCAGTCTTTTTATTTTTACTACGCGTTGGGTGTAGAAAAATTAGTAATTTGGTATTGAATTACTACAATGATTAAATACAACGATCTTCTTCCAATTAATACAATTGATAAAATTGATCAGCTGATCGATCGGCTTCAGCATTTAACTGTCCCTGATAAATTAGATACGCTGGAAATTAAGGTAATGTTCCATATCAGGAAACTGAAAATTCAGCTTTACTTCAAGGAACGTTTTCAAGCATTCAAGGACAATCTTCCGGCACGTCAAATCCCTATTGCTACTTCTGCTAAAAGAGGTTCAATCAGAACCCTCCATTCTAACTAAAAGAAGCTAGGGCTATTGTACGTGAGCTGGTTGGTCTGAGCTTTGCGGAAATTGAAAAGTTTACTGATCTGAACTGTTCCACACTGGAACGGCTATTGTTAAAGCATGAAATTGAAGTGACGGATGAGACTATTTTCACTTCAAAAATGTATGAGCTGAGCAAAGGTTATTTAACAAATGCTTTTGCGATGAAGAACAGGGCCAGTAAACTTTCAAAAAATGAAGAGGAAAGTATTTCTTCCGGCTATGCTAAAAGAAATTACAAGTTCGCGCCAAGCTTTGGAAAAGAGGGTAATTATCATAAACTGATATTTATTAGACCCAAATCTTAATTTCAAAGTGGGGATTCTTGTACCTTCACCTTACTATTTTTTCAAACGATATTCTGGATAAATGGAAAATAACAATTACGTAATATTGGTGGATGAATGGATTCCTATCTATGCAAATGTGCTTGCAGATTTGGACTATAATCAAAACCTTGCAGATCACCTGGTTTCCATTGAAATGATACTCAGTAAAGTTTTAGGAGCAATAAGTATTGCAGAGCTTTCCAGTCAAAATACTGAAAAGCTTGAAACACTTGGCTTTGCAGTATTCAGCCTGCAGAGGCGGGTTTTCCACTTAATACCTGACTTTATTCCCAAGCAAAGAAGACAACTTTTGGCTTTGAGCCGGGAGACGGTTAAGGAAGAAAAGTTCTACAGTGAAGCAGTGCTTTCAAAGGAAGACAAAATGAATAACGACGCTTTTTTGGCCGAGATCAAAACATGGATTAATCTTGTGGCAGACGCGGTAATCACAGATGAAGGTGTGTTGCAAATTATTTTAAAAGCACCGATACAAGAAATGTTATCGGGTACTGCGACCCGCTTCTCAAGAAGTGCCGAATCACATGGGTTAAATTTGAAAAAAATTGTTCTTTTTGATGTTGCTGATGCAAAAGTTGGATCAATAGTAAACGGAATAGAATTGTTTTCAAAACCATTGACTTATTAACTAAGCAATCGTAGTTTATATAAATAAGGGTATAAAAATGAATGAATTATCGGGGATTACTTCAGCAAAAAATTTGGCAGCAAAAATCAACAAGAGTCTGTATTTACGGATTTCAGTTCTTTTTAAGCCATTCATTTTTGTTTGCCCGGCAGCGACTCGAAATTAAAAAGGGAGATGGCGCAAACGGCGATTAGTTTTCTCATTCCGTAAAATGATCAAAAGAAATACAAACATAGTCCATCCGTTCTGGACAAACGTCAAAAACCACCTGATCGTTCACCGTAAAAACGAATAATAACTCATTTTTTTTACAAAAAACAAAACAATAAACATAATATTGGTTTTTTTTCATAAAAAACAACACAAATATGAACAAATCGCATATTTTAACTAAAAAATATCGATATTTCTCATGCATAAATCACAAAATACACCAAATGATAAAAATAAAATACAAAAAATATTAAAATAATATATGTTTTTATGATTTTAATTATAAAAAATCACATTTTTTATAATTAAAATTGGAACATATAGTGATATTAGATATATTTACATCAATTAACCACCAAAAACATTCAGATATAATTTGCCTATGAGGAGAATCTAACCCATAAAAAAACCTCGCTGGGAAGTCGCATTCCCAGTGAGGCAAATAGTTTTCAATCGCTTTAACAATAAAAAACCTTTTCAAATGTATAAAAATGTACGTTATAAATCCGTAGTATTTGTTTTATTTTTAATTTCAGCTCTCCTCCATTTCAATCCGGCAAAAGCCCAGTTTAGTTTGTCTGGTCAACTTCGTACCCGCGCCGAACTTCGTGACGGATATGGCAACCTTGTTTTATCAGAAGCAAAAAAAGCAGGCTTTGTTTCGCAGCGTACACGCCTGAACTTCGGCTATAAATGGGATCTTTTGTCTTTCGGCGCAAGCGTTCAGGACATCCGGGTTTGGGGCGCCGATGCTTCAACCATTTCAACAGCTGACGGCAATAGGTTTATGCTTCATGAAGGCTGGGCCGAACTGACACTTGCCAACAAGGCAGACACTAATATCAAATTCAAATTAGTAGACCAGCTTTCTCTTAAAGTAGGCCGACAGGAATTAATTTATGACGACTCACGACTTATCGGCAATCTGGACTGGCTGCAACAGGCGCGTCAGCACGATATGGCTTTACTAAAAATCATGCACCATGGCTGGCAGATTGATCTTGGTTATGCCTTTAACCAAAACTCAGATGCTGCAGGAGTAACCAATACCAACTATGTGCCTGGCAATTTGCCTGCCTACGTTAGAAACAGTCTTGGCACGTTGACACCATTACCAGCTGGCCTTGTTCCGCTTGCCATTGGCGGCAGCGCTGCCAACAACAGTACAAAATCAGGAACCCCCGTTTACAGCAACCCTCCCGGCACCAATGGCGCTACACAAAACTATAAATCTTTCAGTAGTCTCTATGTGAGTAGGAAATTTAACCAAACCAAAGTATCAGCCTTGCTTTTTAATGACAACTTTGGCCGATACAAACTTGATTCAGCGGGCAGCCTGGCTACTGGCTACGTGTACGGACGCCGTTTTCTCCCCGCTAATCCAGCTGACACCTATGACTATGGAACAAATAGCAGATATACTTATGGCCTAATGATCAACCCAACCTTTGGCAACACATCAGGCTCTGGTAAAATCGCAATACAGGCTGCCTATTATCAGCAATCGGGAGACGACAGAGACGGAAACAGGATGAATGCATTCCATTATTCCATTGCTGCAACTTATCAAAAAGGACTTTTTAGCATCACACCAGGTTACGACGTGCTGTCGGGAACCAAAAGCGCAGACCTGGCCGCAGGCAAAAACAATTCCTTTGATCCCTTGTATGGTACTCCTCATAAGTTCTGGGGATATATGGATTACTTTTATGCCGGCAGCGGCTCCCCTAAGGGGGGATTAAACAATCCCTACCTTAAATTTAAGTACACAGCCAATACTTTCGCATTAGGCCTCGATCTCCATCACTTTGGATTAAACCAGGACATGAAAAAAGCTGACGGAACGCTTGTAGGCAAAAATATCGGTAAGGAGGCCGACTTTCAGCTAAGCTATAACATGAACAAATTTACCAATATCGAAGTGGGATACTCCATTATGAAAGCAACGGAGAATATGCCTTATGCCAAAGCACAGGCGACAAACGATATCACTGCAGCATCTTTTGACAAGACAGGCACCTGGGCTTATATGATACTGAAGTTTACTCCCGATTTTTTCTACAGCAAACCTGTAGCGATCAAACAATAACTCAAATCGACACTAATTCCAACCCAAATGAATACATATTTACAAAAAACAGCAAAATTAGTTTTGACAGGGACTTTATGTACCCTGCTGTTCCTTACCGGTGCTTTCGCCAAACCTATTAAAAAAGTAGTAAAACTAGGTTTTATTCCACTAACTGATTGCGCCCCCCTTGTTATTGCCAAAGAAATGGGCTTTTTTGCCAAGTACGGAGTCGATGTCCAATTGTCTAAAGAAGCGTCATGGGCCGTTATCCGAGATAAGATACTAAATGGTGAGCTGGATGCCGCTCATTGTCTGTTCTCCATGCCGTTTTCAGTATACACCGGAATTGGCGGCAAGGCAGGTTCAGAGATGAAAATTGCGATGGTACTGAACAACAATGGTCAGGCCATCACATTATCAAAAGATTTCTGCGGATTGGTCGGCTTCAGAGACTTAAAGAATGTTGCCAAAGCGATCAAAGCTGTCAAAGCCCGAAAAGAAGTGACTTTTGCAATGACTTTCCCAGGAGGCACACACGACATCTGGCTGCGCAACTGGCTGGCCGCAGCAGGTGTCAATGCAAAATCAGTAGGCATAATTACCATTCCCCCTCCGCAGATGGTGGCCAACATGAAGGTAGACAACATGGAAGGCTTTAGCGTTGGTGAACCCTGGAATGGCGTCGCGGCAACTCAAGGAATAGGATTTACCCAAATCTCGAGCCAGGACATCTGGAAAAATCATCCTGAAAAGGCCCTGGTTGCCAACAAGGCTTTTGCTGAAACAGACAAGGAAGATCTCAAAAAAGTAATGAAAGCCATTATTGAGGCCTGTAAATGGCTGGATGTCATGGCTAACCGCAAAAAAGCGGCAATTCTCCTGAGCAAGCCAAGTTATGTAAACGCAGCCGTGCAAGTTATTGAAGCTAGACTAATGGGCTCAACCGACATTGGCTGTGACCTTGGCATTCAGAAATATAAGGATGACTATATGTTATTTTACAATAAGGGAGGCGTAAATGCACCAAAATTAGCTTATGGGATTTGGTTTTTGGCTCAGTACATGCGTTTTGGAATGATCGATAAAGCACCGGATTATCAGGGTGTAGCAAAAAAACTAATCTTGACCGATCTCTTTAACGAAGTGGCAAAAAGCATGAGTGTACCCGATCAGGAAGACATGAAGCCTTTTAAGACCACGCTGGAAACCATCATTTTCGATCCAAAAAATCCGGTACCTTATATTGCTGGTTCAAAAAAATAAATACCTCACGTTATGAAGCAATTACTTTCTGTTAAAACAGGTTTATCCTTATTCTATTTCCTTACCGGATTAATCATTATGGGAGGCATATGGGCATTGATTGCCAAACTTTCTAAAAACGAGATCCCCGATCCCCAGACGACCTGGGTTGTTTTTAAAGAAGTGATTAAGCAACCTTTTCAGGATGATGCCGATCAAAAAGGCATCGGAACCAAATTGTTAAGTTCATTGGGTCGTGTAGGCATAGGCTTCGGCTTAGGTAGCTTATTTGCAGTGCCTATAGGATTAATTATGGGCAGCAGTAAAATAGCGATGCGCATCATTAACCCTATGGTACAAATCTTAAGGCCCGTTTCCCCGTTGGCTTGGTTCCCGCTGGGATTAGCCATTTTCCAGGACTCTCCAAAAGCCAGTGTTTTTATGATCTTCATCTGCTGTCTTTGGCCAACATTGATCAACGCCGCTTTTGGTGCCGCTCACATTCCCCAGGATCATAAAAACGTAAGTAAAGCATTTGGATTTTCTACATGGCAATACCTTAGCAAAATATTGCTACCCTTTAGTCTTCCACATATCATTACCGGTTTAAGGCTATCCGTTGGCATTGCCTGGATGGTGATCGTTGCCGGCGAGATGCTCTCCGGAGGAACAGGACTAGGCAATTTTGTTTGGGAAGAAGGATTTAATGGCGGCAGCACAGCAAAGATCCTGGTAGCCATCATCATCATTGGCCTGGTCGGATCCCTGCTGGACAAGTGTTTTATGTGGCTGCAGCAAAAGTTTTCCTACACCATTTAGTAACAGGTTTTATCATCATTTAAGGATCTTATTATGAGTAACACATTACCATTAGACGAAAGCATTACTGAAATTGCAGAAAGAATTCTGGAACAGGCGACCAGCCCTCAGGTGAGCATCAAAATAGAGCAGGTGACAGTCAGCTTCAAAACACCCAAGGGGGTATATACAGCGGTTAAAGAAATTGACTTAACCGTCAATAAAGGGGAGATCGTCGCCCTGATAGGTCACTCAGGCTGCGGTAAGTCGACCCTTTTGGGGACCATAAGCGGCATGGTCAAACCTACAAGTGGGCAGGTGTATGCGAACGACAAAAAAGTCAACTCCCCGGGACCGGACCGAGGTATTGTTTTCCAGAACTACTCCCTGCTTCCCTGGCTCAGTGTTTACAAAAACATTGAAGTGGCCGTTCGCTCGGCCATGAAAGAGTTGTCTGCTGCAGAGCAGGCCAAACTGACTGAAACCAATTTAAGATTGGTAAACCTCTGGGAGCATAAAGACAAATTGCCCGGTCAGTTATCCGGCGGAATGAAACAAAGAGTGGCCATAGCCCGTGCTTTTGCAATCAACCCTAAAATACTATTGCTCGACGAACCTTTCGGCGCACTCGATGCTTTAACCAAAAGTGCCATGCATGTTGAACTACTTAAACTCTGGAACCTTGACCATCGCGAAAAAACCATTGTTATGGTAACACATGACATTGAGGAAGCCATTTTTTTGGCAGACAAAGTGGTGGTAATGAACAATGGCCCGGCAGCAACCATAAGAGAAATCGTAAATATACCATTGAAAAGACCACGTAATAAGAAAGAAATCGTGCATGACCAAATGTATATGGAAATTCACGACCGCTTGCTAAACTTATTAATCGATAAATTTTCTATAGATGATGAGCACTGACAGCTAAAACATACAAAAGCCTCCAAATTAACAGTTTGTTTGTTTTTGTACATTTTAGCACTCTTTCAAGTACCATACGCCGTATTGAGGACGAAACAATTTAAAGACGATTTAATCAAAATAGCCAAATTACCTATTCGTAAAGAAGTCATGGAACGTATTCAATCTAATAAAACAGCAGCAATAATAATTTAACTAGTCTATTCTGGATTTTATAAGAATAAAAGAACAGGAGACCTATATTCCTCCCATTCACTGTATAAGGATATCATATTGCGAATAACCTCTCCCATCAAAGCTATATTGAGAGACAGTAAGAGTCTCACATTAAAATCGCAAAAAAAGCATTTGGAACACCTTTTAGCTTATTAAAATAACACTTCACGCCTGCTATTCACAACATAAAAACGGCAAACCAGTATTCACCGGTTTGCTGTTTCCTGAGAGGTTAATTAACTATAGTCCCCGATGTCTTTTTGCCTTTTTGTTTATAATGATCTTCCCGCTCCTTATCTTCATCATCCATCTCAGCACTTTTTTTAATTTTTCGCCAGTTGGTGTTTTTGTTGTAGCGGGCCATCGCTTTTTTGGTATCGAATATCCGGGTATCACTTTTCACAAAAGTATAGGGGGTATAATCGGGCTTATCGGTAAAAAAGTCCTGCAATAACGAAGCGGTAACATCATATTGGTTTGCATACGGTACACCTAAAATGTTATAAATGGTTTTTAATATCGAACCAAAATTGGCATGTGTATGACTTACATACCCCTTTTTTACGTATGGACCAGCCAACATCAGAATTGAACGATGGGCATCCACATGATCAACACCCCCTTGCGGATCATCCTCTGTTATAATTACCAGCATGTTTTTCCAATACTTGGTGTGTGACAGGAAATCAAGTATGCGGCCCACAGCCAGGTCATTGTCGGCCATGTAAGATTCCTTGTACGGGTAACCATCATTAGGTCTTAGGTCTGCCCCGTGATCATTAGGCACCTGCATAGTGATCAGCGATGGCATTTTCTTTTTACCGCTGATCCACATTTTGGCAAACTCACTTTTAAATTGCTCAACCCTAAACTGATCCGGGATATTGGTATTAAAGCCAGCGTAATTATGACTGGTGCGGGTAAATAAAGCCTTTTGCATAGGTACCATAACCAGATGGGCAGCCCCCGTATTGGTATCTTCCCAGGTTTCGCGTACATGCAGCGTTTCATTAGCCTCGCCAAAATTGTAAAAATCCACGTTTTTGCGCTCCAAAGCTTCCCACAGTCCGCCGGTTTCAGCATAGTCCTCAGGGTCCATACTACCAGTTGTACCTGGAAAGCGGCGACCCGGCGCCTTCGAAAACAGCTTAGCTGTTTTGGTTACCGTGGAGTTAGCTTCAACCCATTCATTGGGTATAACGCCCATCATCCAGTGGTGCCCATGAATGGATGCATCACTATCACAATAATAGTTGTCAGAAAATGCAAACTGGTTGGCTGCCTTGATGTGATTTGGACAAACATTAAGGTTAGGGAATTGCGGACGTAAAGTATCGGGTAGTGTATACTCACAATGCACACCATACCTTGCTAAGGTACTATCACCTTTACCATTTTTTAGCTGCCCAAACACTTCATCATAAGTACGGTTTTCTTTGGTGATGTAAACGATGTATTTTATAGGTGTAGGCGATGATCCTGGTAAAACAGGCAAAGGGTTTTGAGTTGCAACCCTTACCGGTTTACTTACAAAGGTATTGCTGATAGCCTGTTGGGTATAGGCAGCAAGCTGAGCGGCGTTGGGCATCTCAACTTTTTGAAAAGTCCCTAATTGGATATCACCAACGTAGGTGCCCTGAGGGGGGGCAACAAAACCTCGCCCACCATTAGGGCCTGCGCCGTAGCCACGACAGGACGTAATGTATAATTCCTTCTCATCGGCAGATAATTTCACCCTTGATGTTCCCCAGCCAGTCGGGATCAGTCCTCTGGTGGTTTTTGTGGGTATATCAATTACGGCAACCGCATTAAAACCCAAAAGTGCGACATAAAGTGTCTTTTCGTCTTTACTCAGGCTGATGCCAAAAGGCAGCAAGCCTCTTAGTTTATCGATTCGGGGATCAACCTTTATCGGGATGTGACCCAACAGCCTATGGTTTTTGTAATCAATAATGCTGATGTTGTCATTAGTAGCATTGGAAACATATGCATATTGTGTACCAACGGCTATCGAATTGGGGCTAGCTCCACCGGTTACTTCGGCATCTTCCAACATTTGGCCTACCTGATGCCCGGTTTTAAACTTATTGATAACCTGATTGCTGGTCAGGTCAATAGTGAACACACTCATAGCCTCCGGAGATAGCGGACTGCCAACACCGGGGATCTTTCTGCCTTCAACTACTGTTCCCTCGTGCGATTCTTTGGTATTATCGCCGTATGGATGATGTGATATCATGATAGAGTCGGCATTTTCAGGTGTTGCACCGGTAATTAGCGGATAGGAATACATTCCAACATTAGCCACAAAAGCAGTTTTTTTATCCGGACTTAAAGCCAGACCAAAGGGCTGGCGACCTACGTCAATTGACTGTGTAACCTTTTTTATGCCAAGATCAATTCTTACCATACGAAAGTTTCCGCGATCAAGTACCAGCAATTCATTTTTATCAACATTAAATAACAAATCGGAGGTAAAACTATCCTCATAATTTTTTGATCCAATTTTTCCGTTAAGTGTTAATGAATCTGTTTTTACAAAATTTTCGGCATCATAAACAATAACAGCACCATTATCACCGCCGCTTAAATACAAAGTTTTAGAATCGGGAGAGAAGGCAACGCCTAAAAAAGAGCCATTTGGTAAAGGAGATATTTTCTTTTTGCCATAAGCAGGTATCCTGATGGCATTCATGGTAGCTATATCAATAAGCGTTAAAACACCGTTATGCAGTGTTACCGCCTTTTTGCCATCAGGCGATATGGATAAGCCAAAAGGATCATGTGTTATGCGGATGGTTTTACCCGCAGGTGTTACAAACCTTCCGCTTGGCAAAACAGAAGTGCCTGCTGTATCAATTTTACAATAGCGATCAATGCCTGGTACCTGCAAAATATTTACCTGTTTTTGGGCCAACACGAAATTGCCGGCACCTAATAACATGAATAGGGCCAATAACTTACTTTTCATATATTGATAAATTAATGATTAAAAACTATTTGGTTTGGAATTTATTTATGAAAATTGAAGTTAATTAAAGCGCGAATGGTATACCCATTTTGAGTTGCTATAGGCCCAAGTTCTCTAATCGCTTCAGAGGGAATAATCGAACTTCGGGTAGCATAAAATACCGGACCCCCTGATAGTGAAAATGATATTTTAGAGTGATTTGGCTCCAGATTAATTGATGGACCAACCATAAGTTTTGCACCACCCTCTGCTTCATCTTTTTCCCAAAAACCTTCAAGGTCTTGTCCCAAAGCCTCGAAGCCAATATACCAGGCATTCGCTATTCTATACTGATACCCAAAACTACTTATGAAATCCAATTTATCTCTATTTGCATCAAAGGCTTTCTCAAATCGCAAATTGCCGGTCATTCGCCATTTTAGACGGTCAAAAGATGCCGTTAATCTGCTAATTGCTGAGCCCGTTTTTGACCAGTCGCGACTTAAGCCTAACCCCGCACCAAGCCTAAAACCCGAACTGTTTTTTCCACCAATTAAATCTCTGATTACTTCCGCTTGTTGAGCAGAGGTTACTCCGCCTTTGCTGGAAAAGCCTACGGCAACGTTAGCGTAAAGCGTTAACCTACTTCCTAAATATCCTTTAATGCCGAATTGCTGCCCTAAGCCATCATAACCAAATTGGCCACTGGTTCTTTTGCCATAACTGCCCGAATAATATACATTCCACTTCTGGTTATCGGCAGTAAGCGTATTTAAAGAAAATAAAAAAGGTTGTGCTGCTGGTTTATTTAAAGAAACCGATGTTTTTGTATTTGGAAGTTCCTGAGCCCGAACTCCGAATCCGCATAGCAAGAAAATGGCTTTAAAAAGAGTTTTTTGCATGATAATTTTATTTATTATGATTAGAAATGTTTAATTACCGGTAACACTACCTATTGCTTCACCAACTTCGTGCCCTGCAGCAGCTTTAAAATCGAAACCAAGTAAACTGGCAATAGTTTGAGCCAATTGCTTATGATAAGTTGTAGTCTGGGTTTTTATTACTCCAGCCGGTGGCGTATCAGGGCCCAATACAGCAAACCAAGATTGTTCAGAATTTGGTGTATCAGTCCCATGATCGGTCCATTTTGCCAGAGGCAGTTCACCCCTTCCGTGATCACTGGTTATGATTAGTGTGGTTTTATCCTTATACTGCGGGTCTGTTTGCAGATATTGCCAAAGCTCATTCAAAAACCCATCTTCTTTATTAGCGGACTGCAAATAAAACTGATAGTTACCTTCATGTGCCAAATCATCTGTTTCAGCAAAGCTCATATATAACACACGAGGTTTATATTGTTTTAGATATGCCTTACCGAACTCAAAGGTTAAAAAATCAAGTCGTATATCAGAACCCAGCAATTCAGGGACTTTACGCTGAATTTCATTCAAATATTTCAAACGTTCACTAGCTTTAGAATCTTTGAAGTTGGAATAGCCCGAATTTATCAACAATCCGGAACGCTTTTCATTCAATATAGCCGGAAAAATATGCCATGAAGTAAAGGCGGCAACCTTATTTTGGAATCCTTTCTGCTTATTCAAATACTCGAGAATATTTACATTTGGATTTGGTATGGCGTCGTTAAAGTTCATTTTCACATCCGGGAAACCAGTAAAGATTTCATTATACCCGGGATAGGAGAAATGATAAGGGTTGGCCACTTCACTTTTGTTTCCTACATCTCTATTGCCATATAACTGACCCTTTTCTGCTATTACCCCCCAGAAAAAGGGCAGTAACAAGTTTCGGCGAGTAGATGCATCTGCCGCCCAGAATTTTTTGGTCATTTCAGCTTTATCCTTAGTAAATTTTGAATTGATGAGGGCGGAATCTGCACCACGGTAAAGTTCTTGCCAGCGAAAGCCATCAAGGGTAACAATAATGATGTTTTCAGTTTTGGTATGTTGTGCCCTTAATTGCCCAAACATACCTATGGCTATAAAAAGAGTGATTATTTTTTTCATAAAGTTAAAAACTATATAGAAGATTATAAAGCAGGAAACCTTACCCTTTCAAGGCAAAGTCCCCGGCTTTAGTGAAAGTCCGGCGTAAATACTTAGCCGGAATTAATAGTGATGTCATTTCTTTTCACTGTAGTAAGGCCCGTAAGAACTTTTCAGACTAAGCTTATTGTTTACAGTTTCAAGTGTAGATACCGTATAGCTTCCATCGGGTTTTACCTGTAGCCAGATATGTCCGCTGGTAGATTTATAGGAGTTGTCAATAAGATCTCCAATAACCACTTTGTTTGCGGCTAAGATATCTGTTGCAAACAAATCCCGCTCTCCAGGATAAATGGATTTGGATAACATCCGCGTTAAAGTCTCATGCGAGGGTTGGTCGCTAGACCAAACCACCTCAAACCAAACTCTGGGTTGTAGGGTTTTGATAAATAAAGGATTCAGCACATCACGTCCACCATGATGATTGGCAATGGCTACATCCACTTTTCCGATAGAGGATGCCATTTTTGATTCTACATCATAGTATTCAGGGTTTCCAATAGTAACTACCCCCGGAATATCTCCTCCA
>Ga0065714_10002498_pt1 | contig 21394 bp, 14 predicted proteins | sample MisRhiReplicate2_FD_59101 | JGI IMG/M metagenome (GOLD analysis project Ga0065714, IMG submission 59101) | Miscanthus rhizosphere microbial communities from Kellogg Biological Station, MSU, sample Rhizosphere Soil Replicate 2: eDNA_1 v2... | ecosystem: Host-associated > Plants > Roots >...
TTACGCCTTCTCAACTTACAACAATAGCCAAAAAACTTTATCCGGATAAAGTTGCTTCCTATGCAAACTACCAACAAGGCAGAGCAATTAATCTGAACCTAAGAAGAAAGAAAGAAGAAGGTAAAAGAGGCAGTGGTACCACTTTAAAGATAAACCCGTATACCGGAGAGGTAATTAGCAAAGTAGTCCATAAAAAAGGCGAAACAGACTTTTTTAGATACATATTGAACGGTCATCGTTTCCTTTGGATGCCTTATGAAATCGGTAGGCCAATTGTGAATTATGGCACTATGATCTTCGTTATTTTGCTGATAACCGGACTAATCTGGTGGTATCCCAAAAAGTGGAACAAATCAACCCGGGATAAAAGTTTTAAAATCAAATGGGGAGCATCCTTTAAACGTGTAAATCTGGATTTGCATAATGTATTGGGTTTTTACTCCTTACTGTTTTTGTTAGCGATAGCATTAACTGGAATGGTATACGGAATAAAATGGTACAGTGAAGGCTTGTATTGGGTAACATCAGGAGGCGACACCTTAAAGGAGTTTAAACGTTTGGAATCGGATTCACTACAAGCCAAAAAGTTTTATATCCCAGAGCGCGCTATGGATATTGCATGGAGCAAAGTCATATCGAAGCATCCAAAATCGCAGGGCTTTTATTACAATTTCCCCGATACCTCTAAGGCAAAATCTACAATAGGCATATCGGTATATCCTAACGCAGGCCAGTTTTACAATAGCCAGGGATATACATTCGACCAACATACACTCGCAGAGCTAAAAAGAGAGGACGTTTATGCAACCGCTTACGCCGACGCTGGTTTTGGAGGCAAGCTAAGGAAAATGAACTATGATATTCATGTTGGTAGTATCCTCGGTTTCCCCGGAAAAGTGCTGGCATTTCTATGTTCATTGATCGGCGCGAGCCTGCCTATCACGGGATTCATGATTTGGTACGGTCGCAAATTTAAGAAGAAGAGTAAAGCAAAAACAGAGTCAATAACTAATTCAGGAGATAAACCTTTAGTGAAACCAATGGTAAAGATATTCAACAAAGAGCCCGAACCTACCTTAACCTTTGAAGGCAATACAACAATTGAAAGTAATACAACTATAAAACAATAAAAACATATGAAAAAGATAAACATTCTACTATTAACGCTGCTTTTAAGCGTTACCACAACCAGTATTTTTGCACATGCCCTGTGGATAGAAACAGCATCGAGTGGTAAAGTAGGGCAGAAACAAACCGTAAAAGTTTTTTATGGAGAATATGTGGCTAACGAGAGAGACAGCGTGGCTAAATGGTATTCTGATGTAAAGGAATTTACATTATGGCTGGTTGGTCCGGATCAGAAAAAAATACAATTAGTGCTTACACCTGGAGTTAATCACTTTGAAAGCAGCTTTACTCCTGAAAGCAATGGCGCTTACACGGTTATGGTTAGTCACGAGGCCAAGGAACTTGGGGGTACTACCAAATATCACTTCCTGTCAAGCGCTAGTATTTCTGTAGGAAAAATTGCTGCTGTAGATAAAGCTGGGAGTGTTTCAATTCAAAATGCTAATGCTTTAAAACTTCATATTGATGATGTGTTATCCGCAAAAGTAAATAAGCCTCTTCAGTTGAAAGCTTTTTTTAAAGATGTTGTAGCCAAAGGAAAAACAGTATCGGTGTTTTCGCCAAATGGATGGGCTAAGGAATTAACTACTGATGAAAATGGTGTTGCCGAGTTTACCCCGCTATGGGCAGGCAGATATGTAGTAGAAGTCGCTGATCTAGATAAAACACCTGGTCAGCACAATGGCAAAGACTATAAAGCCACCTGGAAAGGTGCTACTTATAGCTTTGAGCTAAAATAAAAGACCAATAACATATAAAAGGCTCGTCATTGTGATGTAAGCCTCGTCATCCTGAATTTATTTCAGGGACCTCGTAAGAGAAAGCAAACCTTACTAGTGCGGGCCCTGAAATAAATTCAGGATGACGAATGCTTTAATATGACCACTGCTCTGACAAAGCAATCGCTCTAACACAACGAACGTTTTTAAACCTTACCTATTCCCAACCCCGTCTTTTTTTCAATTCCGTAATGTGAGCAAGATGATGACGGCAATGCCAGTCATACAAGCCTGTATTTTCGTTGATCTTTATACTTCTACCATGTTCAGGATGTATAAAACCCCTTCCCAATTCTTCTGTGGTAAGCGAATTTAATAAGAACACCCATCGCTGATGAAGGCCCTCTAATAGCTTTAGGCTCGCTTCAACAGGCATCATCCTGCAATCAGCAAGCTCTGCCCATCGTTCTTCGTAATAAGCTTTAATAACAGGGCTACCCTCAGTTAGTGCCCATTTAAGCCTAATCTGACTATTCATATGACTGTCGGCACAATGATGAACCACCTGCCTAATCGTCCAGCCTCCGGGTCTATAAGGCGTGTCCAGTTGAGCATCTGTTAAATGAGCAACCTCTTTCCTTAAAACTTCAGGAAACGAAGCGATAGTAGCAATATACCCGTCTAATATAACCTTAGTAATCAGATCAGGTTTATCGAATTGCCCAATCGGATAACGTAATTTCTCTAATTCAGTTGAAGTCATTTTAGCTCTTTATATATATTCAGACATCTTTTATGCACTACTTCCAGTAAACTTAACAAATCTATCCACAGCTTTATTAACAGCATCTGATTTTGCTTTGCTTAACTCTCTAAACGGATAAGTCTCAACAATTACGGATTTACCTTTTATAGTTCTTTTCCATGTGCCCTCAATAATGCCATCAACTATAATCATCCTGTCGAACACCGGGTTATTCCTTTTAAAATCGCCGGTTATCTTTATTGGATTAAATATCGCAGTGCGATCAATGTACCCCATACCATACTCATCGTAATCAGGCATCAGAAAGCTCTTTTGCAACTTTTTAGTCGAGGGAGCACCAAAAGAAACGGCCATATCCAATATTTCACGAGATAGCCAATATTCGTTGCCCTCAAATGTTTCATGGGTAAATACAGAAGTATCCAGCATAGCGGCGCCCCTTTTTACATCTGTAATCGTCAGCCCCGACCAAACTGAGAAATCTTTAAGTGTAGCCGGACCTCGGCTTTTAAAGTAGCGTGAAGCTAATAAGAACAGCGCTTCATCTTTATCGATAGATTTACCACAAGATGCCCTTTCATCGAACAGTGCATAAGTAAATTGTTTGCCTTCGCGCTTACCACTACAAACCAGGCAATCCATTTCTGCATTTATCATTACCTGACCCATTTGCCTGCCATCTAGGCTGATGCCATTATGCTGCAGCAGCTCACTTAAAGCAACGCGCGTAAGGTGATGGCCGCCTGTTAAAGCTTTACCAATTATATCATTACACTTTTTATAAATCGTACTATCTAATTCAAGTTCCCTGTCGTAGTAAGCCATAGCTTTACGAATCCTTGGTGCGGTTAATTCAACCAGCCACCTAATGTCATCGGGAGTAACAAAGTGCCATGTAGGGCGTAGTAAGTGAGTCCTTAATATTAGCCCATCGTTAAAAGCATTTTCTACATCAACATCGGTTACGCCATTTAAACGCAAACCAATAGCCCATTTAGACATCGCATATTCCTGNGCCTGCATAGCCACCATCCAGCTCACAATTTCCTGCGGAGTGCTAAANGAGGTTTGAGCAATCTGCTGATTAAAGAGTCTGTAATTAACGATATCAGAAACAGTCATGTGGTCATTAATTCTCGCAGACCAATAAATTAGATTGTCCTAAACGCTGGCTGCCTCTGCTTGCAGGCACAGCAACCGTACCAACAGGAAGATAGTTTACCGAAGCAACAGTTTTAGGTACATAAATTACCACTTCAGTTCTGGTATAAGAATGAGGTAGGTATTTAATGTAGTAGCCATCAGGATGCAAGCCCCATATTCCACGAGGGAAGTCAGTATTTGGAACAGCAGCTCCGGCAAGCATGGCCAATTGTTCTATTTGATCGTAAGATGAATTAGCCTGATAAAGCAAGCCCCTCATTTTGTTCTCAATTTCTACAATGGTTTTGGCAGGCTCTGGTAAATTGTTGGTTATTTTAAGCATCGCTTCGCTCGATAAATAATCCATTATGCTACTGCTTAAGGCCGACAAGTCGTTTTTGTTAAGCAATTTAGCAGCTACCAGCTGAAGATCAGGAGATAGTTTACTAAAGTTGGTTTTCGCTATTATTGCCCATAAAAGCAATTGCACTTTACTTTGTTCAATTTCAGGGTGTTGCTCCCAATTTGCAATGAGCGTTCTGGCAATTGTTTCTTTAGGGCCGGCAAGAGGGGCGTATAAATAGCCATCACCATTACCCGGACCATGAGTTCCAGCCTTTAAACAAAAGCTTTTAAACGTTCCGGTATAAAAACCCGGTTTTAAAGTAAAACCTTGTGCCGATGTATAGCTGGAAGTTAAATCACAAAGCTTCTTTTTAAGGGAGTCTGCACCAAAGTCTACATGCTTTATTTCAGTCTTGTTACAATCGTCAAAGTTGGTTGTTATCGGGTCACTTTGAAGTAGCTTAAGTTGTTTGCTATTAAGTACACTGCCTGCAGCGTTATTTAATGCTTCTTTTAATTTGCCGAATTGTGCATTGGCATTAACACAATAAACCAGCAATAATAAGATGACGATAGGAGAGGTCTTTTTCATAGGAGTTTAATTTAAAACAGATGGTAAATCTGCTATCAAATTTACTATAGTTTTTGAATTTTGTTTCTAGTAAAAGACTGTTTTTTTTAACAAGTTTCTGCTACCCAGTAAAATATATAGCCTGACTCCCGTGGAGCACTCATTCAAAAAAGCTAAGCTTTTATTCAAATACATTGTTTGCATAATCAGCCAGAAGTCTGTTAAAAGCCTTCGGCTGATCTATATGAACCAAATGACTTGCGCTCGGTAATTTAAAAATAGAATCCTTCCATAAATTTAACTCAGCATCATCCAGATAATCCGGATCAACAATCAATTACTGTTTTAGTCTCACCTGTATCAAGGTAAGAGCCATAAAATTGCGCACGGCTACCTCGGTAACCAGCATTATCAAACACAAATAAGCCTTTGTCCTGAGCATCATAATTGCCTGTTAATCTATTTATAGGGGACATAAAGGCTTAAGTATATAAGCCCGGATTGAGAATTATTAATGTAATCTTCTTTAGGGAGATGGTACTGGTGCCCGATACGCAAATTCATGAGTTTTTTAACGATTCTAAATTTTCCAACAAACCCTAAACTAAGTGGTGATTTCAGACCCACATATAGACGGGTGGGCTTGTAATTAACTCTTTCATTGCCATTGTGAACAACAGTATCGGTTTTAACAAACGCTTTGTTGGGAGCCATTTCCTGTGCATTTGAAAGAAATGCATTAAATAGCAGCATCATCAATAGTATAGCAGCTTTTTTGTAGTAAAGCTTTCATGGAATATTAATTTAGTTTTACGTTAAAAGTTTTAGTAAAACTACCGCTATTCTCATGAAACCGCCGAAGAGATGTTATTTTACGAGCTTTAATCTATACTGATTTCTGTAACTCATCATGCTGGTTAATTCAGGATGATCAATTGGAGGGAATATCTTGTCTAAAATGAGACTGTCGCCTTTAATTAAATAACTGTATTCGCCCTGTAAAACTCTGTTTGCAACATAATTCATTAACTCTAATTTAGCCATGGTGAATTTAACTTTCGACGAGCCTTCAATTTTAAAATTACCCATACCATTTGTTGACACATAATTGTCGCCGGTAAATTTGATTTCCAAATCAGTAGAAGTAGCTATATTGGCTGCGCCTTCAATAAATTTTCCTTTGTAGGTTCCTGTAAAGTTAACCTCGTGTTTGTTTTTTTTGCAACCAATAAATAAGCATAAGCTTAGCGCGATTGGTAGTGTCTGTTTCAAGGTCATAAGAGGTTTTTAAGTGGTTGTGTTTGGCGTCCTTAGCGGCGCAGTATCACTATTACGTAGGAGAGAGGAGAAACGCTACAGGCACATGAATATTTTTATCGATAGCCTCTAAAAATAATTGAAAAACCACTGAGAAATCATTACAAAACAATTGGGTTGCATTAGGCTAGGGGTAATGCAACCTGAGTATAATCGTAGCGCAAGGGGAACATAACCCAGTAATTTCCTAGTGATTTCTCAGTGATTTTTTAGCAGTTTTTATTAGCGGTGTTTAGATCGCCTGTCAACCGAAAACTCGTTTTAAAACACTAAGAGGGTGTCTTCTGTGTTGAAAAACTTAAGCTGGTGCTTGTTTTCAAGATAGAGAACACCCTCGTTATGGGAATGGAATAATTACTTAATGGCTTGCTTTAAACCAAATGGCCCATTAGTGGATCTGTAAAGCTCTCTTTTGAATGCTCTGCATGGCCGGCAAATTGCTGACTATAAGTAGCATGTTTTTCTGAGGTTACGGTTAAATCATACCAGCTGTGGCTTGATTTCAAATCAATAGGAATAAAAATCTCTTCCTGATTTTTCTTTAAAACGGCTTTGATAGCTGCCTTTTTGTAGCTGTTATCTTTTACTGTTAAGCTCACCTGATCGCCACTGGCTAGACGTTTAACATGCAATAACACGTTACCATTTACCCTGCTGCCATCTTTTTCGCTTTGGTACATTAATGAAACTTCAATTTTAGGGCCGATGGCGGTGCCTTTATACCTTCTGTAAAAACCATTGGCACTGTAAACCTTTAAATCATAAGCGCCATCCTTAAAACTGCTTAATGGCCAGGTATATTCTACAGTATCACCGGCATCGACGGTAAAGTTCCAGTTTTTATCGTTGGCATAAACTATGAAACCCGAGCCTTTTGACTTGTCGCCAAAGAACTTGTTACCTGCAGTAAAGTCAATTTTAAACTGACCGTTTGCAGAGTCCAATGCGCTATGAGCGTAAAGTTCGTATGGAATTGCGTTTGCGGGTTTAATTCCGGGCTCCTGTTTAGGTAAGTTCGGGTTGCCTTTCGGATTTTTAAGGATACCTGCAATAGCCAGCTGATCTAAGTTTTTAAAATTATTAGGTAGTTTGGCAAATTTCGCTTTGTGGATACTCTCCAGAAAAGGCAATCTTTCAACTGCTTTTGGCAATGGAATGTTTTCTCCGTTATAAGGTCTGAATATCGAGGTTAAGTCGCCGCATAGGCTTCTTCTCCATGAGCTGATGTTATCTTCATAAATCTTTTGACCGGTTTTGTGACTTAAAAATTGCTCCAGAAACTGGATAGAAGAGGTGTGGTCGAATATTTGGGAGTTTACGTAACCACCTCTAGACCATGGCGACACGACTACCATCGGCACTCTAAAGCCTAAGCCTAATGAGCTTTCTCTGCTGCTATTTTCTCCCTTGTAAAGGTACTCAGAGCTGTTGTCTAGTGATTTTGAAACTACTCCGGTTTCAGGATTTTTTGGATCGGGAGAAACAAATGGGGGAATATGATCAAAGTATCCGTCGTTTTCATCGTAAGTAAGAACAAAAATGGTCTTTTTCCATACTTCCGGGTTTTTGGTTAGGATGTCTATGGCTTCTGAAAGGTACCAGGCACCATACCAAGGTGCTCCCGGATGGTCAGAAAAGTTGCATGGTGCAACCAGCCATGAAACGGTAGGTAATTTACCGGCGTCAACATCTTCACGGAATTGATGTAGCACATCGCCNTTAGGGATTTGNGCAGTTCTTTTAGTGCCATTGTCGTCGTAAGTAATGGTTTCCAGNGTGTGGAAATCAGGATCGTTACGATTGGTTACGAAGGCTCTTTTATGTAAGTCTTGTTGTTCAGGAGTTAGTTTATCAAGGGTGTTTACCTCTAAAAATTCGATTTCCTTGGTTACAAAGTCTAGTTTCTTTTTTAATTTATCGTCTGTTTTATCTTTTAATTTTGCTTCTAGGTCAGTTTTTTCTTTGCGTAGACCTATCAAATGTTCCGGATGTCTTTTTACATGATATTGTTTAAAGAACTCCATGTCATTATCTGTAAAGTTGGCCAACCAGCTGTCTTCTTCATCCTCTAAACCAACACCAACGCTTAGTTCGTTTTGGTATATTTTCCAGTCTACATTGTGTTTAGAAAGGCGCTCAGGGAATGTGCTCCATGATACGTTTTCAGATCCGTCAATGTATCCGTTAGAATGGTGTGCTGTAGATGTCGCATTTTGTTCTTCGCGGACTTTACCGGTCCAGAAAAAGCAGCGGTTAGGGCTTGTTCCGGTTAAAATGGAACAGAAATTATGGTCGCAAACTGTAAAAGCATCGGCAAGGGAATAGTAGAAAGGAATGTCTTCACGGTTGTAATATCCCATGGTTAATGGCATATCCTCGTATTCTTTGTTGCCTGATTTCTTGGCTTCTAACCACCCATCGTTTCTGCCGTTGTTACGGGCGTCGACCTGGTTTTCCCACGAATGTGGAAGTGAGCTCATCCAGGTTGCTTTTGTATCTTTAATGTTTAGCCTGAATGGGGCATAGGTATGGCCTTTTTTGTTGCTTTGCAACCATACTGGGTATTGGTTAGGTAGAGTAATGGCTCTTGGGTCGTTAAATCCTCTTACGCCTTTAAGGGTGCCGAATGCATGATCAAAAGATCTGTTTTCCTGCATCAAAAATACCACGTGTTCAGCATCTAAAAAGGTACTGCCTACTTTAGGGTTTATGGCCATTGCTCTTTGTATTGATGGGGGCAAGATGCCCGCCACGCCCAAAGCGCCAGTAAATAAGGTTGCTTTCTTGATAAAGTCTCTTCTGCTTTCCATTTAATTGTGTTATAATAAAAGGATTGATCAGCCTAAACTAATCAATCCTTTGAATAAATTATAAAGAATGTAGGGTTATTTTACCCACCAAACTTGTTGGTTAATTTTATCGTTACCTGGGCCGAACTGAGTTTCAATTGCTTTTGAAACATTCTCTCTGTTGTTGTCATACTCTGATTGAGGATAGATCCAACGGAAAGGAATTGTAACTCCGGCAGGGCGACGGAACTCAGGGAATCCGGTTCTAAGGTTGTCGTAAAACGCGCTCCATCCCGATTGGAAAAAGGTTCTTAAATACTTTTGAGTAATGATCTGCTCCATTTTTTGAGGAGTTGTTGTACTCAATGCAAAGTTGTTTGCCGGCAACGCCAGGTACTCATTTGCTTTTTCTTCTGTTAAATAAGCTTCGTACCCTTTAACATAAGCTTGATAGAATTTAAATGATGCTTTTACGCCGTTTTTGTAATGTTGGTTGGCATCGCCTGAAATCCAGTTTCTTACAATTCCTTCGGCAATAATGAACTCTTGTTCTGAGTAACCCATTAGCACTAAAGGCTCATTGGTGGGGTTGCTTGGGAAACGATCGTTTACTTTAGAGACTTTACCGGCTGCGGCTTTTATACTGGTTTCAGCATAAGGTGCTGCAGGATCACCACCTTCGTATGAAGTGAAATCGTCAATTGCCTTACCTGCTTCTTTAGCGATTTTTGTTTGTGTGCAATACAAGAATAAACGTGGGTCTTTTCTGTTTTGCAAGTGCTCTATGAAAGTAGATGCCATGAACATACCAGATCCGAATCCGCTTGAGTTAAACTCTGGGTAGCGGTTTCCTTCCTGATCTAAGAAGATCAGTTGTCCATCACCATCAGCTTCGGTGTTACCTAAAATAGGTTCAGATTGTACAATTTGAGCAAAGGTTTCTTTAACTTTTAAGTCATTATCACCTTCTTTTTTAGATAGGGTCATTAACACTTTTAACCTGAATGAGTTAACTAGTCGGCGCCATTTAGCAGCGTCACCTTTGTAAATGATATCGCCTGCAATGATTGTGTTTAGGCCTTTAAGCATGTTGTTTGCCTCGTCAAGTTCGGTAAGAATACCTTTGAATACAGTTTTCTGATCATCGTAAACAGGAGGTTTGTAACCTGCTGGGTCTTCACCTTTTAAAGCTTGACTGTAAGGGATGTCACCGAAAGTAAGGGTTAGGTTGTAGAAGTAATATGCTCTAAAAAATTTGGCTAAAGCGATGTAAGAGTTGTCGTTAATACGAGTGGCTTCTTCTATCATTTTGGTCACATTTCTAAGTGAAGAGTAGGAATCAAAATCACCTCTTCCCCATTTAAAGTATTGGCCTTCGCTTTCTCCGTCTGTTTGCACAAGCATACGGGTTGCATACAAAGGTGAGGTACCACTGTAGGCACGGAAGGTATCCCACTCAATTTTGGTTAGCAAAAGCTGAGGGTGTGTTTGGGTAGGTTTGTTAGGGTCAATGTTCATCAAATCCTGATCCTTACAAGAGGACAGTAGGATTACCCCGGCTATTAAACTATATATTAATTTTTTCATTGTTCTGTTGTTTTAAAGGTGTTTGCAATTAAAGTTTTACACTTAATGATAAGCCTATAAACCTGGCTGATGGATCTTGTAGGTTGTTGTCATCGCCATAATCAGGATCTAATAGTGGCATTTTCTTCCACATTAATGGGTTGTAGCTGTAAGCAGATACGTGAACTGATTTTAAGCCTCCCATTTTTATAACCTTTGCAAGGTCATAGCCTACAGATATTCTTCTTAATTTGAAGAATGAACGGTCAAAAACGTTAGCAAATTTCTTGTTTTCTTCTTCAGTAACTCTAGCCTGGTAAGGATAGATCTGACTCCATGTTTGCCAGTTTACAGCAGTTGTGTTTTTCTTATAGGTACGTGTATCAGAAAGTACGTTTCCGTTTACGTCTCTTTTAAGTTCTCCACCGGTAATTACTACGCCTTCTGGGACATAGATTGCTTTTCCGGCAGCGTATTCTGGATCTCTAAACTCAACAGAGCTTGGGTGTTTACCACCCCACCACATTTTCTCGATAGTTACTGAGCGCATAACGCCACCCCATGCCCCATCGATATCGATGTTTACATCAAAGCCTTTTATCATGAACTTGTTTTGTAAGCCTAACCTCCAGCTTGGATCGCTGTGACCAAGGTTTACGTTGAAGTTATCTCTAGTGGGCAGGCCGGTATTGGCATCAAGGATTACCTCACCTGTGGCACTTTTTTGCCATACTGTTCCATAAAAGCTATCTGCTCTTTCGTTTAATTTTAAATCGCCGAATTTAGCTTGATTGTTATAAATCTCAGTTAATTTCTTTACTGAAGTGCTCCAGTTTGCAGCAATGTCCCAGCTAAAGTCGGTGTGTTTTACAGCGTTATAGTTGGCCACTATCTCCAGACCCTGAGTTTTGTATTTGTTGCCGTTTACTTTACGTGTTTTAAATCCGGATCCTTCTGAGGTACTTAAATCTATGATTTGGTTTTCATCTGTTACATTGTAGTAAGTGAATTCTAAACCTACTTTTTTAACCAATGAGGTAGATAGACCAACCTCGTAAGACGTTGATTTATCTGGTTTAATGTTAGGGTTGATGATGCCNTTAGGGTAGGTTACAGATGGTGTAGATCCGTAAGTTACATCTTTTGTNTAGGTAGAGGCGATGCTATATGGAGAAAGATCGGCTGACACAACAGCCCATGAAGTATAGAGTTTCAGGTAATCTAAGGCTTTAGGCATTTTAATGTAATCTGAAACCATAGTACTTAAGGACGCAGATGGGTAGAAATATGATCTGTTTTCTTTTGCAAGGGTTGATGACCAGTCGTTTCTGCCGGTTACGTTTAAGTAAACTGCATTGAATAAATCGAAGTTTGCTGATCCGTATACACTTCGGATAGATTTCTCTTCCAGGTAGTTGGTGGCCTGTACCGGACCTTGGGTGTTGTTTAAACTGTAAACAAAAGGAACAATTAAACCATCACTAGATGCGTATTCTTGTTGTATATCTCTGTTAAAGGTTGATGCACCTGCGTTGAATGTGAAGTTTAAATCTTTAGAGATTTCTTTGTTGTAAGAAGCAAGGAAATCCAGATCGACGTTCATTTGTGAGTTGTTCCACATTTTGTAATCGCCATTTCTTGAGTCGCCATAGTTCATGTACGATTTAGGGCTTTTCATGTTGTCGAACGATTTCTTTTCACGACCAGAAGCTCTTGCCTGAAGGCTTAAGCCCGGCATTACCTGCCATCTAAGTTTTGCCTGTCCGCTTAATACATTTCTGTCTGTTGCCTGGGTAAGTTCTTCTGAAGCGAAGTAGGGGTTGTTGTACCAGGCGTAGTTATAATTTGCCTGTCTGTAGCCTTCCATGCCTGGAACATACATGTGGTCTCTAAGGTCTTTACCGTTTACGTCGTCGCCCATCCATATTAAGATGGTATACATGTGGTTTTTAGGCCCATATCCGTAACGTGGATAATTTGGTGAGCTAACTTTATTGTAAGATAGGGTTGCGTCTAATTGAAGATTACTGGCAAGGTTAAATGAAGAATTGAAGTTCATACCACCTGTTGTAAGGGAGGTATTTGGCACCTGACCTCTTTGGAATGAGTATTTACCTGATGCATAAAACTGTGCTTTAGCACTTTTATAGGCAACTGAGAAATCGTTATTGGTTACCACTCCGGGTCTTAGAAAATCGTTTAAGTTGTCGTGTCTGGTCCAATCTATTGGCACTCTTTCGTATTTAGACTTGTCATCGTAGATAGTTCCTTTAACGTTTCCGTACCATTGTATTGTTTCTCCGGTTTGTTTGTTTCTGATAGGGCTATTCCATTGCGCTATTTTAACACCCGGTTGAAATTTAGGACCCCAGATCATATCACCATCAGAGATACCACCATCTTCACCGTCCCAGAATTCATACTTTCCGTTAGATCCGTTTCCGTATTCGGTTTGAGTTTCAGGAAATACTGTGAAACCGGCAGTAACCATATTGTTGGTATTGATGTTGATTTCTAAACCATCCTTTTCTGCATTTTTTGTAGTAATTAAGATTGCGCCGTTTTTACCTCTTGAACCGTACAAAGCCGAAGCAGTAGTACCTTTTAACACGTTTATGTTGGCAATGTTATCACCAGAAACATCAAAAAAGTCGGTTTCAACCGGAATGCCATCAATTACAATAAGCGGATTTTTACCTCTTAAAGAGAAACTTGGCGACTGAAACATCCCTGTTGGGTTGTTTACTGTTAAGCCGGCAACTTGTCCGGTTAGTGCATTACCGATGTTCATCGTTTTTGATTCTGATAATACATCTGTTTTCACTTCCTGCGTTGCGTATCCAAGCTTTTTCTTTTGTTGCTTGATACCAATTGCGGTTACTACTACCTCGCCAAGTGTTTTAGAGTCTTCTTGTAAGGTAACGTCGATTTGGGTTTTACCTGCTACGGAAACATTTTGTGCGATGTAACCCAGATAAGTAAATGAAAGGGTAGCATCTGCCGCAGCAGAAATGCTGTATTTGCCATCAAAATCTGTAACAGTAGCTTTTTTTGTATTTGCTACACTTACACTAACGCCGGGTATGCCGTCGCCCTTGGTGTCTTTTACGACCCCTTTAATGAGGTTTTGTGCAAAGGCTGCTTGAGCGAAAAGCAAGCACATTACACTGAATGAAAGCAGTTTTCTTTTCATAATTTAAATAAGATTAAGTTTGTTTGGTTTGAAGAGCTAATTACAGTTGAGAGAGCGGCTGGAATCCTGTTAATCTGTGTAACAGTAAGTTATAACTAATTTATGTAAATAAATTGAATATTCATATAATCTATAAGTGTTGAATATTTCTAAATAATGTAGGTGATTTTTGTTTAGCTAGAAGTAGTTGTTTTTTCATATTCGAGTTTAATTTATACAGCGCAAATGTAGATCTGTACTGTAAAATCAATATGAAAAAGGGATTACGGTTTTGTGTTTTTGAGGCAAAGAAAAGCGGAGGCTTATAACTTAAAGGTTATAGATTAAATTAATTGTTAACTATGTATTAGGTTTCTGTTTTCTATGAATAGCGATGTTGTTTTATTTCCGTAAATTTGTGCCATTATAATTTAATATTAGGAAACTGTGTCGTTAGATAAATTAAAACTAAGCAAGTCGCTGGTAACAGCAATGAATGATGCCGGATATATATCTGCTAAAGAAATTCAGGCAAAAACTATGTCCAGAATAATTGGCGGGCAAGATATTATTGCTGTTGGACCAGAAGGCAGTGGTAAAACCACAACCTATGTGCTTGGGGTTTTAATGCGTTTAAAATACAGTACTGATGAGGCTCCTAAGGTATTAATTCTTGTTCCGGATCAGGAACGCGTGCTTGCCGTAATTGAAGAGTTTAGGCTTTTAAGCAAAAACCGTAATCTGCGTATTATTGGTTTGTACGGTACAGGAGGAATGGATGAAGTGATTCAGGAGCTGTTGGATGGTATCGATATTGTTGTTGCTACACCTACCAGGGCTCGTGCAGTATATTTAAAGCTTGGCCTTAATTTAAACAGATTGCAGATGCTGATTGTTGATGATGCTGAAGTAATTGTAAAACAAGGAATGCAGTTGCCGGTTTGTGAATTGGCAAGAAGTGCAGGTAAGGTTCAGCATTTGATTTTTACTTCTGTTGTTCATGATAAACTGAATCTTATGATTGATCAGTTTATGAATTTCCCTACTACTTTAGAGGTTGAGGATCTAGGAGAAAGTAAGGCGATAACTCATGAGCTTTTGCTATATCAGGTGCCTAATTATAAAACAAAGGTAAACTTATTGAACCTGCTGTTGCGTGATGATGAGGTATTTGATAAGGTTGTAGTTTTTGTGAATTCGAGATTAGCTGCTCAGAAATTGGGTAAAAGCTTACACTCAGCAAAACCGGGTGCAGTTTCTGTATTGAACCCATTGTTTTTTGACGAAGAGGGTTTTGATCATATTGAAGATTTTAAAGATACTCCTGAAGCCAGAATTTTAATAGTAGCAAACGAAGGATCGGCAAATGTAGACCTATCGGGCATTCCATTCATATTCCACTTTGAAGTTCCAGAGCAAAAGGAGCAATTTTTGAGTCGCGTGGTAAAATCAGGAGAAGAAGAGGTTGTGGCCATTACTTTTGCTACTGATATGGAACTGGTAGATTTAAGGAAGATTGAGCAGTCGTTAGGTGCTAAAATTCCGGTTATGGATTTGCCTGAAGATTTAGTGATTGATAAGGTTGTTAAAGCTGCTACAAAAATTAAGACCGTAAAAGAAACCTTTGAGGGGCCTAAAGGTGGCGGTGCTTATCATGATAAAAAGGAAAGCAACACTAAAGACTACAACTACGGAATAGGGCAGAAGGCTAAGATGACCATGAAAAAGAAACACGGTTAGTTTTCTATATACGGCGCTAATTTTTCTTTAGGTATAAACTCCACTCGATAAGGCATAATACTGCTTTTCAGCATCCAAAGGAAGGTTCCTTTGAAGTTGGTAAGTACTACAGTATGCCTTTTTGAGGTGCACTGTAAAATTGTAGTATCTGCTATAAGGTAGGAACTTCCCATACGGTCGTTATAGATTTCCTGAGGGAGTTTTGTTTCGGCAACCAGTTGAGAGGTTTTATTGCTTTCATTGAGCTTAAATATCAATGTTCTGCTGAGCTTTTTACTGGTCCCATTGTCGAACAGCATCAGGTTACCCTGATTGTTCATGTGAACGGAATGACCTTGATCAAAGGTACTTCCTTCGGGCATTTTAAAGTCGCCATCTTTACCGAATTTCCATATCACTTTGCCTGTTTTAGCATCAAGTTTCCAGATCTGTCCATTGTTGTAAAAGGAGATCAGGTAGTTGCCATCTTTGTCAAAGTTGAGGCTGTTGGCATGCATCCAGTCTTTTTTATCTCTTATTAAGTTCTTGTCCTGTAATGGATCGAGCTCATCGAATACCTTCCAGCTCCATACTTTCTTGCCATTTCTATCCAGCACTAAAATACCATCGCTCTTTACGGTGTCTTGTTTACTGCCTCCATATTTGCTCAGGTCCATTATCTTTTGTTCCACACATAGGGTAACTACCTGGTTTTGCTTGTTTAATATGATTTCGTGATGTATGGTTTGCTTAAAGTCTTTTTCTCCTTTTTTGAGGTGAAGCAAGGTATCTCCATTTAAAGATACTTCCAGTATTTCATTGCCGTAACTTGTTGGATATTCATCATTACCCAAAATTGAAAGTAAGGTTTTGTTTTGTGTAAAGTGGGTAGTTTTAAAGCCTGTCCCATCTACCTGATGATACCATCTTATTGCTCCTTTAGCGTCTATAATGAAAATAATACCGGGTATTTCTCTTCTGTAAATGAGCATATAGCCCTCTTTAAAAGAGGTAGGGATTACTTTTGGATCGGGAGCATATACTTTAAAGAAGTCCTGTATCCACATTGGGAAGTCATTTGTTTTAAAATCGTAGGTTTTGCTAATGGCTTCGCAATTGCTGGTTTTTGTAATTACATGATATTGGTATTCTTGTTTAGGTTTTAAGTTGGTCATCACTATTTGGTGATGCTTTTTGTTTGTAGAAATAGGAGTTCTTGATAGCAGCTTTTCTTTTCCTTTTATCCAATATTCTATTGAAACATCCAGAGGTTTTTTGAGTTCTATGTCCGCTTGTATTTTTAGGCTATTTCTATCTGGAGCGCTGAGTTTTATTTCTATGATTTGTTGTTCGCACTGATTGGAACAGGCGCTTAACACGAACAAAAAGAATATAGGAATCAGCCTCTTTATGAATAGCATATGGATAGTTTTTGGGAGTAGTACAAGGTAATATGAAATTGTATAGAAACAAAAATCGGGATACAACAATGTTGCTGTATCCCGATTTACTGTATTAGTTATTAAAGTCTTCCTGCATTGTTCAGGTTTGGATTTAAATCAACCTGAGTTTGTGGGTAAGGGAAATATCTATGTTTAGCAATATCTATTGAAGCTGGTTTGCCAATTGATTTTAGATAAGCGTTAACTACTTCCTGGTATTTACCCATGCGGATTAAATCTGCTCTGCGTTTGCATTCGAAGAAGAATTCCCAACCACGTTCCTGTAGGATTTTATCGCGAAGGCTATCTTTGGTATAAGTACCCGGGGCGCCAAGTAGCGTTGCTTTTGATCTTGCTTTTACTGAGTTGATTAAATCTATACTTGCCTGAGTAGGTCCATTTACTTCGTTTAATGCCTCTGCTTTACAAAGAACGATATCTGCATAGCGAAGAATTGGAATACCGTGTCCATCATAATATGTTTTAGAACCAGCCGGATCTGCATATTTTTTGGTAGCAACATCTGGCAAGTAATATTTGCCTGCAGGTGGGGTAGTTTGGCCGGCGGGAGCCTGCATGTACACTAGTTTGTCGGTACCTACATAGTTGTAGAAGAACATCTCACGGCGCTCATCATTTGGTGCGTATGAGTTCCAGAAGCTCCAGCTAACCGCATAATATTGCCAGCGATCTGTTACAACCGGGTTGTTTAGCGGGCCAAAGTGGTTCATTAATTCAGTTCCGTCATTTAATGCATCAGCTAATGCACTGAAAATGGATTCTTTACACCATTTGTTACTTTCCACAAAAAGACCGGCGTATGTTGGGTATAACTCATATTGATGTAGGTCTTCTATCTTCTGAATAGTCTCTAGCGCTTTTGCCCATTGATGCTCTCTCATGTACAGTTTTGTAAGTAATGAAAGGGCAGCACCTTTGGTAGCACGACCAACATCATTAGTGGGGTACATCGCTTTTCCTTCGTAGTTAACAGGCAGGTGTGCTGCCGCGTTTTCTAAATCACTTATTAAGAAAGTATTGATGGTTTCAAGACTTGCCGGTGGTGTTTTAGCTGAATAATCTGCCGTTGCTGCCTCTTTTTCCGTAATTAGAATAACAGGACCAAATTCATCTGTTAAATCGATATAAGCCAAAGCNCGTAAGAATTTAATTTCTGAGAAGTATTGGTTCAGTTGGTCTTCTGTAAGTNTTTTTATCTTTGGGATATTGATGATAGCCGTATTTGCATCAGCAATCAGTTTGTATTGATGCTGGTAAGCAAAGTTCAGATACTTATTGTTATTAGACCACTGTGCATCAGAAAGCTGCGAGATATCTCCAGATTGAAAAGAGTGACCAATATCTGTTGTAAAGTCTGTAATGGCCATTTGAAAGCCTGCGTAATATTGGTATGAATCACTAATTCCGCTTGGCTGTTTTAATCTGGCGTAAACTCCGTTTACAGCAGCAATTGCATCTGCTTTCGTTTGGAAAGCATTAGCTTCGGTAAGTATGCTGTATACATTAGGCTCTGCAGTGTTTTTACATGAAGCAAGACCTATTAAACAAGCTGATAATAAAATTATAGTACGTTTCATAATTGACAATTGTAATAGGTTAGAAATTTAATTTAAGACCAAGAGTGAATGATCTGTAAGCAGGGTAAGCATTGAAATCAAGACCTGCTCTTAAGTTTGAGTTACCAGCATCGTTGGTACTTACCTCCGGATCAGGACCTGAGTAATTGGTTAGGGTAAATATGTCCTGAGCGGTGAAATAAATTTTTGCCTTACTAACTCCTTTTAAAAATCCGATTTTTGAAGTTGGGATGTTGTAACCGATAGTTAGGTTTTTCAACTTAACGTATGAAGCATTTTCAACAAATCTGGAGTTGATGTAACCGCCATATTTTGAAGTAAAGTAGCCGTTTCTTGGAACATCAGTATTGTTGTTTTGTGGAGTCCAGCGTTTTAATGCATCTGTACCTGTATAAGTTTCCAATAGCAAACGATTCATATTGTAAAGGTCTGCACCAAAAGCTCCCTGGAAAAATACGCCTAATTCAAATCCTTTGTAGGTAAAGCTGTTGTTGAAACCCATTACATAATGAGGGTATGCATTACCTAATATCTCACGGTCATCAGCAGTAATCGCTCCATCGCCATTCAAATCTTTGTATTTGGGATCGCCTGGTTTAGAAAGCGGTTGTGGAGCATAGGTTTCTCCGGTTTTAATTACACCATCATAAACATAGCCATATAACTCACTTAACTCTCTTCCTACTACCAGTTTTGTGAAATCTGCTGCAGGAACACTGCCGTCGGGATTAGCTGTTTGAGAAATGATGTAAGGTCTGCCAAATAAGTCAGTGGCTTTTTGTTTGTTGTAAGCAATGTTTAAGGTAGTGTTCCAGGTCATGTTATCAGTTTCAACATTTCTGGTGTTTATAGAAAGCTCTACACCTTGATTCTGCAACTCGCCCGCATTTACTGTTTGTACTGTGAATCCGAATTCTTGTGGAACCGGGATGTCTAATAATAGATCTGTTGTTGTTTTGTGATAGTAATCTGCTGTAACATTGATACGGTCATTTAGAAAGCCCATGTCTACACCGGCATCAAATTGGTAATTACTTTCCCATTTTAAATATGGATTTGGTAAGCGTGTTGCTACCAGGCCACCGTATAAATCGCTTTCTTCACTGAGTGATACTCCTGTAGGGCCAAAGGTAGTGAGGTAGATATAATTTGCAATCCTATCGTTACCGGTTACACCATAACCCATTCTAACTTTTAAGTTAGAGAATACCTTGTTTCCTTTCATGAATTCCTCATCACTAACTCTCCATGCCAATGATCCGGAAGGGAAATAACCAATTCTGTTTTGTGAAGGGAATTTTGAAGAAGCATCCTGGCGTAACGTGAAGGTAGCAAGATACTTGTCTTTTAGTGCGTAGTTTAGACGCCCAAAATAAGAGTACCTGATTTCTTCTTCTTTGTTAGTGATTGCGCCAATTCTCTCTGCACCAGCAGAAAGGTTATTGTAAAGATATTTATCAGTAGTGAAGTTTTGTACTTGAGTGTAATGCCTTTCGTTTTGATCAAATTGATACGAGAAACCGGCAAGTGCAGCAAACGAATGAATGCCATTAAATACTTTCTTATAGTTAAGGTAGGTTTCAACCAGGTTGCGAGTTGCATTTACTTCGTTAATTGAAGCTTGTCCTTTAACTTTTTCTCCTGAAACAAGAGTAGTAGGTAAGTAGGTTCCTTCTTTGGTAGCTGAGAATTCAGTACCTGCATTTACACGCAAGTTAAGACCATCGATAATTTGAAGCTCACCAAAAATATTGGCTGTCATTTTATTGTTATAACGATCATTTGTTGGTTCGAGTAACCATGCTAAAGGGTTATCTCTTCCGTTTCTGCGGGCATAAGTCCCATCTGCATTGTATGGAGCAATAGCCGGAGAACTAAAAAGAATACCATATAAAACGTTTGATGGTACTATGTTTCCATCATAAGTTTTGAATTCTGAAAATGATCTGGCTGCATAAATATTAGCTCCTGTTGTAAATCTCTTACCCACTTTGTGGTCGATATTGAAACGGCCTGAGTAACGGTTGAAATCTGTTTTCTTTAATGCTCCAACTTGTCCGAAGTAGTTACCTGAAATCGAAATCCTTGTATCTTCATTACCACCGGTTATGCTTAAGTTATGACTTTGTACACTTGCATTTCTGGTTGCAAGGCTAAACCAATCGGTATTGGTTGTGCTTGCAAGATCAGCAGCAGTATACTCAGGGGGATTACCTTGCTCTATTGCTTTAGCATTAGCAATTGCCTTGTAATCGGTAGCATTCATTAATTCTGGTTTTTCTTTAATTCTTTGAGTTCCGTAATAGCTTTCTAATTCTACTACAGATTTACCAGCTTTACCTCTCTTGGTGGTAATCATTACAACACCGTTTGCGCCTCTGGAACCATAGATAGCAGTAGCAGATGCATCTTTTAGGATTTGAATGTCTTCAATGTCGCTTGGTGAAATATCTTTACCATTATCAGTAATGAAACCATCTACTACGTATAGTGGCTCATTGGTAGATTTAATAGAGTTACCTCCCCTGATACGGATAAGGGTTGAGCCTCCCGGGGCTGAACTAGCCTGACTTACCTGTACACCTGATGCACGGCCCTGAATAGCTTGTGCAACGTTTGAGGTAACTCCACCTAAGTTTAAACTCTCTTTTGAAATGGAACTTATGGCACCTGTAAGGTCTTTTTTCTTGGCTGTACCATAACCAACAACGACAACCTGTTCTAGTTCATTTTGTGATTCTTTAAGCGTTACGTTTATCTCTGATTTAGTTCCAACTGTAAATTCCTGTGGATCGAAACCAATAAATGAGAATTGTAAAACACTTTGTGCGTCTGGTGCAGTGATGGTGTAACTACCAGTACCATCTGTAAGAGCTCCTGTTTTACCACCCTTTACCCTAACACTAACTCCGGGAATGCCTTCTCCTTTTGCATCCGACACTTTTCCGCTTACCTTAACCCCGGTTTGGGCATAACCCTCTATGGAGAGGAGAAATGTTATTAATAATGAAAATAGTAGAAATTTAGATTTCATAATCTATTGGTTTATATGTTTATTGTTTTAGTTTCTGAAAGAATGATGTTGATTTTAGGAGCGTTCTTTCGGTAATTAAAAAACA
>Ga0065714_10002368_pt1 | contig 21371 bp, 19 predicted proteins | sample MisRhiReplicate2_FD_59101 | JGI IMG/M metagenome (GOLD analysis project Ga0065714, IMG submission 59101) | Miscanthus rhizosphere microbial communities from Kellogg Biological Station, MSU, sample Rhizosphere Soil Replicate 2: eDNA_1 v2... | ecosystem: Host-associated > Plants > Roots >...
TTGATCAACCCCAATATTCTGGCGGATATGCGGAATTGATTAGGGCAGTTAACCAAGCTGAGTTAAACGCAGAAAAATTAATCACTTATTGTAAAGCAACTAAAAATATTGCGGTTACCAAGCGTATTGGTTTCTTAGTCGAATTATTCGGACGAACAATGTTAAACTCATTTATAGACTTTGCTAAAAAGGAAGTAAACAATAAATACAATTTACTTGATCCTCAAGGCTCGGAAGAAGGCGAATTTGTATCTGAATGGAAATTACGTCTCAATATAAGCAGGGAAGAATTAATCGATATCTCAAATAAACAATACTAATGATACTCAAAAAAGAAATAGAGAAAAAGGCCATCGCTCATGGAGTATCACGAAGTACTGTTGATAAGGACTGGGTATTAGGTCATTTTATAGACGCAATATTTTCGATAGAAAAATGTCGTCAAGGTTTGGTATTTAAAGGAGGAACTTGTCTGCGCAAGTGTTACATAGAAAATTATAGATTTTCAGAGGATTTAGATTTTACTGCACTCAATCCAGAATTCGTACTTGATGATCAGCTTCTGACACAAATAATAGATATCGTGAGTAGTCGGACTGAGATGCTCCTACATATTGATAAATTTACGGTTTTGAAACATAAGGATAAACCAACGGGTTATGCCGCTATAGTCAAATTTTGGGGTGCTGACCATGCAAAAGATCAGGCGCCACCACCACCTGACCGGTGGACAACCTCTATAAAAATTGAAATCATTCAATACGAACAAATGATCTTTCCTGTGGTAGTTCGGCCGGTGTACCATGATTACTCAGACGCATTAACCACAGCGACTAAAGAAGTCCCTTGCTATGACATCAGAGAGGTATTATCCGAAAAAATAAGAGCACTAATACAACGCTCTTATACAGCTCCCAGAGACTACTATGATATATGGTATCTATCAAACAGCTTTAAAGAACTCAATTGGAAGGAAATAACGGCAGCCTTTTATGAAAAAATGAAGTTTAAGGGGATTGAGTTTACCGGTATTGACCAACTCCTTAACAGCAAAAGCGAACGAGCGGTTAAACTTGCCTGGAAAAATAGTTTAGGCCACCAGATCACATCAAATGACCTTCCCGATTTTGAAAGCGTCCGAGCGGAATTGGAATTATTGTTTAATAAATATTTTGCGACCACATAATGGCATTCAACGAAAACTCAAGAGTTAAGATCCCTGCTTTACTGCATTTGATGAAATTAGGGTATCAATATATTCCCCTTTCACAACAATATCGTAGAGAAGACACCAATATCTTCGAAGGTATTTTTGTGGAAAGCCTGATGCGCATTAACCCCGATGCGTCCAAAGAAGAGCTATTGCGGATATTGGATGAAATTAGTCTGGAATTGGATTACGAGGATTTGGGAAGAAAATTCTATCAGAGACTAACTGCTAATTCCGGCATCAAGATAATTGATTTTAAAAACTTCAATAATAATAGTTTCCATATCACCGCCGAACTGACAGCTAAAAATGGAGAGGAAGAATTCAGACCAGATATTACGATTCTTATAAATGGTATGCCTCTAGCTTTTGTGGAAGTGAAGAAACCGCATAACAAAGAAGGAGTAATTGCAGAAAGAAGCCGCATAAATGCCCGTTTTAAAAACAAGCATTTTCGTCGTTTCGCCAATATCACACAATTAATGGCCTTTTCCAACAACATGGAATATGAAGATGGCATAGTAGAACCCGTTTTCGGAGCTTTCTATGCCACCGCTGCTTATGCTGACCTGCACTTTAACTACTTTCGTGAAGACGAAGATTATCCGGTTAAGAAAAAGCTGGGACTAGTTTCTGAGCTTGAAGAGAATGCAATTTTAAAGGACAATAATTTATTGGTCATCAAGCATAGTCCGGAATTCAAGATTAACAAAGGACCGAATACCCCAACGCATCGCATTCTGACTTCTTTATTTAGCAGGGAACGTCTGGCTTTTATATTGCGTTATGCCATTGCATACGTGGAAGAAGAAAGCGGTTTGCAAAAACACATCATGCGTTATCCGCAGCTTTTTGCTACAATGGCCATCGCTACCAAATTGGATGAGGGTAAACGCAAAGGGATTATCTGGCACACACAAGGCTCAGGAAAAACAGCTTTGGCTTTTTTCAACGTCAAACATTTGACTGACTATTACCAGAAGCAAAACATTATTCCAAAATTCTACTTTATTGTAGATAGAATTGATCTACTAGAGCAATCATCCACAGAATTTACCAATCGCAGATTAAAAGTCAACAAGGTCAATTCTCGTCAGGAATTTATCAACGATTTGCAAATAGCCGGTGCGATACATAATGACAGCGGACAAGCTGAAATCACAGTGGTTAATATTCAGAAATTCAGTGAAGATGCTACGATACTAAAACTGCCTGATTATGATATCAATACCCAACGCGTTTATTTCCTTGATGAAGCACACAGAAGTTACAATCCTAAAGGCAACTACCTCGCTAACCTAATTAATTCGGATAGAAATGCCGTAATTATTGCTTTAACCGGAACACCGCTACTAAAAGAAGTAGCCAAAGAATATGACTCTAAATTGCTCTTTGGCAATTACATCCATAAATATTATTACAACCGTTCTATTGCAGACGGCTACACCTTGCGTTTGATTCGTGAAGAGATAGAAGGCAGTTTTAAGATGGAAATGAAGGAAGTAATGGAGCAAATCAAACTGCTGAAAGGCGATATTAAAGCATCGGATGTATATGCAGAAAGACCATTTGCTCAAGGATTGCTGGATTATATTACCAAGGACTTAAAGGAATTCAGAGATCATTGGCAAGATGAATCTTTAGGCGGAATGGTGGTATGTGATTCATCCAAGCAAGCAAAGATGCTGTTTCAATTATTTGAAGAGCAATATGGCGAACAGGAAACAGATGTCGAGAAACTACCTATGGTTGCAGAACCAGCCCTCTCCTATCGCAAACGCAAAAAAGAAAAACTGACAGCTGCACTGATTCTACATGATGAAAATGATAAATCCATCCGTAAAAACCTCATTAAAGCATACAAATTTGGAAAGGTAGATATACTCTTTGTATATAACATGCTGCTGACTGGTTTTGATGCCAAGAGATTGAAAAAACTGTACCTGGCACGTGTAATTCAAGACCACAATTTATTGCAAACGTTGACACGGGTCAATCGTCCATATAAAAAGTACCAATATGGCTATGTCGTGGACTTTGCGGATATCTCCAAAGCTTTTGATCGAACCAATCAGCTGTACTTTAAGGAACTGCAGGATCAGCTGGGTGACGAGATGGAGATGTATTCGAATCTTTTCAAGTCAGAATTAGAAATCAGGGCAGAGATTGAAAACATCAAAGAAACACTTTTCCATTACGATACCGAAAACAGGGAGGTCTTTTCTCAGCAAATCAGCCAGCTGACGGATAAGAGGGAATTAATGCAATTGGTGAAAGCTTTACGTACCGCCAAAGAACTGAAAAACCTAATAGTTCTCCAGGGCTTTCAAGGATTAGGTGAACTGATTGATTTTGATGTACTGAATCGTTTACTGATAGAAGCACAAAACCGATTGGACAATCTCAATTTTGTAGAAAACATCGGCAATGAGGAGGCTACACAAAATCTATTAAATACCGCTTTGGAGGATATTATATTCCAGTTTATTAAGATAGGTGAAGAAGAACTTAAACTAGCCGATGAGCTGAAAGATCAATTACGGAAAACCCGCGAGGCGCTGCAGATCAATTTTGATCAGGATGACCGTGTTTTTGTTAGCCTGAAAGAAGAGCTCGAACGTATTTTCAAAAAGAAAAATCTGACGGAAACTACACAGGCGGATATGGTAGAAAACTTACCTTTGCTGCGTAAAATATATGATGAGGCCAAAGAACTGAACCGCAAAAATGCATTGCTCAAAGCAAAATACAACAACGATGAAAAATACGTCCGCATTCACAAACGTCTCACCGAAAAAGGAAAGCTAAATGCACGAGAAATGCAATTGCACCGAGCCCTTATGGAGGTTAAAAATGAAGTAGACAACAAACTTGAAGGGCAGGAAGATTATTTAAACAACGAAGCCTTGTTTGACCGTTATTTAATTCGCCTAGTATCGCAAAAGTTTGTTTTGGATGAAGCATTAGATTTGGACACAGATACCCGCCAAAATATTAGCACCCTTATTGGGAAGGAATATTTTCAATTGTACCATAATAGAATATAAGAATGACACAGGATATTACATATACTACAAAAACAAAACAACTCATTGACAACCTAAAGAGTGTCTGTGCCAACTATGGCCTAGGAAACGACGGCAATGAATTTAAGATTATCACACAGGTTTTTTTGTACAAATTTTTAAATGATAAATTCCGCTATGAAGTAAAAAAACAGCAGCAAAAGTTGGATAAAGATCTAGATCCTGAACTTTTAATGGATTTACTGGATGAGAATGTTCCGCGCCTAAAATCGCACCAGTTAATAGCTCACCTACACAATATTCAAAATACCGGAGATTTTGCCAAAACATTTGACGACACATTACGAGACATCAGTATTGAGAACGCAGAAATTTTCTCTATTAAATCCTTTTTAGGTGCAAAGGACAAATTGTTTGATGAATTAAGTCAGTTCATTTCCGATGCCTCACAACGTGACGATTTCTGCAGGGCGTTAATTAATAAATTGTTTGAATTCAGCTTTGAAGAAAGTTTTGAAGATTATTTTGAAGGGAAATATGACTTCTTTAAAGATATTTTTGAGTACCTAATTAAAGATTACAACTCTGATTCTGGAGGTAAGTATGCTGAATATTATACCCCTAATGCAGTTGCAAGGATTATTGCCAATATTTTAGTGCCAGGAAAAGTAAAACAGGCAAGATGTTATGACCCTAGTGTAGGTTCAGGATCTCTATTAATGTCCTTAGCGCATCAAATTGGCGAAGATAAGTGCATCATATATTCCGAAGACATTTCGCAGAAGTCGAGTACCATGCTTCGGCTAAATCTGATTCTAAACAACCTAACGCACAGCATTCCGAATGTAATTAAAACAAATACCATTTCACATCCCTATTATTTAGAAAAGCAGAAATTTGACTATATCGTATCGAATCCACCCTTTAAATTGGACTTTTCGGATTTCAGGGATGACCTAGAGAAAGACAGTTTTAAAGAACGCTTTTTTGCCGGCATTCCCAACGTGCCAAAAACCAAGAAAGAATCCATGTCGATTTATCTGTTGTTTATCCAGCACATTATGCACAGCCTGAGTGATAGCGGAAAAGCAGCGATAGTGGTACCTACGGGATTTATCACAGCACAGAGCGGTATTGAAAAGAAAATAAGGGAACGCCTTATAGACAAAGGTTGGTTACGAGGCGTAGTAAGTATGCCAAGCAATATTTTTGCAAGTACAGGAACCAATGTATCGGTACTTTTCCTGGACAAAAAAGCTGACAGCGAACACATTGTATTAATGGACGCTAGTAAACTGGGAGAAACCGTAAAAGAAGGTAAAAACCAACGCACCGTATTGACACGCGAAGAAGAAGCCCGAATTGTAGAAACCTTTACCACCAAAGATTTCGTAGAAGACCTTTCAGTGGTCGTAACCAAAGAACAGATACGGGAAAAGAACTATTCTTTCTCTGCTGGACAGTATTTTGAAGTAAAAATTGACTATATGGATATCACGGCGGAGGAATTTCAAGAGAAAATGCAGGGTTTCGAAAAACGACTGACTGTTTTGTTTACTGAAGGAAACCGTCTGGATATCGAAATTCAGCAACAATTAAAAGCGCTGAGATATGAATAAAGAACTAGAAAAAAAAAGAATCTTAGATCTGGTCGACGTTTATAATAACGTTAGAGTCCCTCTTTCAGCACGAGAGCGAGAGAAAATTAAAAAAATATTTCCATACTATGGTGCCCAAGGAATCGTAGATTATGTCGACGATTTCTTATTTGATGGAGAATATCTTTTAGTAGCTGAGGATGGAGAAAATTTGAGATCTAATAATCAGAATATATGCAATTTAGTTAAGGGTAAATTTTGGGTTAATAATCATGCTCATATTCTGAAAGCAAATGGAGAGAATTGCACAAATTATCTTTTTTATAATTTTAATAGAATCAGATTTGAACTTTATGTAACTGGCAGTGCACAACCAAAGCTAAATAAAGAGAATCTTTTAAATATTGAAACCTATGTCCATTCTAAAACTGATCAAAAAAGAATCGCTTCAGTTTTATCTGCTTTCGATGACAGAATAAAACTCAATAGCCAGATCAATGCAGAGCTTGAGGAAATGGCAAAAACGCTGTTTGATTATTGGTTCGTACAATTTGATTTTCCTGATAAAAACGGCAAACCGTACAAATCTTCTGGTGGTAAGATGAAATATAGTGTGGTCCTAAACAGGGATATCCCTGAAAGTTGGGGCGCAGGCGTATTAGAAGAAGTATTAAGTCTTGAATACGGGAAACCATTGAAAGAAAGTGATCGTTTAGGAGATAGGTATCCGGTTATGGGATCAAATGGAATTATTGGATATCATAAAGAATATCTTGTAAAAGGGCCGGGAATTGTAATTGGACGAAAAGGATCAGCAGGTGAGATAACATGGGTGGATTCAGACTTCTTTCCTATTGACACAACTTATTTTGTAAAAAATAACAATGGACAAAAGACCTTAATACATTCCTATTATCTCCTAAAGAATATTAACCTAAAGAAAGTAGAATCAAGTTCAGCGGTACCGGGATTGAATAGAAATGTAGTCCACTCCTTTAGAACCGAAATACCTCCATCTGAAATTATTGAAGAGTTTCATCTAAATGTCGGAGCATTTTATAAGAGAATGGAAATCTCAAGACAACAAAACCAACAACTTTCCACTTTACGAGACTGGCTGTTACCGATGCTGATGAATAGTCAGGTGAAAGTGAACATCGATGCATCTATTGAAGAAAATTCATCCATGGCCGCGGAACCAGAGGTTCCCTATGAGAAAGAAATACAGCTAAACATTCCCACTAATAAAAAAGGCTTTGCCAAGCAGGTATTGGCTGGAAAAATTGTTTCTGAATTTAAGGATGACACGAACTTTACGGACATCAAGTTTCAAAAGATACAGTATTTGGCAGAGCACATTATCGAAGCTGATCTCAACCTGAATTATTATTACCAGGCTGCAGGCCCATATGACAATAAGTTTATGCATTCTATCTATAATGATTTCCATAAACAGAAATGGTTTGACTATCAAAATAAGAAATTTACAGCATTAGAAAAGCAGGACAAAATTGACCAATATTACAAGGAGTTTTTTGCTCCGGCACAAAAGCAATTAGATAAATTGTTCGATTTATTAAAAGACACCTCAGAAGCCGAAGCGGAAATTATTGCTACACTCTATGCGGTATGGAACAACCATATTATTGCTGGTAAAATCATTACAGACAGTGACCTATTAGCATCTTTTTATCAATGGAGCGAGCGCAAACACCAATACGCGGAAGAACAGATATTAATCGGTTTGCAATGGTTGAGAAATTACCAGATGGAGCCTAGAGGCTTTGGTCGATTGATAAAAACAGCGAAAATTAAAAATAGAGAGCTTTGACATTACGCGGGGCAATATAAATAATCAGTCTATGGTGGCCAAGGATATTACTTTGGCAATCAATCAAAACACTATCGTTTTCGTAATATCTCATGACTGGATAGCCCTTGCTACAGTGGATGTTCCAACACAATTAGAACTTTTTAAGAGTTCCACTGAAAAAGAATTGAGATACCAGGTTACAAAAAAAGCCCTGCCTCAATGACAGGGCTCATTTCCCAAGACACTAAAATATCTATTTGCTGTTCTTTTTTTTGGTAATCTTCTTACGGATATCTGAAGCCAAAACCCATAGGTCCTACATCGCCTTTCGTACCCTTGTACCCACAGCCATAATGTTCTGGTTGTAAAATTTAGACGTATCTACCTCAGTGCTAACAATCAGCTCTATATCGATAAGCCCTGCTTTTTTCCAACCTTCTTACTTTTATCCTGGTCCTGGTTTTCAACTATCTGTTTACCTTGGCTCTTATCCTTGATCTCCAGCTCGTCACGACGAACCGAAACACCCTTATCATCTTTGATATTGATGGTGCGCCACCGCGGATTCGCTTCAACAAACAACAGCGACTCTTTTCCGTCTTTAACAAAACTAACGGCTATAGAATTTCCCGCTTTAAGCGATTCCATCAGTTCCTTTTTTTCCTCCGGATTCTTAAGCTCCGCAATAGGAAACCGATCCAAAGCTTTTTCCAGATTATAGCCGTAACGGTCACTAAATTGTTCCACCTTATGGTTCCCATAATCATCTTTCTGCGAAAAATCTATTTTCAGCCAGGCCAGATAAGCATCTCCGTCCCCATTTACCATAGACTTTTGCACCGCTCTGCCAGCAACGAGATTGAAAGCCTCATCCATGCCGACATTATTCCCACCGCGAATTCTAAATTCCTGGCTCGCATCATAGGACTTATTACCGGTTTTTAAAGTCGCCTGGTAACTGTTAAAAAAATACATATCTGTGGTACCGGACCTACGAAAGTTCAGATCAAACTGAACCGTTTCATTACCTCGATTCAGCTCATGGCTAAGTTTAATCTCCGGTTGCTCCGCTTTCACTTGCTCAGCCAGCCTGTGACCAAGCTCCACTGGAAAACCCATTCGATCCAGCGTATTTTTCAAAAATTCTAAATTGTTCTCGTTCATAACTCTAAAATTTAAATGAATAATTAAACCATTATTTCGCCTTGCGGCTATTGTCTCTAAGCAATACCGGATAACCGGCAGCAAGCTTCTGCTTCACCCGCTTAATCTTTTTGGACAGCAAACCTTTGGCAGCATTCAAACCAGCTCCGGCCACCTGCATCCCCAGGTTCTGATCAAAACCCATCAGTCCTACGCTGCCCATGGCATCCATAGTTCCCGAACTAACAGCCTCAGCCAGCAGTGCTTCCGGTGCATTGATTCCGCTCATCCCATCCCGCTTATCATAAGTACTTAATGAAACCGGAATGATCGAAGTCCCTAAACGTATATTTCTGATCTCTAAAGCAATCCGCTGGTTACTGAATTCTGCAATCCCGAAAACCGAATGTCCCTTTAAGAGCAGCTGTCCGTTAATGGTTATCGAATCCAGCAAACGCAGCTCAATCACCGAACCCTGGGTAACTTTAACAGGTCCCACAACAAGGGCAGGAATTGCCCGGAATAAACTATCTGAAACCGGATGTACAGAAACAGCAGGCCTGACCAGACCGGGATTCTGGATTGCCAGGATTTTATCCATCATATTATTGAGCTGCAGCATCTCCGGATCCTCTTCCCCACTTGATTCCTTCATATGTTGCATCAGTTTTTCCAGTCGGCTTACATCGGCTGTTAAGGAAAGATCAGCAGCAGAACCGGGGGAAATCGCAGCAACTGAAGGCACCACAGCCGGAGCATTTACCTGTGCATTGATCTGTGCTAAACGGCTACTGATGGCCAGCTCCGCGGGATCTGTTTTGAAACCCCTGCCCTCAATCCCAAGATTCGAAGACGCAGTATAAAGCCCGGACCTGTTTAACTTAACTGAATCCCTTTGAGCCTGGTCATAAAGGCTCATCTTATCGGGTTCCTCCTTCGCCTTTAACTCTGCATCGGGCAGTACGGTGTTCAGACCATGGCCTGACTGGACTGCCGTAACCGTATTTTTAGATCCACCCCCCAAAGCCCAGAAGCCCATCGTGACAAAAGGCAATACCAGGAGCGGCAGCACCATTAAAAATTTACGCCGCTTTAAAAAAGCGGGACTATGTGTTGTATTCATAAGCTTAATTTTATTATGTTATTTATTTTATTAATTGTTACCGGACATGCTTAATCAATAGATGAAATGATCAGATACACACAAATACTTCCTGCTACCCCACAGAATAAGATCAGCAGCAAAAGCCACCTCCTGGCAGAGTAACCTTTGGTCTTCGCATTCAGCCAGCCGGCGATCTTTATCTGAATGGCTTTAGCTGCATTAAAAAATTTCCCTGACAAACTGCCTAAAAAAGGCTTCTGCCCAACCTCCCTACTGAACAACCCCATTACCATAAGTTTTAGGCATGTCCCTGTTTTCCAGAATCTCCCATCCCTGGATCAGAAACCCATGCGGGTTTTCATCCGTCTGAACCTTTAAGTCCCTGACTTGTCCGCGGGTAACGAGTTTTCGAACCGCAGTACTGCTGGCACGGACCAGCCTTTCGGTAGCATAACAGGTAAATGCGTAAGGATAAACATCGATGTTCAACACTGTACTGTCTACGGCTATTTCCTGGGAGATGCTCGCTGAGATGAGGTTGTTATAATAGCCGCTTTCCACCAGGTTGTCATATTGTTTTTTAGCAGAAAGGTCCGCCAGAAACAGGGACTTGCCTACCGAAGCTTTAATGGCTTTATCGTCAGGACTCAGGTTAAAAAAGTACTGATGAAAAGTTTTAATGTGATCCCGCAACTGCACCGGCAGGTTAGATTTACGGTCTGAGGCCATTGCCTGCAGTACCTTGCCATTATACAGAATGTAGATCTTCTGATCCTTTTCCTCAGCAAGCCGGCACCACTTGAATATCCCAAAGCAAATGGTAAAGGTATTGGCCAGGATCAGCAAATAGCTGAACAGCTTGATGTGCCTGAAGGCGGTATCTATTGTTTTGAGTTGTGTAAACATAGGCTTAAAAATTAATCGTCACTTTTCAGTTTGTTCTTGAAATAATCGTTTCCTGCGGAAGCGCTACCACCTGCGGAAGTTCGCGTTGCATTTCCCAAAGCATCTGCCGCCATACCGCCCACAGCGCCACCGGCCCGCATGGTGGTACTGGCTCCTCCGACCGCCAGGGAATTCACCTTCGATAAAATCGAATGTCCTCCACCGGCATGAACAATATAATTGGCAACCGTTGGCACCGAGAAATAGCCGACAATTCCTATGATCAGAAAACATAAGTACGCGGTATCGGTCGCACTAAAGAAAGTATCTCCCTGCTGATTTACCTGGGTGATATCATAGCGCAGCATGTTTTCCTGCACTTTACCGATGATACTGCCAAAAATATTGGCAATGGGCAGCCATAAGAAAACATTCACATACCGGGCAACCCAAACCGTCAAGGTATGCTCAAAGCCATCAAATACCGCAAAAGCAAATACCAGCGGGCCCAGGATCGCAAGAATAATCAGGTAAAACGTCCGGATCGTATTGATGCAAAGCGAAGCCGCTGCATATACTACCTGCAGAACCTCGCTCATCCACTGTTTGATTGAATTCCGGAAATTATAAGAAGCCTTTGCCATCGCAAAATCAATCCCATTTGCGAGCCGGTCCAGCATCCCTTCATCCTGCCGGTTTGGATCTTCCGGGTGGGTATACTTATACCAGCGGTCAACATCCCCACTTCCATCAGCGCCAACATACATCTGATACTGATCGGTTTTCCTGATCGCCTGCTCTTTCTGCTTCAGCAATACCGCAATCGCCCGGTCCGAGTTCTCCACCATGGCTGAAGTTGCTGAAACCGTCGGCTGCAAGACGCCGTTCATCAGTCCGATCACCGCCGGAAAGAGCAGAATCGCCAATCCCAGCGCAAAAGGACGAAACAGGGGATAAAAATCCACCGGCTCTGCCTGAGCAATGTTCTTCCAGACTCTGGAAGCAATATAAATCAATGCAGCAAAGCCTGCCAGTCCCCTCCCAACTCCAATCAGCTTACTGCACAGCGGGAGCATCTCCCGGTACACCTGATCCAGCACCAGGTGCATGCTTTTCATCTCTCCGGTCAATCCCTTTGCAAAGGAATAGACCGGAAATAAAGTCAAAAGCATAGCTACCACCACAAATAATGTGGCCTTTAAAAATCTGTTTTTCATAAGTTTTTATTTTAAATTTTCGAATTCAAGCTTGCTTCGCAGGTCATGTTAAATTTATTTAGGGTTAGCCTTAAACAATTCCTGCATGGATGAAACATCCCGCTGTTCCAGCTTCCGCTGCCTGGTGATGCCAATCCCCTGCGCATTGAAATGCCGCAGAAAGGTCAGATTCTCCTGCATATCATCATAGATCCGGTCAATTTCGGAAAGCCGCTGATCATCCGACATACGCAGCTGCCCTGCAGTGATCACCATCAGCAGCGCATCCAGATTAGCCAGGCTTTGTTTGTTCAAACCACGATAAACCGAGTTTAGATAATCCAGTTCTTCCATCGTAAACCTGCCTCCCGAACTGAAAGCAGCAAAGGCAGCTTTATATTCCGATAAGATCGTTCCCTGGGCCCTGATGATGCCTGCAATCTTATGGTACTTCTTCAATTCCGGGCTTACCGCCAGCAAGCCATCCAAAAAACTCTCATGCAAAGAAAAGTTGCCTTTAGAGATGTCCCGAACCGCATTGTAACCAGAGGAAATGATCTGGTAACCGGCTTTCATGTCCTTAAGGATATTCTTGAACTGAGACAATTTCTCCACATTTAATAACAACTGCTGCACTTCGGTAGATTGCGCCCGCAACGATACAGGAGTAAAGCCGAACCAACCAACAAAAAGCAATACCACCATCCTACTATTCCAGCTCATACCACCTCCTTACATCACTAATGTCCCGCTCTTCCCTTAACCGCTGCCGGGCCAAAATCTCCAGTTCCGTGGTAAAAGACAAAGCAAAATCATATTTATCCTGCACCGATAACCTGAGTTTTTCCAGCCGCTGCAAACGTTCATCGTCTTTCATTTCCAGCTTACCGGAAGTGGTCACTAAAAGCAGTTCTTCCAGATCATGTGCACATTCGGCCAGCAAATTTGCCTTCACCAAAGCAACATAGGACCACTCCGCCCCGGACAGTTCTAAGTCTTTCCAGTCCCCCAATACCGAGATCATCCCCAAACCACCGGAAACAATCTCTCCAACCACTGCACTGTTTTTAATACTAGGATTGACCGCGGCCAGTGAAGTAAAGAAAGCCCTGTGCAAATCAAATTCGCCATTAGTGATGTCCTTTACTAAATGAATCCCGCTGCCCACCAGATCATATCCTTTTTTTGCATAGCCGATATATACCTGCAATGCCGCAATCTGCTGAAGCAGGTATTTTTTCTGCGTTTTCTTCTGCTTAAAGATCTCGTTCCAGGTTTGGGCAGAAGCCATATCAGTTGCCATGGATAATGCCACCAGCATTCCCACAGCCAGAATTTGTCTACTGGATCCCATAGAGTTTTTTGATGATGTTCAGGTCCCCCGCCTCTTTGGCCCGGCTCAGGCTCAGTTTGATCTGCCGGGTATTGAACTCCTTCAGGTCAAAATAATTCTGATCGATTTTAACGGCCACTTCTTCGATAATTTCCAGCCGTTTTGCATCATCCATCTGCACCTTAAAAGAATTTACCACCAGCAGCAACTGGTCAATATTCTTCAGACTCGCATCCAAAATCCCCCTGAAGACTTCTTCCATGTAATCCAGCTCCTGCATACTGAAGTGCTTGTCTTTGGCAAACAGACTTTTGGCCTCCCGGTATTCCGCAACAATCTCGCCCTGCCTTTGAGTGATGTCCCTGATCCGGTGGTAATAAGCAATTGCAGCTTTCACCCTGGCGAGCTCATCAAAGTATTTGCCGTACAGCTCTTTCTGACGGGTGGTCCAGTCCGCAATCTCCGACAGCTTCAGTTTAGACAAAGTGTTCTCCACTACTTTCTGTGCATTCTGGAGCCAGATCGTTTCATTCTGCAATCGCTGCACCTTCAGGTCAACAGCCCTGATCACCTTTTTAACGCCCGCTTTGATCACTTCTGCAATGGCAATCTGTGCATTCACTTCCTTCACCGGGAGTGAAACCAGCAAGACCACCAGACTCAGCGGCATCACCACCATATAGATCTTAGCGGACAACACGCCCTTTTTTATTTTATTCATTTTTACTTTCATATACCCCCTCCAAACTATTCTGCCACCCTATGATATTCCCGCTGCATCAGCAGCAGGCTGTTTTTACCCGGAAAGAATGTGATCTTTTTGCCGGCATCATCCATGAGCAATACCCGCAGTTTAGAATCATACCTGCCCATGTACTCCCTGATCTTATGTTCGGTAGCCTGGAGTTTTCTGGCTCTGATGGCCTGAAAAGCAGATTTACGAATCACCTGATAGTCCCCCTGGTCACCATAGGGAATGATCACCAGGGTATCTCTGGAGATGCTGTATTCTCCCGATTCCTGGCTGGCATAGGTGCCCGTAACAGCATCACCCCTGTTACAGGATGCAAATAAGACAAGCGCCGCAAGGCAGCAGCCTAACTGATATTTTAGCTCTTTCATAAGCATTAAGATTTTAATTGTTTAACCGAGCCCTCTTCTGGCGGCGCTCGTTAGCCAGTACCCTAATCCCTGCAGCCATACTGCCGTGCGCGTCAGCGGCAGCCCTCACTTCCAGTTTTTCGCTTTCCTCAGTCGTATAAGCCAGGTATTCCTCATCGGAGAGTTCGTTGCGGTACACCCCGAGTTTATGGCCACCCTGATCAATAAATACCTCCCGGTAAACCAGCCCCGGCTCGTTGGCTTTATTGACCGACAAAAGCATCGCCCTGGCTTTATCAGACAAACCCAAAGTCTGCTGCAGGCTGTCGAACTTGTTCATAAACTTGCGCATATCCAGCAGGATCTTGGTATCCGAGAGGTTAATCACTGTTTCCTTAATGATGGGTGAGGAAATCAGGTCATCTACCTCCTGGGTGATCAGTGCAGCAATACCATTAAACTTTCTGACGGTTTTAAAGAGGTATTTGATAAATGAACTCATGCCGGTCTTGGCAATTGCGATCCATGCCTCATCAATCGCCAGGATCTTGCGCTGCCCTTTGAGTTTGCGCATCTTGGAAATGAACATTTCCATAATGATGATCGTCACCACCGGAAAAAGCACCTCATGCTCCTTCAGATTATCCAGTTCGAACACAATAAAGCGTTCATTGAGCAAATCCAAATTCTCCCTGGCATTCAATAAATAATCAAACTCTCCACCCTTGTAATAGGGATTCAGCACATAGAGCAGGTTACCCAGATCAAAGTCTTTTTCCTTCACTTTACCGTTTTCCATTACCTGCAAATACGCCGACATCAGAAAATCATAGAAAGTATCAAAGCAGGGAAACACAGCAGGATTGGCCTCCAAATGTTCATAATACAGGGTAATTGCCCCGGAGATGGCCACGTATTCTGACCGGCTGAAGGGTTCGCCTTCTCTTTTCCACAGCGCTAACAGCAAAGTTTTCAAGCTCTCTTTCTTTTCAATATCCAGCACATCGTCTGTCCCGATATAAAAAGGATTGAATCGGATGGGATCCTTTTCGGTATAGTTGAAATAATAACCCCCTACCAGTTCACACAGTCCCTGATAGCTGCCACCGATGTCGATGGTCACGCAGTGGGTTCCCTGATCATACAAGGTGCGCAGCATATGGTTACAGGCCATGGATTTCCCTGCGCCACTTCCCCCGCAGATGAACAGGTTCCTGTTGGTAATCAACCCCGATTTCATCGGCTTATCAAACAGGTCCAGATACACCGGCCTGCCGAAATTCCGCTCCCCCAGGCGAATGCCGGAACCGTCAGATTTCGCATGGCTTTCCATATTCAGAAAGCAGCTGGCCTGCTCCAAGAAGGTATCAAAGGAGTCATTGACCGGGAAGTCCGCCGCATTTCCGGGGATCCCCGCCCACCAGATCTGCGCTGCCCCATCGGTTTCCTGCCGGCATACCGCATCCATACTGGCCATTGCTGAACTCACTTTATTGCGAATCTCCTGCAACTCGGAACGATCAGCAGTCCAGGCCATCACATTAAAATGCGCTTTCACCGGTAACCTGCCGAGCGCAACCGCCTCATTCAGGAAATCATTCACCGCATCACGGCTTACTGCATTCTCCCTGGAATAAGCCGACAGGGAATGCAGGCGCAGCTTCTTAGCCTCGAGCTCCTTTATGGTCCTGCTAGGATCCCCGATAAAAATAAACTGGTTGTACTGGTGGTTGCAGTCCAGCAGCAATCCCAAAGGCGCCGCAAAGCCCAGGCTGAATTTGCTTTTATCGGTACTGTACCGGTCAAAATTCATCCGGCTGCCGCAGAGTGACGGCAAATCCTCCACATCGGCCAGGGTAAACAACTGGCAATGGTTTTCACCGATCCTGATCCCCTCCTTCAGCTGCACATCCCGAAGCAAAGGCCTTTCCCCAACGCCCAGCAATGAACAGTAAGATTCAATCAAACCCACTTTTCCAACCGTCCCGGCCAGCTCATCATCGGCTAAACGCCGCAAGCCAACCAAACCACTGTCCGAAAGGATCCGCTCAAAAGCGCCAATCTTCTCCATAAAATCCGTAAAAAGCCCTGCCTCCAAAGTTTGCCTCGGCACAATGCGCCTGCGCATCAACCCTGAATAACCACTGGTCGCCACCCGCCGATCCTCCGGCTTCCTGGTGATCATCAGATAACAGCTATGCGCTAAATACTTCCGGCCATCAAAAGCCCTTTCCCCGGCAACAGTTAAAAAGCTCAGATCAGCCTCCACATTCGCCCGGTGTTCCCTGCGAACAAAAGTATCCTGCTTATGGATCACCGTACCAAAAGGCAAAGTCTTGATCGCCTTTACCCAGGTATGATGTGCCGCCTCATAGTCAGCCGATCCCAGCGTAAACAAATCCGCATGGTCAACGCGGAATACCACCGTCAGGTCACCCTGCATCGAAACAATACATCCGTGTTCCACCTTGTAGATCGGGAAGATGTCTTTGAAATCTATGGCTCCCTTCATACTACAACAGTTAAGTGCCTGAATAAACTGCGGCTTCGCGAAACCAGACAAGCAGGAATACCGCGTCTGGCCATCTTCTTCATCAGGCCGTACCTTCCATACCTGTCACTCATCCTGAAGACCGTTACAAACAGGCCAAACCCCAGTCCAAAGACCAGAGATAAACAGATAAAAAGATTCAGCCCGCAGATGTACAAAAGGGCAAAAAGCAGCAGCAAACCAACCAGCCCGCCGGCTAAAAACCCAATGTACTGTGCTTTTAGCCCCTTGAATTCAATGGCACGTCCCACCCCTTTATTGATCTGATATACGCTGCTCATATCCCAAAAAAAGATTTAAGCACCGTAGCCACCACTACCAGAAAAATACAGCTCCCAAACCAGGCTGTAGCCACCTTCGCCGTATCCGGTTCACCGGCATTCCACTTGGAATATACCTTCACTGCCCCGACCAGCCCCATGATTGCACCGATGGCATACATCAGGTCCGTTCCCGTATCAAAATAACCGGCAACCTTACTGGTCGCTTCAGCAATCCCCTGATTGCCATCCTGTGCATGAACCACCTGAGCCAGAAAAGCAAGCACCGCGATACATCCTGCCGCAAGCCCGGCACCACGCTCCTTTTTCGTCAAAAACGCATCCAAATCCAAAACGCTGATGTTCCAATCGAATCTCGACATCAGCTCCGAACAAATGTGCTCCCGCAGCTGATGCCCAAGCGGAGAAGCAAAAACCTCCGCATAACAATTCGCAATTTCAAACAGCGACGTGCCAAGCTTTTTCCTGTCCCATCCATCCTCTGCAGCCTCAAGAAAGGCATACTTCAGCTCTTCCATACAGTCCGCCAACTGCCCCTGCAGCATTTCTCCATTCCCCTCCTCGCCACCAAAATCCAGTTCATCCATTCCCAGGCAAGTCATTCCTTCTTCAGCCACCGCCCTGCCCATCAGTCCACCGTCAGCTCCACCATCCAGTGCAAGCCGGTCTTTCGCCAATACAGATCCCCTGATCTTTGCCTTAGCAAGCGATCCCCATAACCCCCTGATCTCCTTCCGGCAATACAGTACAATTAATAACAGGTAATAAATGAGCAGGGATACCCCCATAAAAACTCCATACTGGAGCCAGCTAAAATTTGATAACATAGGCTTTTATTAAAGCCCGGACCCCATTGTCCGGGACAAGCAAATGTTGGCTGAACACAAATCTTTCTTTCCCAGGCTGGGAAAGAAAGGGGAATGAAAGATCAAAAACTCTAAAAAAAGCTTAGCCAGGTTTATACCGAAGGTCCTCATCCACACGGTCCCGGATCGCAGCACTCATCGAATCAATAAACTTAGAGGGGCTGGAAACCTTACGCTCCCTGATCTCCCCAAACGTATGGTGGACATCCCTGATCTTCACCTCACACATCCGCTCAAACAAAGCAACAATCTCCGACAACTGCGCATTTCCATGATTAAACTGCCCGGTATAATACAGCCCATAAATCAACTCCCCCAGGTTCACAATCTTCCCCGTCCACTTCAAACCAGCCTCCTTAGCACCCAGCGAACTACCGGAAACAACCTTCCCATCCAGGACACCAATCCTGCGCAGGATTTCCTGCTGCAACATTTCAAAAGCAATGAACTTGGCAAAAAGGTAATCCATCGCCGTAGAGAAATCCGGATTCGGATCAGGAATCTCCGGCACCAGGGGCAAAGGCAAATCCGCTCCACGCAGAAAGTACTGAGTATCCAATCCCACCCCACCAGAGCGGTAATACTGATACAGAAAAGCATGCTGTTTAAAAAAGCGGTGTACCTGCCTAAGCTCATCCTCCAAAAAGATCCGGATCATTTCCACGGTACCCACAGGCTTATTCATTTCTAAACCATAGCGTTCAAAAGCATAGATCTTTTCCGCATAGAATTTCGGTTTCACCGACTTAAAGAAATAAATCTCAGCAAGCGAATCTTCAAAAGGAACATCTGTCACCACTTCCCGCAACTGGCCCAGAAACTTCCGGCAAAGCGCCAAAGTTTCAGAAAGAGACTGAATCGGACTCCCCTCAATGGAAGATACACCAGCCAGCGCATCCTTAAATTCAGCATACAATTTTTCATAGGTTTCATGCTTCATAAAATAAAGTTTAAGTAAACCGGCCCGTAGTTCAAGAAAAAACCTTTTCACATCAGCCGGAAATAAGTATCAATCTTTCATAGGCATTTGGAATGTTTACAACCAAGAATTAGTGGATTTGCTGTGGGGAAATCGTATATTTGCAGGGTATAAAATATTGTATAGCGATAGCTATTGGACTTGTAATCAGAAAACCGCGAATTTTTAAAAACACAAGGAAAAATAGGCTGCTCGCCTGCGCTACAGCGCGGGTGCGGCTTATCTTGTGTTTTGGGCGCTTCGCGGTGCCTCTGATTACAGATGTAGCTCGTATCCCGCGCTATATCGTTTTCAGACACTGTATGGGATCGCAGAATTAGAATCATTCTCATGAGAAATGACAGTACTTTACTCTTGCTACACAAACCCATCCCGGAACTTGGCTTAAGCCAGGAATTAAAAAGGGTTACAGAAATGCATGGTTATTTCACCCTGGAAGACCTCAGTAAACGCACTACGGACCAACTGATGCTATTACCCGGATTTACGCAGCATCTTTTATACGAATACGTCAATTTTATGGAAGCTAATGGTTTGGGCGAACTGATAGACCCCATGTAACCAGCTGAACGAAATGGCCTAACGTCCAGCCGGTCCACACGAGGAAAATTTTATTGAAGCAAAGCCCTGACTTCTTCCAGCATTCCAGATAAGACCGGTTCCAGCGGAGCGATCTCTTCAACATCTGCCTGACCCAGTTTTAAGTCTATTTCAATCAACGACCTCCCATCTGCACCTTTGAAATTAAAAGCAACCTTCTTAAACAACAGAAGTTCATCCGCCTCATCATATACCCCATGATTCTGCTGCAATTTCTGCCACCAGGCTAACTGGACTCCAGCCAGTTTACAATTCAGGCTCAGCGGGTTTGAAGCCTCACCAGATTTCAAATCCGACTGTAAGACCAGTTCAGCCTCAATCCATTTCATCAGTTCATCTACAGGATGCATTTTAGCAGCATTGAAACTCATGTTGGTAAACAAACTCACCTGCCTCAATACCGTCTTATGTCGTTTCAGAATCCTTTCCGCTTCAGCTATGTCTTTTCCTGCGATTTGTCTTTGTACCTGCAAAACATACCAACTGATAAAACGTACGTGGTTAAACCCAAGGCCAATTAAATCATGAATCAATTCTTCTTCAGAAACCGACCCTTCCGCTGCCAGCTCCTCCAAAACAGCAATATACTTCCTCAAGTATTTAAAGTCCGCCCAATGCATCTTCAGCGTACTGTACAAAAATCTCTTGAAGGGAATACCAACAATTTCCAGCAGGGTATGGTCAATCCCTGATCTTCGGAATTCAGCCAATACATGACTCCATTTCTCTTTTAATCTAAGTCCTTCATTGTTGACAAATAATTTGGGCAAAACGATACTCTCCGGGACGTATTCCGCAACCGGCATGCGTATCGCATCCATCAGTTCCATCAACAAGGTTGCATCCTCATTCAGCGAGTCTCCGTGACGATACAACTGATCACATACCTTNACCAGCGTGAACATACTGATCTTCAGATAGGTCCTGATCTGGGTCTCATTNGTTAAACCCANCAGGTGATCCAACATGACCCGTTCCACCCGCTTCACTTCTTCATATAAGGCCGTTTTGGACCCCAAATNGGGATCCTCTAACTCCTCTGCCATTCTTTCGGTNGCAAGGCGCTTTAAATTTTCAAATTCGTGATTCATAATAGATGATNTTTTTACTTCTTGTTTTTGCGTCTCCTGCGCCGCCTTCCATGCCCAGGAAATGATCTGTGCGATGGTACGGCTGACTTCTTCCATTCCCCGCTTTTCGTTAATATCAATACCGGAGACCTTGCTCTTAATGCTGTTTGCCTGCAAAACCATATAATAACTGCCACCCAGCAACAAACCAATAACCGCACGAAAATTGACATCGGTGCCTGCAAAGAACTCATCCGTCAGCCTGAACAACTTTTCACCCTCCGCTTCCCTTGCATCCGAAATGTTCTTAATTAGTACATCTTCATCGCTGATCTGCCAGAGAATAATCTTTTGCATTTCCCTNTCCTGGAAAAAGAACTTAAGGTTCTCCTGCATCAGCTGNATAAACATTTCCTTCAGTTCGGTTGCAGTNGCCGAATCTGAAACCTGGAACCTTTCAAAAAANGGCATCCAGTAATCTTTNTCACTGATGTATTTACGCTTCAGGTTGTTCAATCCTAAAAAATGATGACGGATCACATTCTTGTTCCTCCCCACAAAACGCGCGATGTTGTTCGTCCTCAACGCATGATGACCATACTCCTGCAGGATCA
>Ga0065714_10002689_pt1 | contig 21347 bp, 13 predicted proteins | sample MisRhiReplicate2_FD_59101 | JGI IMG/M metagenome (GOLD analysis project Ga0065714, IMG submission 59101) | Miscanthus rhizosphere microbial communities from Kellogg Biological Station, MSU, sample Rhizosphere Soil Replicate 2: eDNA_1 v2... | ecosystem: Host-associated > Plants > Roots >...
CTGTCGAATTTTGAAATTAGCCTTATTTATAGCTTTATTTGCAGAAAAACGGTCTGAATGGCGAAGAATTTACTAATAGTTGAGTCACCTGCGAAAGCTAAAACCATAGAAGGGTATTTAGGCAAGGATTTCCTTGTAAAATCAAGTTACGGGCATATCCGAGACTTGGTTAAAGGAGATATGGGAATAGATATATCCAATAATTTTGCCCAAACCTATGAAGTTCCATCTGATAAAAAGCAAGTTGTAGCTGAACTTAAAAAATTAGCTAAAGACGCAGAAATGGTATGGCTCGCATCCGATGAGGACCGCGAGGGAGAAGCCATATCATGGCATTTGTATGAAACATTGGGGCTTAAAGAAAACAAGACTAAACGTATTGTTTTTCATGAAATCACTAAGCCAGCTATATTAAAAGCGATAGAAACACCAAGATCTATAGATTACAACCTGGTAAATGCGCAGCAAGCCAGACGTGTATTGGATAGATTGGTAGGTTTCGAGCTTTCACCGGTATTATGGAAAAAAATTAAACCTTCCCTGTCGGCCGGACGTGTACAGTCTGTAGCTGTTCGATTGATCGTTGACAGAGAGCGCGAAGTAAATAAATTTAATGCTTCTGCTGCTTATAAAATTACTGCTGAGTTCACTACAGGGAATGCAAGGGAGTTAGTTAAAGCAGAACTGCCACAGCGTTTTGAAAGAGAGGCTGATGCTGAAAAGTTTGTTAACGACTGTGTAGGTGCAGGTTTTTCTGTAGATAGTTTAGAAACTAAACCAGCAAAACGTAATCCTGCAGCGCCATTTACTACTTCTACCTTACAGCAGGAGGCTTCGCGAAAGCTGGGTTACTCGGTAAGCAGAACTATGCAGATTGCACAAAGACTGTATGAAAGCGGACGAATCACTTACATGAGAACGGATTCGGTGAACCTTTCTGAAACAGCCTTACAAGCTGCGGCCGCAGAAATTAAAACGGCTTATGGCGATAAATATCACCAACCAAGAACTTATAAAACGAAATCTGCAGGTGCACAGGAAGCTCACGAAGCCATCCGCCCTACTTATTTCAACCACCATACCGTACCTGGCGACAGTTCAGAGCAACGTTTATATGAGTTGATCTGGAAGCGCGCCATTGCGTCGCAAATGAGTGAGGCTTTGTTTGAAAAAACAACCGCGCAAATTGCTGTTAGTACCCGTAAAGAGCATTTGGTCGCTGAAGGAGAAGTGTTGAAGTTTGACGGATTCTTAAAAGTATACCTCGAATCATCAGACGACGATGATGCAGATGATTCGGAAGCCACAGGAATGTTGCCACCGCTTTCGCGTGGACAGGAGCTTACTTTAAAGGTAATGAATGCGACGGAGCGTTTCTCACGACCGCCAGCGCGTTATACAGAGGCTTCGTTGGTTAAGAAATTGGAAGAATTGGGGATCGGCAGACCGTCTACGTATGCGCCAACCATCTCTACCATCCAAAACCGCGGTTATGTGGTTAAAGAAGATCGCGATGGTCGCCCGCGTAGTTTCGGAACAATTGAGCTGATAAACGGCACCGTAACCAAGAAAACAAAAACAGAAATAGCCGGAGCTGAAAAAGCTAAGCTTTTCCCAACAGATATAGGTGAAGTAGTGAACGACTTCCTGGTTGAGCACTTTAAAGATATTGTAGATTTTAACTTTACAGCTAATGTAGAGAAGGAATTTGATGAAATAGCGCAAGGTTTACAGGAATGGACAAAAATGCTTCACTCCTTCTATACACCTTTCCATCTGGAGGTAGAGACTACCTTAGAGACGGCCGACCGAGCAAATGGTGAGCGTTTGTTGGGGGTTGATCCTACTACTGGTAAAAACGTATATACTAAAGTTGGCCGGTTTGGTCCTTTAGTGCAGATTGGCGAAAATGATGACGAAGAGAAACCACGCTATGCGAGTTTAGCTAAATCACAGTCGGTGGGTACCGTTACGCTTGAAGAAGCTTTAGAGCAGTTTAAATTACCTTTCCAACTGGAAGATTATCAGGGTAAAGAGGTTTCAGTTGGTGTAGGCCGTTTTGGCCCATACGTGAAATGGGGCGAAGCTTACATTTCCGTACCTAAAAACGAAGACCCATTGTCTATCGATCAGGCACGTGCAATAGAGATTATCGGTGAAAAAATCACTGCAGATGCACCTGTCGCACATTTCCAGGGGATGCCAGTTACCAAAGGAACAGGGCGATTTGGTCCGTTTATTAAATGGAATGATCTGTTTATCAATGTGCCTAAGGCATATAATTTCGACAAGCTTTCTCAAACTGATATTGAGGAGCTGATCGGTAAAAAAATTGAAAAAGAAGCAAACAGGTTTATCCAGCAGTGGACGGCTGAGAAAATAGCTATTGAGAATGGCAGATGGGGACCATTTATTCGTTTTGGCAAGGAAATGTTGAAGCTGCGTAAAAATCCTGCTACCAATGATAAATATACACCTGAGGAATTGGCTTCAATTTCTTTAGATGAGGTTAAGAAACTGATTATTGAGCAGGTGCCGAACGCATTTGAGCCTAAAAAAGCAAGTGCTAAAAAGGCTACGGGAACTAAAACCGCAGTTAAAAAGAAAGCACCGGCAAAAAAGGCTGCAACTAAAAAGTAGTTAACCAAAAAGTAAGCATATATAAGCTTCGTCTTCCTGATTCCCATATACTAACAGGTTGGCGAAGCATATAAACTAATAGACAATGAAAAAGGATCTTCCTGAAAATATAGTTGAAGATGTTGCAATGGCTGTCGTACTGATCGGCGAGACACCAGAGGTTAAAAATTGGACGGTTTACATTGTAAATATGAAAGATGTTGGCCTGAGTAACGTATTAATTAGTTCTAAAGGATATGGTGAAAAAGATGGTAAAATGGTTAAAACCTCCGTTTTGCGCCATTTTGTAGGTGACTTAAAACCTAAATCTTTTGCAGGTGTTGAAGCTATAGACCCTGAAGTTTTTGGTTTAACCAATGAATATTGGTTGAGCTACTATATTGATGACGTTATTTACGATAAAAAATTCATTTTCCTTCCTGAAAGCATTGTTGACGAAAACCTGATTCATGTGCCACTTGTAGATATGCCTGGCGTAATGATCAAGTAAGGCTGTTGATAACAATAATTTCGGTTCCAAATCATTTTTGTTAATTTTCGTACATATCTATTAAAAAAATTGTATGAAAAACAAAAAAGGTATTGCTATTGCCGCAATTGCTTTGGTATTGATTGGAATAGGAGCCATTTTTTTCTTTAAGAAAGATCGGCCAAAAGATTACAATCATCAATATTCCAAATATATAGAGGCCTACACCTCTGGAACAGTTTCAAAAAAGAGCTTTATTCGTGTACACCTGGCTAACCAGGTAAAAACAATGAGTGATGTTGGCGTGGCCGATAGCAGAGATTTGTTCAGCTTCTCTCCTTCTGTAAAAGGTAAAACTTTTTGGATTGATGCCCAGACAGTCGAGTTCAGACCGGAAGAAAGTTTGGAGCCCGGAGAGACCTATGAGGCTTCTTTTAACTTAAGTAAAGTTACTGACACGGAAGAAGGTCTGGAAACATTTGAATTTGATTTCAGAGTAATTAATCCCGGAATACATTTAAAGCAAAATGGCCTTGTTTCGCAGAACAATACTTCATTAGATTATATGAAGTTAAGTGGTGAAGTGACCACTTCGGATCAGGAAGATACTAAGTTGATTGAAAAGACTTTAACAATTGAATATCTACAACCACTTAAGGTTAAATGGCAACATGATCCTGCCAGCAATACCTCTACGTTCACAGTTGATAGCATTAAAAAGACTAAAGCTGAAAATAAACTAAACCTGGTTTGGTCGGGAGCACCTATAGGCGCCGAAAGTAATGGTGAAGAAAGTGTCACGGTCCCTGCAGCCGGTGTATTTAAGATATTAAATATTCTTGCCGTTCAGGATCTTGAAGATTTCGCTCTGGTACAGTTCTCTGAGCCTGTAAATGTTGGACAGGACTTAACAGGTCTGGTTTCATTATCCGGATTATCCGATCTACGCTTTACAATTGACGCCAGCCAGATTAAAATCTATTCACCAAATACACTGGAAGGAAACTATACGCTAAATGTAAATGAAGGCATAGAAAATATCAACGGGAAAAAACTGTTGGCAGGAAAAACAGCTAATGTCGTTTTTGAGAATAAACTCCCATCTGTTGTTATAGCGGGCAGTGGTACCATCATTCCTAACTCAGGTAAACTCGTGCTGCCATTCGAGGCTGTTAACTTAAAGGCGGTAGATGTAACGATTATCAAGGTTTATGAAAATAACATCCCGCAATTCTTTCAAACCAATAATTATAAGGATGGTAATGAATTGCGTCGCGTAGGTAAGCCGGTTATTCAGAAAACGATCAGATTGGATGAAGATAAAGCGCTTAACCTTCATAAAAAACATCGCTTTACACTAGACCTTGATAAGATCATTCGTACTGAACCTGGTGCTATGTATCGCATTACTATTGGTTTTAGAAGAGAATACAATGTCTATAAATGTGCAGAGTTAGCGGATTCTGAAAGCGATAGCGACAATGATTACGACCGTTATGGGGAGAAAATCGACGAAGATGATGAGTTTTGGGAACGTTATAACAGCTATTATCCAAACAATTACAGGTGGGAAGATCGCGATAACCCTTGTACCCCATCCTATTATACTAACGAACGTTGGGCAAGCCGGAATTTAATGGCTTCAAATATTGGATTGATTGCTAAGAGAGGGAACGACAACAGTATGATTATCGTTGCAACGGATTTGCTTACTGCAAAAACGCTTGGTGGCGTAACGTTGGAATTGCTGGATTATCAGCGTCAGGTTATCCATACAGTAACAACGGATGGCGATGGTATGGCTTCATTTGATTTGAAAAGAAAGCCCTTCTTACTGGTTGCAAAAAATGGAAAAGAGCGCGCTTATTTAAAGTTGGATGATGGAAACTCGCTCCCATTAAGCAGATTTGATGTGGGCGGTGATGTAGTACAGAATGGACTTAAAGGATTTATTTATGGTGAGCGCGGCGTTTGGCGTCCAGGCGACTCTGTGTTCCTGTCCTTCGTCCTGGAAGATAAATTAAAGAAATTGCCTGGTGGTTATCCCGTTACTTTTGAACTATATAATCCTCAGGGACAGCTGATCAAGCGCAATATCAATGGTAAACCTTTAAATGGGTTTTATGCATTTAAAACGGCTACTGAAAGTACCTCTCCAACAGGAAACTGGTTGGTGAAAGTCAAAGCAGGTGGCGCGACCTTTACCAAAACGATTAAAATTGAAACCGTTATGCCGAACAGGCTAAAGATCAATTTCGACATTGGTAATCGTACCTATCTTGGCTCCGGTGGCCCTTCTACGGCTACCCTATCGGCAGCCTGGCTATTTGGTGCTGCGGGTAAGCATCTTAAAGCCAAAGTAGACGTAAACCTGAATACAATGCAGACCACTTTTAAAGGGTTTGAAGCTTACACTTTTGATAATCCGACGGTAGCCTTTCAGTCGCAGGTAAAAACCATATTTGAAGGGACTTTAAATGAGAATGGTACTGCGATAGTAAATACCAATTTGAATGAAAACAATAGTGCTCCGGGTATGCTTAAAGCGAATTTCACCACCAAGGTGTTTGAAGCTGGTGGTAATTTTAGTATCGATAATTTTAGCATCCCTTACCATGTTTATAGCAATTATTATGGAATTAAAACACCTGAGGGCGATAAATTAAGTGGAATGCTGCTTACCGGGAAAGATCACAAAGTTGACATAATCAATGTAGACCGTAATGGTAAGCTGTTGCAAGGTGGTAAAAATGTAACGGTTGAACTTTATAAAGTGCAATGGCGATGGTGGTGGGAACAGGATAATGAGAACTCTTATGCCAATTTCACGCAGAATTCGTATAATAAGCTGATTAAAAAGGAAAATGTCAGCTTGTCTAATGGTAAAGGTAACTGGAAATTTAGGATAGATGAACCGGAATGGGGTCGTTACCTGATCCTGATCAGAGATGAAAATGGTGGTCATGTCACAGGTAAATCAGTGTATATCGACTGGCCGGGCTGGGCGCAGCGTGAACAGGGCAGCAACCCTACCGAAGCTTCGATGCTTTCCTTCACCGCCAACAAAACCAAATTTCAGGTTGGTGAAGAGGTTGTACTTACCATTCCATCAGGTGATGGTGGTCGTGCATTGATCTCGATAGAGAATGGCAGTAAAGTATTAAAAACGTTTTGGACAGACACCAAAAAAGGACAAACACAGTTGAAGTTTAAAGCTGAAAAGGAAATGGCTCCTAACGTGTTTGCCAATGTGACCTTATTACAGCCGCATGCACAAACTGTAAATGATTTACCAATCCGCATGTATGGTGCTATTCCGTTAATGGTTGAAGATCCGCAAACAATATTGAAGCCGGTCATTAAAATGGCGGATAAGTTGCGTCCTGAAACAGAAAGCAGTATTACTGTGTTGGAGCAAAACGGTAAGGCAATGACTTATACAATTGCTATTGTAGATGAAGGTTTACTTGATTTAACCAGGTTTAAAACTCCTGATCCTCATGCTGTATTTTACGCTCGTGAAGGCTTAGGTGTAAAAACATGGGATCTATTTGATTATGTACTTGGCGCCTGGGGTGGTAATCTGGAGCGTATCCTTAGCATTGGTGGTGATGGTAGTATAAATAAAAACCTAAACCCGGCTAAAGCCAATCGTTTTGTGCCGGTAGTGAAATATTTAGGTCCATTTGCCTTGAGTAAAGGTGGATCGCAAACACATAAGTTTAAACTGCCGCAATATATTGGTGCAGTTAGAGCAATGGTTGTTGCCGGTCAGGATGGTGCCTATGGTAAAGCGGAAAAGACTGTACAGGTTAAGAAACCATTGATGTTACTGGCTACGGTACCAAGAGTAATTGGTCCGGGTGAACGTTTCACACTTCCTGCTACCGTATTTGCTACAGAAAATCATTTGAAAAATGTTACCGTTCAGCTACAACTACAGAACTTGCAGGTAGTGGGTAGTAGAGCAGTTCAGCTGAACTTTAAACAACCAGGTGAGCAAATGGCTTACTTCGAAGTTCAGGCGCCTGAAATGACCGGAATTGCCAAAATAAAACTGATCGCCCAAAGTGGTACTGAAAAAACAAGCTACGATGTAGAACTGGATATCCGTAATCCAAATCCATTTGTAACCAATGTAGCTTCAGCAGTGATTGAGCCAGGCCGTAATTGGGGAACAAAATATCTCCCGATAGGAATGGCGGGGACTAACTCGGGCAGTGTGGAGGTGTCTTCTATCCCACCGATCAATCTAAAAAAACGCTTAAGTTACCTGGTTCAATACCCGCATGGTTGTGTGGAGCAAATTACCTCAGGTGTATTCCCGCAACTGTTTTTAAATAAACTCACCGCTTTGACAGAGAAACAGAAAGCAGAAACAGAGCGTAATTTAAAGGCAGGGATCAACAAGTTACGAGGTTTCCAAACAACTGATGGTGGTTTAGGCTACTGGCCAGGGGCAGGTAGTTCAGATGAGTGGGGAAGTAATTATGCAGGGCATTTCCTGGTTGAAGCACAAAATGCGGGGTACACTACTCCTGTCGGGATGCTTGATGAGTTGTTGCGGTACTTAAAATCTAAAGCAGCCAATTGGTCGCCTAACAGTACCAACTTTTATGGCGGCGATCTTTCACAATCTTACAGATTATATGTATTGGCGTTAGCCAAAAGAGCTGATATGGCTGCAATGAACAGATTAAGAGCCTTTGAATACCTTTCTGTAAGTGCGAAATGGCGTTTAGCTGCGGCTTATAAGCTTGCCGGACAAACCGATGCGGCTAACAACCTGATTAAAGGTTTAGCTATAGAAGTAAAACCATATAACCAATTGGGCGGTACTTATGGGTCCGACATCAGGGATGAAGCGATGATATTGGAGACTTTAACTTTACTTGGTCGTAAAGCTGAAGGTGCTAAATTGATTCAATCACTGGCTATTAAACTGGGTAAAGATGATTGGTACAGCACACAGACCACAGCCTATAGCTTACTGGCGGTTGCTAAATTCTGTGGAGCCAATACAGCTGCCAATAACTTACAATACAGCTATACTATTGATGGAAAAAGCGGCAAAGTGAATGCTAATCAGTTTCTGAACAGTACCGCTTTAACATTTAAAGCTGGAAATGGAATTGCAGTTCATAACACTGGTAACCGGGTGTTGTTTGTACGCCTGATTCTGGAAGGACAACCGGCAGCAGGACAAAACGACTTCCTGCCTAATAATCCTGAATTATTGGATATGAGTGTTAGCTATAAGTTGTTAAATGGTAAGCCGCTAGATCCTTCCACCCTGAAACAGGGAACAGATTTTTATGCTGAAGTTGTTGTTAAAAATCCTGGAAAAATGGGCTATTATGAACAAATGGCCCTAACGCAGATCTTCCCTTCGGGTTGGGAGATCATCAATACGAGAGTAAATGACAATGAAAGCATCATTGCTTCATCTCCTTATACGTACAGGGATATCCGGGATGACCGCGTGTTTACTTATTTTAATCTGAGAGAACATGAAACGGTGACTTACAAAGTATTGTTAAATGCATCTTACATTGGCAGATATTATTTATCCGCAGTACAATGCGATGCGATGTATAACAACACTATAAGTGCAACTGAGGCAGGGAAATGGGTGCAGGTAATTAAATAATGCTAAAAAAATTAAATTACGAACCAAAACTATTCATTAGCGATGCAGTTTGTCTGCTCCTGCTATTGTGGTTTTGGTTCGCTTTACCATCGAGGTTATTTGTTAGCCCTACTTCCTATGTTGTAGAGGCGTCTAATGGTGAACTGTTAAGTGCATCTATTGCTAAAGATGGGCAATGGCGCTTTCCTTTAGCCGATTCTATTCCCGAAAAGTTTGTACAATGTATTGTTGCTTTTGAGGACAAGCGCTTTTATAATCACCCGGGTGTAGATATGCTGGCATTGAGCAGGGCGATGCGACAAAACTGGAGGGCTAAAAGCGTGGTTAGCGGTGGAAGTACCTTAACTATGCANGTGATCAGGTTGTCNCGCCGAGAAAGTCGNACCCTATGGCAAAAGTTTATTGAAGTATTACTTTCGTTAAGACTNGAATTAACGCATTCCAAAACTGATATTTTGAAATTGTATGCGGCCAACGCCCCTTTTGGAAGCAATGTAGTTGGTTTAGAGGCTGCTTCATGGCGTTATTTTAACCGAAGTCCGGAAACTCTTTCCTGGGGAGAAATGGCAACTTTGGCCGTATTGCCAAATAGTCCTTCATTAGTACATCCGGGCAGAAACTCAGTTAAACTGATAAAAAAGCGAAACGATTTGCTTGATAAACTTGCCGTCTTAAAGGTTTTGGATCAGGCTACAGCCAATTTATCCAAGTTGGAACCGATTCCGGGTAAACCGCAGGCTTTACCACAAAATGCNCCTCACCTGCTCAATCGCTTTAAAAATGAATATGGTAACAATGAAACACGNGTTACTTCAACACTTAATTACGATCTGCAGCTGAAAGTGNCCGCTTTGCTTAAAAGGTATAATAATCGTTATCGCGCAAACGACATTAACAATATTTCTGCANTAATACTTGATGTAAAACATGGAACAGTAGCGGCTTATGTAGGTAATGTTTATCAACCAGAAAACAAAGAGCTGGAAAGTCATGTNGATATGATCAGAGCTGCCCGTAGTCCAGGCAGTACTTTAAAGCCNTTGCTTTACGCAAGTATGCTAAATGATGGATTTATTTTACCAAAAACGCTGATCCCGGATATACCAACACAGATTGGNGGCTATTCACCACAAAATTACGACCTGGGNTATGATGGGGCTATACCAGCCGATAAGGCCNTGAGCAGATCCTTNAANATTCCTTCAGTTAAGATGCTGCAAAGCTATAAGTATCAGCGATTTTATGATCGTTTGAAGAAGCTTGGTTTTGGTACGTTGAACAAGCCTGCAGATCATTATGGTTTGTCATTAATTCTGGGTGGCAGCGAGGTAACCATGTGGGATCTGGCAAAAACTTATCTGGGTATGGCACGCACATTAAATCATTTTAATGATTATAAAGGCAAATATAATCCACATGATTATGATGCACCAAGCTACATAAGGAAGGATCCCAAAATCAACCGGGAGCAACAGGATCGCCTTTATAAATATGATGTACAGCTAAACGCAATAATTGATCATGCCTCTATATGGAATACCTTTAATGCAATGGAGGAGCTGATGCGACCGGGTGAAGAAGGTTTGTGGGAGCAGTTTTCGTCATCGCAAAGACTGGCCTGGAAAACCGGAACAAGTTTTGGGTTCAGAGATGCATGGGCAATCGGCTTAACGCCAGCGTACGTAGTGTGTGTGTGGGTTGGCAACGCTGATGGTGAAGGTCGACCCGGACTTACGGGCATTGACGCTGCAGCTCCGGTAATGTTTGATCTATTCAGGCAACTTCCAAACAGTGCCTGGTTTCAAACACCATTGAATAAGCTAAAGAAAATGCGGGTATGCAGTCAAAGCGGCTACAAAGCGGGTGAATATTGTAANGACGTAGTAGAAGAACTGGTATCGCCGGCNGGNGAAAAAACTATACTTTGTCCCTACCATAAATTGGTTCATTTAGACAGNACTGCAACATACAGGGTTACTGATGCTTGCGAAACACCTGCGGATATGTTGCATTTGCCCTGGTTTATACTACCACCNGCGATGGAGTATTATTANAAGATCAAACATAGTGAGTATAAGCTGCTTCCTCCTTTTAAACCGGGCTGTAATGAGGAAGATAATCAGTATGTTATGGAAATGATTTATCCTAAAAATAATGCTAGTATTTATGTGCCTGTAGAGTTTGACGGGAGTCGTGGTAAGGTGGTTTTAAATGCTACGCATCGAAATACGGATGCTAAGATTTACTGGCATATAGATGGAGAATATGTGACTGCTACAACGACTTATCATCAACTTGCAGTAAGTCCAGCTGCTGGAAAGCATACGCTTACATTGGTTGACGACAAAGGTGCAAGGNTAGTACAGATCTTTACAATTTTGGATAAAGAAAAGAATTAGGATACTAGCTGTTATGGATCAGTTTACGTTCTAATGCACCTAAGGTGATAAGGTATTGTGCGATCATATAGGTTGCCATGATCCAAATGCCAGCGTAATTGATGGGTTGCACAAATTTATTGTAAGCCAGAATGGAATCCGACAAGAGGAAAAACATGGCTCCAAAAAGAATAAGCTTAAAGCTAATGGTATTAACACGCAGGTTTCGGAAGCTNGCCATCATCATCATCATGCTGATGAACAGCACATAGATCATTACGGGAAGTTTCATAATTCCGAGATGCGGNCTTAAGAAAAAGTAATAGCCAATGGCCAGGATGGCACAAAGGAAAATAGCGATCCTCGCTCCTTTCTTATCTAATTCCGGCGCGGATTTAAAGTCGAGGTAAAAGGCACTGGTGTAAAATATATGGCACAGCAGGAAAGCGATTAGGCCATACATAAAATAAGTTTTATTCAGTCCGGCATAGATCAGTAATACATCTCCGGTTAAAGCAAAAATTAGCCCTGTGAAAAGGCGCTTATGAAATCGTCCCTTTAATCCGGTTCCAACATATAGCGTAATTAACAGGGACAATACAATGCAAGGCTTAATAAATGAGGCAAGAATTGTGTTGTCACTATAAAGTGCTGCAAGCTGGATAACAAAGATCAGCGCAAATAGAATACTAAACTTAATGTGCTTTTTCATCAGTACTACATGGGCCTATAATAAAACCAGCAGTTATGGTTAAGCATAACTGCTGTCCTATATAGTTAGCTCTATTGAATAGAATCTGTGTTAAAAATAAGCTTAGTAGCTTTTTTCTGTACGGTTGTTGCGTCTAAAGCCACCACCTGCACCACCACCGGTGTTAGGTTTTTCCTGAGCTTCAGCAACTTTGATGCGGTTACCATTGTAATCACCACCGTTCATGCGTTTGATAGCTTCTTTTGCCTCTTCTTCAACAGGCATTTCCACAAAACCAAAACCGCGACTTTGACCAGTCTCACGATCTTTGATTATCCTAAGTGATTTTACTTGACCGAAATCACCAAAAACGGCTGTTAATTCATCTTCCCCTACTTCTAAAGGAAGTCCTGTAATAAATATCTTCATTAATGTCTAAAAATTTCTACAAAAGTAAGCATTTTTTTCCTTAAAATCCAAGTTCAGTGTCAGTTATAAGTATAATTAACTGACTGTCATATCAACACAGGTTTAGAAAAAATGTTTTAGATGATCTAGTTTTTTTTGAATTTTGTCTGAACTAATCGATATTTTCTCTTATAGACGTAAAAAAACGTCATAATGTAACAATTACATGGAAGTTTTATCTGGTTGATTATACGGTAGTTATAGTTTTGTCTTGAAAAATAGTACAACTACGCTTAGTGAATATTGCTAAAGAGTTCTTACTTTTAAGCGATGATAATAAAGCAGGGTTCAATTAAAATTATAACAAAATTGTAATTTTTGTTGGAAAAAGTAATATATTGAAACTTGGTTGACTTCAAGTTTTGTTTTCTGTGTTTATGATCTTAGCTTTGGGGACTTTTACGAATTGACAAAATTGTTAATATAGTCAGGAATAAAAACGATGAGGTCTTATTTAAGACAGAACAGATAATGCCTCATGAAAAAAATAATATCAACTAAAAAAAGTTCTGTGATCTAACATACAAGTACCAGCATGCGCAAAAAATTATACGATAGGATAGCAGCTTTTAAAGACGCTAACGCAATTAAGGAAAAAGGTTTGTACCCATATTTCCGTGCAATTGAATCAGGCCAGGACACAGAAGTTGTGATAGACGGGAAGAAGGTGCTGATGTTTGGCTCTAACTCCTATCTAGGCTTAACTAATCATCCTAAGATTAAAGAAGCATCTAAAATTGCAATTGATAAATATGGAACAGGTTGTGCTGGTTCGAGATTTTTGAACGGAACACTTGATATCCATATTGAATTAGAGAAAAGACTTGCCGCTTACGTTGGAAAAGAAGCTGCTGTTTTATTCAGTACTGGTTTTCAGGTTAATTTAGGTGTGATTTCCTGCTTGCTAGACAGGAATGACTATTTGATTCTTGACGAATACGATCACGCTTCAATTATAGATGGCAGTCGCTTATCTTTCTCCAGATCAATAAAATACGCCCATAATGATATGGATGATTTGCGCAAGAAATTGAGCAGATTACCAGAAGATTCCGCAAAACTAATTGTTGCTGACGGTATCTTTAGTATGGAAGGTGATCTAGTTAACTTACCTGAGATTGTTAAAATTGCTAATGAATTTGGTGCCAACATTATGATGGATGATGCACACAGTTTAGGGGTAATTGGTTTGAATGGTTCGGGTACTGCTTCTCACTTTGGCTTAACCGATGAGGTTGACTTAATTATGGGTACCTTCAGTAAATCATTAGCCTCTTTAGGTGGATTTATTGCCGGTTCTGAGGAAACTATTGAATTTGTTAAACATCGTGCACGCTCTTTAATGTTCAGTGCAAGTATGCCTCCTGCTGCTGTGGCCAGTGTAATTGCAGCTTTAGACATTATCGAATCTGAGCCTGAGCGCATCGATAAATTATGGGCAAATACAAACTACGCTAAGAAATTACTTATCGAAGCTGGATTTGATATCGGTCATACCGACAGTCCTATTATCCCTGTCTATATCAGAGATAACGATAAAACCTTTATGGTAACCAATATTTTGAGCAACAACGGTATTTTTGTAAACCCTGTTGTCTCACCTGCTGTTCCATCTGATTCTTCATTAATCAGATTCTCTTTAATGGCTACTCATACTTTTGAGCAAATTGAAGAAGCTGTTGAGAAATTATCTGCCGCCGCTAAGGAAGTGCAGGTGAAATCCTTCGAGGAAACTATTTAACATCCCGCATAGGCTTACTTAATTCAAATAAAGTAAGCCTATGTTTTTTATCTCTTATACAGACCAAATAAACCGTAAACTAATGAAGAGCATTGTTGCCGTTAGCACAAAAAAACAATTAGCAACATTTATTGATTTTCCACACGATCTGTATAAGGCAGACCCGAATTATGTTCCTGAGTTATTTATCGCTCAAAAGGATCTTTTAACAACACACCCTTTTCATAAACACTCTTCGTTGCAGTGTTTTCTGCTTTATCAGGGCGATCAGGTGATTGGCCGTATTGCAGCTATATTAAATAATAGCCACAATACGATGAACAATGCCAATGATGGTTTCTTTGGTTTTTTTGATTGTATCAATGATCAGGAGGCGGCAAACCTGCTATTGGACACAGCGGTGAACTGGCTAAAAGATAAAAGTGTAAAGGGCAAAATCATGGGGCCTACCAACTTCTCAACCAATGAATCCTGTGGTTTATTGATTGAAGGTTTTAATGAGCCTCCTGTAGTGATGATGCCTTATAATGCTACCTACTACCCTACCTTATTGGAAAACTGGGGCCTGAAGAAGCAGGTGGATCTGATAGCATGGAGATTTAATGGAGATAACTACGATGATCGTTCTGTAAAACTAATGGAACGCCTGGAAGAACGTTTAAAGCGTAGCAACATCACGATCCGTAAAATCAACATGAAAAACTTCAAGCAGGAAGCGAATAGTTTACGTGAAGTTTATAATAAGGCATGGGATAAAAACCTGGGATTTGTTCCATTGAATGATGAGGAATTTGATTATCAGGCTAAAGATCTTAAACTGGTATTAGATCCGGATTTTTGTCTTGTTGCCGAACAGGATGGAAAATTGGTTGGTTTTGGTGCTGCTATTCCCGATATGAATCAAATCCAAAGAACGATTAAAAAAGGTAGACTGTTCCCTACCGGGATTTTTAAGTTACTTTTTGGTAAGAAGAAAGTAAAAGGCATCAGGATTTTGTTGCTTGGTGTGATTGATGGTTATCGCAAGTTAGGAATTGAAGCCTGTATTTATGGAATGATGATTAAGGCTTACCGTGCAAAAGGTATGGAGTATGCTGAGGCTTCCTGGACTTTGGAGCATAATGATATGGTAAATAATGCTATTATTGCAATAAAGGGTGATCCATATAAAAAATACAGACTCTACGAGAGAGAAATATAGAATATGAGTAAAAAGAAGGTATTAATTACCGGTGCGAGTGGATTTGTTGGTTATCATTTAATTGAAGAAGCTTTAAAAGCCGGTTTGGATGTGTATGCAGCCATACGGCCAAGTAGTGATAAATCTCATCTAAAAGCATTTAACATCAAATATGTTAATCTGGATTACAGGGATATCAACAGTTTAAAACAGGAACTGGAAGATCAGGAATACGCTTATATTATACATGCTGCAGGTACAACGAAAGCAAAAACCAAAGCCGAATATGATTTGGTTAATGCAGAGTACACGCGTAATCTGGCTATTGCTGCCTTAGAGGCCAGTATTAATCTGGAAAAATTTGTTTTTGTAAGCAGTTTAGCGGCCCTGGGCCCATTAACAGATTTATCTACAGAAATTCAGGACAATAGTACACCTAATCCAGTAACCAATTATGGTGCGAGTAAAGTGCTCGCAGAACAATACCTGTCTGAATTTAAAACACTACCCTTAATTACTATTCGCCCAACGGCTGTTTACGGTCCAAGGGAAAAGGATCTGTTTATTTTATTTAATAGCATAAATAAAGGCCTTGAGCCGCATATAGGTAGCTTTAAGCAACAGCTAAGCTTTGTATATGTGAAGGATTTGGTTAAAGTTATTGTGCAAGCCCTAACGGTTACAGTGGTTCATAAGCCATATAATATTTCGGATGGTGGTATTTACGACCGCTATGCATTGGCTGCATATACCAAAAAAGCCCTGAACAGGAAAACCTTTAAATTTCATATTCCTGTCCCTCTGGTAGCACTGCTTGCCAGGATTATGGATTTTGCGTATGCCAACAGTAAGAATACCCCAGCTCTAAATAAAGAGAAGATGGCTGAACTAACGGCTGTTAACTGGGCATGTACAATTGAATCTGCGAAAACAGATTTAGGTTATACACCTGAGTACAATCTGGAAAAAGGTTTAATGCAAACCATTAAATGGTATAAGCTGAACAATTGGCTGTAGGCCCTCCCTAGGCGGGTGGGTTTTCCATTTGCTTGATGATTTTATTCACCTCAGTTTCGGTTGCACGTAATTTGGTCTGACAGAATTCAATCAGATCTGAAGCACGCTTTACCTTTTCGGCAAGCACATCCACTGATACCGATTCTGTTTCTATTTCCTGTGCTATTTCGGTAAGCTCTTTATAGGCGCTTTCATAGGTTAAATTCGTCGTTTCCATCTAAGATTGATTTAGCGTTTACTGTGGTATTAATTTCTGTAGTAGCTAGTCTGACTATAAGTTCAGACCCTACCTTGATATCATCGGCATTGCTTGCAATACGGCCATTTACTTTAAGGATGGCAAATCCCTTGTTCAATATGTTTTGTGGGCTCATGAGCCTTACTACCGATTGGAAATGGCTAATATACCCTCTTTTATTGGCAAAATAAATCCTGTTATAAGATTGTATATTGCTGACAACATTACTCAAGTCCTTTTGCTTGTTCGAGATCATGATTTTCGGGTTGGTCAGCACAAGTCGCGATAAGTTGATAATATTACGATGCTGCTCATGCAATAGGTTCCTGGTTGTACTGATCGTGATCTGATTAATATGCGTCAGTCTATCTTTATGATAATTAATCAACTGGTAGGTTTTTATCAGTATCATTTTTTGCAAACCAATCAGAGATTCTTCAAATAACCGGTTATGAGCTATAATTAGTTCAGCTGCTTTCGTTGGTGTTTTCGTTGAAGTATGCGCCATTAGATCGGCAATGGTTTCATTCTTCTGGTGTCCAATTCCAGTTATGACCGGGATTGGAAATTTAGCGATGGCCCGGCTCAGGTCGTAGTTGTCAAAAATAAGAAAATCGGTCTGTGCTCCACCACCTCTGATAATCACCAATACATCATAGGCCTTTCCGGATTGATAGACTTCTACAATTTTAGCCAGAAACTGTTTCGCATTTGTTTCACCCTGCATCAGTGTAAAATAATCATCTATCTGGAAAGTGTAGCCAAAGGAATTGTTCTCAAGCGTATGTCGGAAATCCTGGTATCCTGCAGAGGTAGCTGAGGATATGATTGCAATGTTTTGAAGCACCCTATTTAAAGGCAGACTGTTGTTACGCGTGATGAACCGTTCTCCTGATTTCTGAATAAAACCAGGATTCTCGCTCAGTAATCTTTGTAAGGTTTCCTTGCGCTGTTGCTCAAACATACCCAATGTAAAATTGGTATCTATATCCAGGAGGTTTAACTGGAGTCCGAATGCCGGAGTATATTGCACAGCAACCTGCACCAATACATTGATATCGTTTTTAAACTTTTGCCCTGTTGCCTGTTCAAAGTTTGAAATGTTTATTGAAGCATTGCCCCAGGCTCTTCCGGAAATCTTGGTAAGAATTTTTGCTAATGCCTTGTCTTTTTCCACCAGTTCAAAGTAATGATAGTTACTTTGTTCTTTATAAGTGTGACTGGTTATATCAGCAATTACCCAGAATGTTCTGTTCCCAAAAGCCTCATCAATTACCTGCCGGATCTGAGTAGTCAGTTCCGATAGCCTAATAGCAGCAGGGTTAGATTGATACGAGTGAGCTTCCATTTGCATCGATATTGAGAATGTGTTTTGTGCCACATTTAAGCGCAAAGTTATTCTTTTGATGGCCTACAGGGAAATCAAAACACACCGGATAGCCATATTCTTTTACTTTTTCTATAATGATCTCATATACAGTTCTTCCAAATTCTTCCCCTGGATCATCAGGTTTGACTTTAAAGCCGCCAATAACAAGTCCTTTTAATTTTGATAACTTACCAGTACGTTTCAGGTTCCAGAACATGCGGTCTACACTGTATAGGTACTCCCCTGTATCTTCAACAAACAGAATCTTACCATCGGTTGACAGATCCGAATTGGTTCCGGTAAGCGTTTCAATAATACTCAAGTTCCCTCCAACCAACTGCGCCTCTACCCTGCCCATTATATTGTAATCTACTGGTGGCGCTGTATATTTTACGGGAAGGCCGCTTAATACTTGTCTGATCGATAGTATAGTTTCTATCTGCATGGGATCTGCGAGTGTCCAGACGGTGGGAAAGCTATTGCACATTTTAGAATGTATAGTAGCTGTGTTGAATTGCCGGTTTAAATGACAATGAAACACCGTAATATCGCTAAAGCCGATAATCCATTTCGGACGTTGACTAAAGGCTTTAAAATTAAGCTGGTCTATCATTCTGATGGCCCCATACCCACCTCGTGCACACATAATAGCTTTAATCTCAGGGTCGTCAAGCATTTGTTGGAAGTCTAGTGTACGTTGCTGATCTGTGCCCCCCATACAAAAATATCTATTGCCGATTGTGTTGCCAATTTTTACTTTGAACCCCCAACTTTCCATTAATTGTACTGCGGGCTGTATTTGCTCGGTGGTCATGTAACCTGCCGGAGTGGTGATACCTATAGTATCACCCGGTTTTAAATAAGGTGGTATTTTTATTTCTTTTATCGGATCAGTAAGGCTATCTGATGCTTTGAAACCGGTCAATGTTGACCCCACAACTGCCAGGAAAGAAAGAAAATGTTTGCGATTCATGACGTGCTTATTATTGACAAACAATGATAAGATTTATTGACGATAATTTTTTAAAATTTACTCAATCGTTTTCGTAGTTTTTTGGTGAAGTCTTGCTTGTTTTTGAGTTGAATGTATATTAAGAAGGTTATATTTAACTAAACTTAAATTAAGCAACCGGAGATTTCAGATTGCAATACCAGAGCCAGCTAATTTTAACCAAATATAAATGAATAAATATCTGATCATGGGCTGTTGCTTAATGAGTTTGCAGCTAAATGCACAAACTAAAAAAGTAAGTTTCGTGCGAAATGCAAAACAGCAGAAGGTTGATGTTTTAATAGGTGATAAACCTTTTACAAGTTTCCTTTATCCGGATAATCTGGAAAAACCAATTTTATATCCTTTGCAAACGGCTAGCGGACTTACCGTAACCAGGGGCTTCCCTTTGGATAAGCGTGGCAATGAGCGTACTGACCATCCCCATCATGTAGGTTTATGGTTCAATTATGAAAGTGTAAACGGTTTGGATTTCTGGAACAATTCGTATAACATTCCCGCAGAAAAGAAATCGAAGTATGGGTGGATTAGAAATGTGAAAGTTACAGCTGTAAAAGATGGTGCGTCAAAAGGAACCTTAAATTACAGTGCCAACTGGGAAAGGCAGGATAGAACAGTTTTGCTGAAAGAAGCAACGACTTTTGTATTTAGCGGCACCGACCTTACCAGAACTATCGACAGGACCACTACCCTAACTGCTCAAAAGGATACAGTTTATTTTAAAGACATCAAGGATGGTATGTTGGGCATAAGGGTTACACGGGAGCTGGAACTACCATCAGACAAAGAGGAATCTTATACGGATAACAACGGTATTGTAACCAAAATTGCGCCTAATAAGAACGGAGCGTCTGGTGATTACCTCACCAGTGCCGGAAAGAAAGGAAATGAGGCCTGGGGCACACGAGCCAACTGGTGTGTTCTGTTTGGAGTAAAAAACCAGCAACCGGTTTCTATTGCGGTTATAGATCATCCAAAAAATCCGGGCTACCCTACTTACTGGCATGCGCGGGATTACGGGTTGTTTGCAGCAAACCCACTTGGGCAAGCCATTTTTAGTAAAGGCAAAGAAGCTATGAATCTGACCTTAAAACCAGGCGAATCGGTTACCTTCCGATATCGTGTAGTAATTGCTTCAGCACTACAACAAACAGCAGAGATGCTTAACAAACAGGCTGCTGAATTTGGGAAATGACAATTTAATTCAAAAAATAAAACAACTATAAACACACATGAAGACAACAAGATTACTAATTTTTACCACCCTGATGTTGGGGAGCTCCTTAACTTCTTTACATGCTCAAAGCGGGAAATGGCAAAATCTATTCAATGGAAAAGATCTAAAAGGCTGGAAGCAGCTTAACGGAAAAGCCAAATATGAGGTAGTAAACGGAGAGATTGTTGGCACCACGGTCCGTGATACGCCAAACTCTTTTTTAACTACTGAAAAAAATTATGGTGACTTTATTTTTGAAGTTGAACTACTTGTAGACAATTCAATGAACTCGGGCATACAGTTTAGAAGTGAAAGCAAACCGGAGGTAAAGGATGGAAGAGTCCATGGTTACCAAATGGAGGTTGACCCTTCTGACAGAGCTTATAGTGGTGGTATATACGATGAGGCTCGTCGTGGTTGGTTGTACCCGCTGGATGCAAACCCTAATGGCAAAACAGCATTTAAAAAAGGTGAATGGAATAAGTATCGCATTGAGTGTATTGGCAATTCGATCAGAACATGGGTAAATGGGGTTCCTACAGCAAATGTGGTTGATGACATGACTCCTACTGGTTTTATCGCTTTACAGGTGCATGCAATTGGTAAAAATGACGAGCCTGGTAAACAAATCAGATGGAAAAATATCCGCATCCAGACCGAGGGATTAAAGCCTACAAAAACAGATAACATTTACGTAGCCAACATGATCCCTAATAACCTTTCGGCAGCAGAAAAAGCAAATGGTTATACCCTGTTATGGGATGGAAAAACGACTAAAGGCTGGAAAGGCGCCTACAAAGCTGGTTTTCCGGAAAAAGGTTGGGAAATCAAAGACGGTGAACTGAGTGTAGTTAAATCTAACGGAGCTGAGTCGACCAATGGCGGCGATATCGTAACTGAAAAACAATATGGTGCTTTTGCCCTGAAGTTTGATTTTAAACTATCTGAAGGTGCAAACAGTGGTGTTAAGTATTTTGTAACCTTGACTGAAGGTAACAAAGGCTCGGCAATCGGACCTGAATATCAAATCCTTGATGATGTAAAGCATCCGGATGCGAAATTAGGTAAGGATGGCAATCGTACACTGGGTTCATTATACGATCTGATCACCAGTAAAAAAAATCCTAATGCTCAAAGGAAGATTGGCGAATGGAATAAAGGATTAATTATGGTTTATCCGGATAATAAGATAGAGTATTATTTAAATGGCTTTAAGATTCTGGAATATGTCAGAGGTTCGGCGGAATTTAATGCTTTAGTTGCAGCTAGTAAATACAA
>Ga0065714_10003034_pt1 | contig 21345 bp, 7 predicted proteins | sample MisRhiReplicate2_FD_59101 | JGI IMG/M metagenome (GOLD analysis project Ga0065714, IMG submission 59101) | Miscanthus rhizosphere microbial communities from Kellogg Biological Station, MSU, sample Rhizosphere Soil Replicate 2: eDNA_1 v2... | ecosystem: Host-associated > Plants > Roots >...
CAGGTTGAAAATCATTTCTTACCGAAAGTGATTTTTTTATAAATTCTCGCGCTTTGTCTTGTTTATTTAGATGATAATAACCTTCGGCAATTTTATAATAGATACGGTAGTATGGAAAATGAAGTGCGTCATTGACATCAACTCTTAGTTTAAGGTATTTGAGAAGATATTGTAGGCCTGTTTCTACCTTGTAATTATTGCTTACGGCAAAATCGCCAACAGTAAAGTAGGTGTCTATGTTACTCGCACCGAACTGATCGGGAATGGAGACGAGATCAATGCTTTTTTGCAAGTATCCCCACGCAAGATCAGGATTGTTTTTATAAACATTGAGTGCCATCCCTTGGTAGGCAGCATCGAGTGTAGGCACATCATTTAGCTCACCTATATGGCGGGCCAGAATACTGCCAATGGTTTGTTGGTAATATTGTTTGGCCCTATCTGTTGATCCAGTATTAGCATATAAAGTGGCAACTCTTAATACTTGAAAGGCTTTCAGATTGCCCGTATCTAGGCAGCTATATATTTTGGTTAAACTATTGGTATCTTTATCCATTGCAGCTTGTTGAAGGAGTTGCCGATACCAGTTAAAATTTTTCACTGACGAAATGCCATAAACGTCCATTATCCGTTCTTTTGCTTTCAAGAATAAATCCCATGTGTTACGTACCGATTCCTGTTCAGACTCGTAGAGAGGGTCATATAATTGGTAAATAAATTCCAAAGCAGGTTGAATAGCAGTTGTTAATATATTGGTGTGGTCGCCCCGGGGAATGCTATCGTATTTTGAAATGAAATGGCCGCTGTCAATGGAACTGAAATGGCTTAATAATTCTTGGACATAATTCTTTCTTCTGTTCTCATCATATATGCCCGTTGCCGCATAACATAGTGTGGTGGTATTATTGTAAAAATTGACGTCATCTTTATTCAGGTGGAATGATGATTGTGTTTTTTGACGGGAAGGGGAAGAAGCTGGTAAACTGGGATCAAAACCTACTTCCTCTGTCGCAAGCAAAATATACCCACGGAACAATTCTGGATTATGTTGCATCATATAACTGGCGTAGCTGGCAGAATAGGAATGACCTAGATATGTACGAAATGAAGAGGTATGATATTTCTTTTCAACGGCGGGTATGATCTCGTCTTTAAGACAGGCCATAAATTTACTTCCAGTATTTGTTAAGAGCCCTGTTTTGTAAGAAAATCCTGTTCTATCCATATCTGCCTGAATGGTAACAACAATGGTTTTAGGGATGGGATAATTTGCATCCTGGAAATAGCGCAGTTGCGCTGCAATATAAGATCCCTCTATCATACCGTATTTTATGGCATATAGTGTTGGCATCCCGCTTTCTGTTTGCGAGTTTACTGGTAGGAAAACGTTATAATAAACGGTATCCTGTAGATTACTGGAAAATATTTTTTCCTTAACCTCTACCTGGGAAAATGCTGGAACTGCATTGATTGCGAAGATGGATAGTAAAAGGAGATATCTCATACATGTTCGTTATTAACCACAAAGAAAAAGATAGGCAACAGGAAAAAATTGTACTTTTCGGACAATGACTACTTTTCGTTAATAAATTTAAAAATAAGCTGATCATCTGCAAGTTTTTCAATTGATTGAAAGAATGTAGTTGGAGCGTCTTCGGTAAGTTTCTTGTACATTTTTATAAAATAAGACTGGTCGTAAAAATTGCTTTCATAGCCTATTTCTGTAAGTTTTTTGAACTGCTTATTTGAGAGTTTATTTTCTAAAGAATGTCTAAATCGGGCAATTTTTTTAAACCCGGATGGTGAAATACCAAGCTGGTCACGGAACAGGCGGTTAAATGACCGAATGTTCATCCCAATGTTGTTTGTAATTTCTTCAATTGAATATTCGTTTTTAAAATCGGTCAATTGCGCAATAGCCTTTTTTAATNTAGAATAATCCTTAAGTTCCCGATATTTTGAAAGTAAAAATAGCTCNAGGAACTGTACCCGTCTGGCATTATCTTCTGTACNATAGAAGTCATTAAGCAAAGTAAGATAATCACTNTCGTTTTGCCATTCAGTAAAAATTTGTGATGGTTGACTGGCCACNCAGGCAAATGGTTTATCAATAAAATGATTAAANCCTAAAGGTTTGAAAANGATTGTAATTTTATCCATCCTTCCTTTCAGGTGAACACTNAGTGGCGTTTCGTACTTTCCCTGAATAATGGCTAGGTGACCATTGTTATTGTGNTCTCGAACAAAAGTATAATCTGATCCGATTTCACAGGTAACGTTTTTATGAATGTTAAATGAATGGTTTATATGAGGGAATGAACAATATCTCTCAGAGAAATCTTTGGATTTGTTCTTCAAAAAGTAGTAATACTCAATGTGAGTTTTAAGAATGGGGTTTTCAGGATAATATGTTTGTACCTTCATTTGTTACGCATTTATATTAATCTCCTACTGCCGTCAGCATTCTTTCCTTCACGCAGGTAGTCTCCGGTTTTATCAATGTAGGTATTATAGGTATTCAATAGCCTGTAGTCCCAATATGGATATTCATGATTGCAGTTCTATCGATACTTCTCTCGAATTTCCCCCTTTTTAGTTAAAAACCAAAAATTTCCCCCTTCCATAAAAAGTCTTGGTGTCTTGCTGGAAAATTGATCGCACTGCTAAATGACTTAAGCGGTGCCTGGTAATCCATCTAATAATTTGATTAGTAAGTTCACGACATCATCTACGGTTCTGCCAGATTCATTTGTCATGCCTCTGATCAGGGGACTATCTTCCTTTAGTGCGATATGTTTACGGAGAATATCTGTGATCCTTTTGTAAAGCTGTTCATTTCCAACAATGATTTTTGCAATCTCTCTGCCGATCACCATTGCAGATATGTTCTCAAGGCTATCTTCTTTTTCGGCGAATAGGTCCGAGTGGGATTCATAGATCAGATCTGCTTGCAGATCAAAAAAGTGAAAGATGATATTGATAATGTCCCTGGGATCTTTGAACCTGATCTCCGGCCGGTCATCATTGGCTATGAATTTTAACAATACAATGGCTGGTAATGTGGCAATTTTAAAATTATGGCCTGTTTCCAATATGACTTCCTCAGTCCCGGACTGGTAGACCTCCATAAACCCGTTAACCTTGACGTTGGTTAATCCAATCCCCTCAAATTTTGCAGTTTCATCAATTTCAATACTGCCGAATGGCAATATGTCTATCTCCACTTTTGATGGGGAAATTACCACAAAGGAATTCTCCTTTGTTTCTTCAAATCCTTTTTCTTTGACCAGATAATGCCTTACGGCGTCATAATCTTCTTTGTTGCTGATCATCAGCGCAAAATCTACATCCTGGGTTGACCGGAATTTTTTGTCTCCCCTGGAATACCAGATGTCTCTTGCCAACGCCCCGATCACATAAAAGTCAATCTGTTTTGCTTCAAATGCTTCTTCCAAATCATCAAATACCTGTTTTAACTGTCCCTCTCTAATATCGCTCAAATTCATTTTTCAAGTAGTTATCATAAATCATTTTTGCTGTTTCTATACACCTGGGATCGTCCGTAATCATAAGATCTGCATATACCAGTAGTTCCGGGGCAGTCTTTTTATTTCTATCTTTTTGATCTTTCCAAAACTTTTCATAAACCTGAAGATCCCCATAGGGATCTGGCACCAGTCTCCACTTGGGTATAAAATCATTCCTTTTTTCTGTTGTGTATGTCGTTAAGATCTGAGGGTTCAGGTAACCAGTGATTATTTCAGCAGCAGGTTCTCCGCCCCAAACCGTTTTGTTCTGTTCTAATGGTACTTGTCTAACTGCATTTGCATTGTCGTGAGGTTTAAAAAATCTGTAGGTTCCCAGATGCAGGCTCGGTTTGAGTGTCTCTCTGTATCCAGCTATCCACCTGTCCAGCAGTGCTTTTTTATTTTGGATCAGCATTTTCTTTTCGTTGACCTGCAAAATAAAGCCTGTTTCCTTTAAACCTTCAATTACATTTTTAATGTTGCCCAGGGCAACATTGCTGGCCTGGGCCAGCGTACGGTAGGGCTTATTAATGGCATCTTCCTCTAATAGCAGATGGAAGACAGTCTTTAAGCCGGTTTTGGTAAATGCCCTGTTGTTCACCGGTTTTTCCAGCTCAGTATTTTTATGGCCTTCCATCCAGACGTAATTGCCTTCTGTATTTAAATAAATGTTGCCTGCACCATCCAGATAGCCGATTTTGTTTGCCCTCAGTTTTTCTTTGAGGTTTGGAAAGATCCTTTCTGCAATGACCATCATCGGCCAGTAGAACTGAGCAATTTCTATTATTTTGGGTAATTGATATTCCCGGAGTTCTTTTTTAACTTCTACATAGAATTGAACGTTGTTATTTTCAATGCACAACTCTAATGTGCCATCGATTTCATTGCCCATTTCTTTCCATTCACCGGTGATACCGGTGTGGCCAGTTAAATGATTCATTGCCTGGTTAACAATATCTGTTGTGTTCATTTTTTTATTGTGTTCACGTAACGTGAACAGTCAAATATAGTGAACGATGTTTGGAAAAACAAATTGCTTATATTGAGAAATGTGCTAGATGGGTTTGCTCAGCTACAGTAAAATTTAAAAACCTTAAAATTAGGATCCGCTGGGATTCGAACCTAATTCAAATATCAGCATTAATCCCTGTCAGGGAGGTTTCCTCATAGTTCAGTTTTATCCCTTTCTTTTCCAATAAGCTGTTTTTCGGTCGTCAAGTTTTGCTTAATTTCTTCCATTGACAGTGGTATTGATCACCATCTCCCGAAGAAAAGCCCCGTTCTCCTCCAGGCTTTTCATCCGCTTAGACGGGATATACTGCAAGGTGTGATCATCAGATAAAATCCGGAAAGCCTCAGCTGTAAGATTAGCAAAGCGCTTCAGGTCAACCGACCTAAAACCATGGACCAGGTAACTGGAATTTTCAAAATAAATGGGATGAGACATTGACGCGTAAAACAACAAACATTTTACTAACAAAAAACAGCTTGTCTCATTCTGAACTTTGATACCTAAATACTGAGCACAGGTAAAACCTTAAATCACTTCATAGAAAAATAGAGACCAATGACCAATAGTATCTGGCTACAAATAACCATCAAAAGCCTCTTTATACCACGGATTTTGGAAGGGGTGAATAAATATACCGCGAAAGAAAAAAAATAGATAAGCAAAGCCAAAACTGCGACTATTAGAAGATTAGGGCCTTCAGGATCATCGAAAAAGAAAAACAGCATTCTGGAACAGAATAGAGCCATTACCGCTAATATGATTAACGAAGTCTTTTTCGATTTAAAATACAGATTTGAGGTGCTATTGCTCATTTCTATAAAAATAAGCATTTTTCACCCATAAAATAAGCTAGGGGGGATGAATCATTGCCGACAAACTAGCGAATCCATCACTTAAGTTTCAACCGAAGATACTGACCAAAACAAATCCGAGTTCACAAAATAATCCTAATTTCCATTCACAGCTCCAAGTGTTTATCTTTGCAAAGAGATGATTAAACAGCACATTCAGGAAATCTTCGGGAACATTGATATCTATTTATTTGACCAGCTGGCCAAAGGCACCTACGACAATTGTAAAACTGTTTTAGATGCTGGATGCGGAACGGGAAGAAACCTGCTTTACTTTTTAAAAAGTGGCGTAAATGTATTCGGTGTAGATCAAAACCCTGAAGCTGTTGCACAGCTTAAAGACCTTGCCAGTGCCTTTCCCCATATCAATCCCGAAGAAAACTTCAAGGTAGCACCGGTAGAAAAAATGCCTTTTGAAAATGAAAGTTTTGATCTAGTCATTAGCTCCGCGGTCCTACATTTTGCAGAGAACCAAGAGCATTTTGATGCCATGTTAAGCTCTATGTGGAATGCCTTAAAACCCGGAGGATACTTTTTCTGTCGCCTCGCCTCAGAAATCGGAATCGAAACTTCAGTCAGGTTTATTGGGAATGGCCGATACATCCTTCCTGACGGATCAGAAAGATTTCTGGTCAACCAAGAAATGCTCCAGCGGCTCACCAAACGACTTGACGGACACATTTACGAACCCATCAAAACCACCAACGTACAAAACATCAGAGCCATGACCACCTGGTGCGTGCGGAAATAGAATGAAAGCCTATTGATTCCGAATAAAAAAATTAACGTAAAACATTCCACCGGATGATAAAGCTCGAATACTTTAAAACATTATTGAACAACCGATACATTCTTATAGTTACTTCTACCAGTGTTGAGAAAAATACTGTGAATGCAANACTTCATGCTAAAAGGTCAGTCAAAATTATACCAGAAAATCTAGGGTGTTATATCGGACTGTCTTTCCCTTTAGGTGATCCCTATGGTACAAATATCGAACGCCTTTATTGATGATTGTAAGAAAATTGTTAAACTTAGGGAAAGGGTTTAAATTAATTGATCCTCTTAACTAACTTAATTTTTCGATCTCATCATGTAACTCCTGGTCCCAGATAAATTCCATATCAAACTTACCATCAGGTTTCAGTGTAAAAATTGCCCTGTTCCATTTATTGTTCCCACCTTCAGTAGTAATGTTGTGCAATTCCTTAAGCCAGTTCCTGATGTCTCTAGGAATCTTTCTAACAGACAGATCAACAGACGTACTATTAACTTGGTAATCTCCAGTATAACCGACTACACCATCCCCAACAATTTCAATATCCAACTTTGCATTTGTCCAATGCGGCTCGTCGATAGCATTAGAAATGCTTTGTCCTATGTTTAAATAAATTTCGTCTGCTGTCATAACATTGTGCTTTTGTTCGTGTAATACTATGCTAAACTCGGCGAATATGTCCATTACCTTCATGTACAGAATCTTATTCCGCTTAAGCAAATATTCTCAATTGTTCCTGAATTATCAAGTCAAATAAGAATGCAATAGGAAAAAACTACTCACTGAATCACTCACTATTTATATAGGAATTGGTGCACGTTTTGGTGTTTTCCCTAAAAACAAAAAAAACTGCAATCGTTTTATTTACATAATCATCGATCAAAAATTTCTTTCGGTTTATCATCTAGTTAGTTTCCTACATTCTGATAGTCTTTGGTGTGAACCTGTTGGTGCAAAATTCGAGCTTTTTATTAGAATATTTGCGAAAATTAGTTAATCTAAATAATGTGTTATCGATTGAGAACCTAGCCTAATGTTGTAAAAATTAATAACTAGCAAAAGTAGGAGAAAGGGCAAATGTTTATAGAACTTATCGAACCACGGTAAATACATTGTCAGAGCAGTTATCTTCTTCAAAAAAGCAGTAATATTTTTCAAAATACATTGTATTATATTTATATTTTATCGGATCTTTAAGATAAGCAACGCATTCTGGAAAAATGTTTTCCTTTTAGGGTATTACAGTTAATTCATTTTGCGATTGTGACAATTTGTTCAGGGTATTTTCAGAAAATAAATAGTCTATGAATGAGCAAAACCAATTTATCAAAACCGATGGCGGAAAAACCAAGACCAACGCCATTGAGATTCCATCAATCTCCTTGCCCAAAGGCGGTGGCGCCTTGAAAAGTATTGATGAAAAATTTTCTGTAAATGCCGTAAATGGTACATGTTCGTTTTCAATTCCTTTACCCTTTTCTACCGCACGCGGTGGCTCTCCGGCATTAAGTCTGTCCTATAATTCTGGTGCCGGTAACGGCATTTTTGGTTTGGGATGGAATTTAAACTTAGGCTCGATAAAACGGAAAACGGATCAGGGGCTTCCAGAGTATCTTGACTCAATTGATTCTGACACATTCTTATTTTCGGAGGCGGAAGACTTGGTGCCTGAATTCAAAAAGAATCCGGATGATAGCAAAAATCCAGACGGCAGCGAGAACCTGGATGGCAGCTTTCAACTAGACTCAAACGGAGAATATATAATAAATGAACGGGATTCGATAGATGGTCTATTTATCGTTAGAAATTATAAACCAAGGATAGAAGGATTATTTGCCCGGATCGAGCGCTGGACGGAAAGAACAACCGGAAGAATTAAATGGCGGGTACTTACCAAAGAAAATACAACCAGTCTTTTTGGGTGGACAAGTAATTCCATATTATCGGACCCTGAGGAACCGACAAGAATTTATGAATGGCTTCCCGAATTTATGTTTGATGATAAAGGAAATTGCACACAGTATGTTTACAAAAAGGAGGACGAGGTTGGTTTTGATACATCTTTGTCACACAATCGCAACCGCCTTAAGAACAATCTAATCACTTACACCAATCTCTATCCTTACAAAGTACTTTACGGTAATAAACACCCTTATAAACAATTTGGAGATGATTTTCCTGTTGAAACAGATTATTTGTTTCAAACTGTTTTTGATTATGGTACATTGTCTGCTGCTGATTCTTTTGAAAAAATCAACCATTGGGATTTCAGGCCCGATGCTTTTTCGGATTATAAGCCAGGTTTTGAGGTCAGAACTACCCGCTTATGTAAAAGAGTCTTATTATTCCATGTATTTGAGGAGTTAGCATTGCTCCCGGATAAAACGGATAGAAAAGTGCTTGTTAAGTCTATAAACTTTAAATACAATACAGCGTCAGAAGAGGATTTTACATTTCTGGAATCAGCTACTTCCTATGGATACATAAAAAAAGAACCTGATGAATCCTACACTCACAAAAAACTCCCGCCTATGGAGTTCACCTACCAGAAGCATGATTGGAGTAGCGAAATAAAAACAATTTCCCCCGATGCCTTGATCCATGCACCGGCCGGATTGGACGAGCCGCAATATCAATTCATCGATCTATTCAATGAGGGGTTATCCGGAATTTTGACAGAACAGGCCAATGGCTGGTATTACAAGCATAACCTTGGTAATGGAACGTTTGAAGATGCAAAACTGATTTCTTCAAAGCCATCGTTTACCGGATTAGGAGGACAATTGCAATTAGCTGACCTGGACGGGGATGGTGGCAAACAATTGGTAAACTTTAGAGCGGTTCCGGAGGGGTATTTCGAGCTGGATGACGATAACAAATGGCAGGGATTCCGCCCTTTTAAAGCGCTCCCAAATATTGATTTTAGTGATCCAAATACACGGATGCTTGATTTAGATGGTGACGGCAGGGCAGAGGTGGTCATTTCGGAAGATCATGTATTTACCTGGTATGCGTCTCAGGGGCGGGGCGGTTATGCATCTGCCATAAGAACGACAAAATCGTCTGATGAAGAAATGGGGCCGCACATTGTGTTTGCGGACCTTGAACAAACTATATTCCTGGCTGACATGTCGGGGAGCGGTATGACAGATATTGTCCGCATCCGTAACGGTTCGGTTTGTTATTGGCCAAACTTAGGCTATGGAAAATTTGGTGCTAAAATATCGTTTGACCATGCACCGGTTTTTGATGCACCGGATGCCTTTAACCCGGCATATATCCGTATCGCAGATATTGACGGCTCGGGAACGGCGGATATTATTTATTTGGGTAAAAATAAATTTACTTGCTGGAAAAATCTGAGTGGCAATCGTTTTAGTACAACACCATTTGAAATTGAGGGTTTCCCGGAAATACATGCTCAATCTAAAATAACCGTATCTGATTTACTGGGAAATGGTGTAGCCTGCATTGTATGGTCAAGCCCTCTTTCAAAAGACGCCCGTGCGCCTTTGAAATATATCGACCTGATGAATAGCCGGAAACCGCATATCATGGTTGCCTATAAAAACAATTTGGGCAAAGAGGTTTCGCTGGAATATGCGCCTTCTACCAGGTTTTATTTAGAAGATAAGTTGGCAGGAAAACCCTGGGCAACCAAATTGCACTTCCCTGTTCATTGTGTTTCTAAAACCATAACGGAAGATAAAATATCAGGGTACAAATTTGTCAACGAATACAAATACCACCATGGCTACTACGATCAAGCTGAAAGAGAATTTAGGGGCTTCGGAATGGTAGAACGAATAGATGCTGAAACTTTTGAGCATTGGAAAAAAGAGGGTGCAACTAATGTCACAGAAGCAGATTTGCACCAGGAGCCTGTTGTTTCCAGGTCATGGCATCATACCGGAGCTTTTTTGTTAAAAGATAAAATCCTCAATCAGTTTGCAAAAGACTATTGGTATGCAGAGATGAAACGTCAAGGATTTACTGCTACCCATCACGAAGTGACATTGCCTGATGCCAGGCTGGTTATTGCTCCAGGTTTACCCTCATCCATAATTGACCAGCTTTCTCCGCAGGAATGGCAGGAAGCGTTAAGAGCCTGCAAAGGGATGGCTTTACGTTCGGAAACCTTTGCCCGGGATGCCATTAACCAGGGCAATACAGAAGAGGCTCGTAAAAAGGAACTCACCCCTTTTTCGGTAGCTACCCATAATTGCATGATAGAATTGTTGCAACCCAAGGGTAAAAATAAACATGCGGTTTTTGCCGTAAAGGAAAGTGAAGCAATTAGGTATAGTTATGAACGTAATCCTGATGATCCACGAATTGCTCATAGTCTTAACATCAAATTAGATAAATACGGGAATGTCCTGGAATCGGCTTCTGTAGTTTACCCGAGATTGATTGTTGAGACCTCACTGCCGGCAGAAACGCAACAAGAACAAAGCAAAGCCATAGTTATTTATACTAAAAATAGATTTACCAATGATGTTTTGGAAAATGATGNATATCGCTTGCGGTTGCCTTCAGAAGTAATGACATTNGAACTTAAAGGTGTGGCTAAATCCAATGTGTATTATTCNCCCGGCGATTTTAAGGATATACTCTGTGACGAAAAATCAGACACTGCANTTTACCATGAGTTAAACNANGCTTTGGTTGCCGGCAAAGCTCAGAAAAGGCTCATCGAGCATGCCCGATCCACATATTACCGTAACGATTTAACGGGTGCTCTGTTATTACATCACCTTGAATCGCTGGCATTACCGTATGAAAGTTACCAATTGGCTTATACACCTGAGCTGATCACCCATATTTTTGATACAAAAGCTAATGCCGCATTGTTGATGGAAGGAAAATTCACACACTCCATTGATAAAAATGGTAATGAGGATGCCAATTGGTGGATCCGTTCAGGAACCATTCAATTAAAAACCGGAACAGAAACTAAAGTAGATGCGCAAAACCGATTTTATATGCCTATCGCCTACACGGACCCTTATGATGCTATTACTAAAGTAAAATACTACGGTAATTATTTCTTATTCATAGAAGAAACCGAAGATGCTTTGGGAAACAGATCAGGCATAGTAGATTTCAATTTCCGGACACTTTCTCCGAAGCGAACCAAAGACATCAATGGCAATTTATCTGAAGTTTTAATGGATGAATTGGGTTTGGTGAAAGCTGTTTCCATTATGGGGAAAGGGGATGAAGCAGATGAACTAACCGACCTGTCGGAAATAACTGAAGCCGCTGAATCAGTATTAGTCAATAGTTTTTTTCAAGCACCTGATTCCTTCCAGCTTACTACTATTGGCAAGAAATTATTGAATCATGCCTCTTCAAGATTTGTGTATGACTTTGAAGCTTATACTACCTCTGGCAAACCTGCTGTAGTAGCCACCATTACCAGGGAGCAACATTTCCGGCAGCTAAGGGACTCGCCTGTTCAGGTAGCGTTTGAATATTCTAATGGTATTGGAGAAGCTGTAATGAAAAAAGTGCAGGCGGAACCGGGAATGACAAAGCAGGTTTTGGTATATGCTGATAATACAATTACCATTAAGGACGTCAATACAGGTGCAGGACTCCGTTGGATAGGCAATGGGAGAACCATCAAAAACAATAAGGGCAATGCCGTGAAACAATATGAACCTTATTTTTCAGCAAGCTGGCAATATGAAGACTATAAAGAATTGGTGGAAACAGGCGTGACACCCATTATGTATTACGATGCCGCGGGGCGAATGATAAAAACCGAAATGCCTGATGGTACCTTTTCAAAAGTAGAATTTAATTCGTGGAAACAAATCATTTACGATGCTAATGATACCCTAAAAGATAGCAAATGGTATGCTAAAAGAATAGGATTACCCGCAAATGACCCTGAAAAAATAGCGGCGATAAAAACTGGGAGCCACTATAATACTCCCTTGCAACTGCATTTCGATACTTTAGGCCGGCCCATTTTGCAAGTTGATAATAATGGCAGGGATACTTTTGGCGAAGATATTTTATTGAAGACAAAAATTGAATTAGATGCAGAAGGTAATCTTAGAAAAGTAACAGATGCAAGAGCATTGCCGGAGAATAATAATAAAGGCAATACCGTGATGCAATACAAATATGATATGCTTGGCAATAAGGTATATCAAAACAGTATGGATGCCGGGAAACGTTGGTTGCTAACCAATATTCTTCAAAAACCACTTCGTACCTGGGATGAAAGAGGTCATGAATTTCAATATTTCTATGATATTGCTCAAAGGCCAACCTACAGCAAAGTAACCGGCGGAGATGGGCCTGCCCGGTTAAGCCATATTTTTGATAGAGTAGTTTATGGAGAATCCCTTTTAGCAGGAAGCAGAACGGCTACCAACAGGTTTAACGAAATGGCCTTACAAGCCAGAAATATTTTAGGACAGGTGATTCAGCATTACGATACCGGGGGCCTAGTGGATACACCGGATTATGACTTCAAAGGACAAGCACTGGCAGCTACCCGGAAACTATTTATGAAATATAAGCAAGTTGCGAACTGGATAGATGCTAATTTGATCAATGATTTAGAATCAGGGGCAGGTTTTATGTTTAGTACTAAAACCGATGCCTTAGGGAGGATCACCCACCAAACGGCTCCAGATGGAAGCGTCATAAGGCCTTCTTATAACGAAGCGGGGCTGTTAAGCAGAGAAACGATATTGCATCCGGGAACAATTGTTCCCTCCACATACATTAAAGACATTGACTACAACGAAAAAGGGCAACGAGAAAAAATTAGTTACGGGAATGATGTAAGCACGCGGTTTTATTACGATACCAAAACATTTCGTTTGAAACGATTGGTAAGTAGACGGGAAAATGACGATGCGTTGCAGGACTTATATTATACTTATGATCCTGTAGGAAACATTACGCATATTGAGGATAAAGCTATTCCTATTGTATTTTTTGATAACCAAAAGATTGCCGGAATTTCCGAGTATACCTACGATGCCTTATACAGATTAACAGAAGCAACGGGTAGAGAAAATAATGTTGCTTTAAATTTTGGCATTTGCGACAACTGGAATGATAAACCTTTTATGCGTAGCATGAATCCGGGCGACCCGATGGCGATGCGGAATTATACCCAACGCTACCATTATGATGCAGTAGGTAATATTACGGAGATGAAACACCTGGCTGCGGGCGGTAGCTGGACAAGAGGATATGAATATGAAACAGCCAGCAACCGCTTGAAGGAGACCCGCATCGGCGACAATGGCATCCCCGCCAATTATACCCAATACAGGCATCATGCACAGCATGGGTTTATAGAAGAGTTGCCCCATCTGGAAAAAATAGGTTGGAATTTTAAGGAAGAAGTCGTGCTTACTTCACGGCAGCATTGTACGGATGATGCAATTCCTGTCATTACCTATTATCAATATGATGGTAGCGGGCAGCGCATCCGGAAGATAACCGAAAACCAGGCTGTAACAGGAGGCATACCTACTAAAAAAGAAGAAAGGATTTATGTGGCAGGATACGAATGGTATAAAAAATATAGCGGCACCCATGCAGGGCTGGAAAGAACAAGCTTGAGCCTGATGGACGAAAACCATCGCTTTGTGATGATAGAAACCCGGAACAATGTAGATGATGGTACGGAAAAGCAACTATTGCGTTATCAGTTGCACAACCATTTAGGCTCTGTGGCTCTGGAACTAGATGATAGTGCAAAGGTTATTTCTTACGAGGAATACCATCCTTATGGCACCACTGCCTACCAGGCAAAAAATACCGCAATAAATGCTACTGCAAAACGATACCGGTACACTGGTATGGAACGCGATGAAGAAACAGGATTGGAATATCATAGCGCAAGGTATTATTTGCCTTGGTTGGGCAGGTGGCTGAGTAGTGATCCCATTGGGATTGGAGATGGACCAAATATGTATCGCTATACCTCCAACCCCACAAGGTATATTGACAAAAGTGGAACAACAGAATATGAGAATTTGGACAATGCAGATAGTTTCGAAACCGTCAAAGCGAAAGCAGTAGAGGCCTGGAAGTCAGGTACGAATGAAAGAGATAAAAGAACACGATTTGCAACAGAAATCAACAAGAAATATACTCAGGATGGTATGTCTGGGGAACATGCCTGGGAAATGTGGGCAACGACTCGCATTCCGGTTGATGATATCCTTTCTGCAACTTCCTTTTATAATGATGATACTGCGAAACTGCTCAAACTGATTGCTCCGAAGCGTTGGGCCAGAACCTTTGATGAGCTGTTCGTTCCAGGCGTTCCCATAGATAAGGAAGCTCTTGTAAAGGCCAGTGGGGCAACAGCCAAAGTAGTAGAGCTCTATATGCAGTTGCCCTCTGGTGGCGGCGGTGCACCAAGATTTCCGCCCAGTGTAACTGCAGGCGCTACCGAGTTAGTCGCACCGGTTAATCAGGTAGCCATGGATGCCTCATTCAAATCATTGCTGATGATGGCATCATCAAAGAAAGATAATGCCAGTACGCCTGGCAGAGCAAGTACTGGATCACCCAAGCAGCAGAGAAGTTATAACAAAACCTTTATGGATGAAATGCTTGAGAAAATACTTCGTGATGATAAACATCCTTTGCGGTTTCTTATTGACGAGACAAGCAGAAACTGGTTAAGCAGAGCTAAATATAGTCTAGATCCCACCGTTCAGGCCGGGCATTTAAAATCCCTTTGGGGCCTTAGAAAAATGGAACGGCAGATTCTTGCAATTGAGGATTCGACCCTCAATCAACTTACAAGTAATGTAGCGGAGTCGGGAAAAAAAGCCATTGTTGAAAAAACAGCTGTCAGTATCGGAGGCATCCCCGTTGAGTATCGTTCAGCCCGGTTGTATTATGAAGCAGGCTATCTGGACAACTTACCTACCAGGCCAGCCAAAGGCTGGATTGCTCCTGGCCTGTAAGAAATCATGCAGCTTTTGACCGGACATACGCAGCAATAATTCGCAGGTTCCTATTTATCAAAATAACAAGTACACACCATGAAAAACAAAAATATTATGACAAAGACACCTGAATATTTCATCGTACGTGGTCAAATTACACAAGATGGTAAGCCATTTATGGGTGCTATTGTAAGGGCTTATGATAAAGACCTGCGCAGGGAAGAATGGCTGGGGGAAGCTGTAACGGATGGGGCAGGGAATTATGAGATTAGTTATACCTATGAGCACTACGTTAGTGCCGAGCAAGCCAATGCAGATTTGTTCCTTAGGGTCTTCGGTACTGATGAGAACCTCATCGGCACTTCAAATATTGTTTTTAATGCATCTTCCGTACAGGAAATCAATTATGATGTCAGCACTGACAAAAAATCAGAATGGGAGCAATTAAACGAAGTATTGCTCCCGTTGCTGAAAGAACAAAAACGATCAGACTATAAGCCTGCCGTTTTATACGAAAACTTACCGCCCGCTGAATTGCTACCTGCCGATATTCAATTTTTGGCCGGGGATACAAGTATGTCAGAACAGACAATACAGAAATGGTCGCGGGCTTACGCAGCAGCAATTGAGCAAAGCGATATTCCAGCAGAAGTTTTTTATGCCTGGTTTTCAAATGGATTGCCTGAAAAGCTGTCAGACTTATGGAAGTTATCTATTGAGCAATTAATGGGTGTATTAAAGCAAGCTATTGCAAATGGAATTGTTCCTGCGTCCTTAGAAGCGTCGTTGGAAAAATTGCAAGCGAAAATTCAGCGTATAAAGGATGTAGCAGCGGAAGCCCCGCTGATGGAGAAAATAGAGATGCTTTCAGCAGCGTTTAATGGCGATAAGAAGCTGGTAAACAGATTTACCAGAATATACCTGAAGCACAATGGCGACTGGTCGGTAATCAAACCGCTACTTGCTGCTGATTCATCTTTTCCTAAAGAAATTATAGGCACCGTTTTCTTTACTCATGGGTTAATGGATTGGACCGATAACAATGCTGTTTTGATCGAAACGTTTCGGCAGGACACCAAGATCCAATCTTTATGGGATGTAGCCATTAATTTTAATAAACAGGCCTTAGCGAATAAAATACCGGATACGGCAATTCCTTCTTCAGATACCAGGGAAAATTTCACGACCACTTTATACGACGCCCTATACAGGATTGAACCCACAGCAGTAGTTGTGAATATGATAAACGACCCCAAAATATCTTTATGGAATAATGAAATGGGCAATATGGTTTCGGCTGTATTGTCTAAAATGCCGGAGTTCAATATTAAGACGGCATCAATCTATGAAGTGATTAATAATAAGGAAGTATTGCAGCAGATACCAGAAAAAGAAATGGAGCAGGTAATCGGCAATTTAAAAACGTTGCAACGTGTAAGCTTAATGAGCCCGGTACCGGAAGCTGTTCCCGCACTTATCAATAACAACTACCTATCTGCATATTCCATCACCATGTTGCCTCAGGCGCAGTTTGTTGCTACAATGGATGAATCAGGTTTGCCTTATGAAACATTGGGGTATATCTACGAGGCAGCAGAAAAAAAGAAAGCATTTTACGAGCAGGTTCTTATAACAGTTAAAGAAGCTGGTGAGCGGACGGGGATAGCCATGATTGATGGAGGCAAAACAATAAATACGGTTAACACCCGAATTATTGATCCGGAAGTCGTGGCGATTTTGGCCAAAAATAATCTGAGTTGGGACTTGCTTTTTGGCGATGCTGATTTTTGTGAATGTGGTGAATGTACTTCGGTATATAGTGCAGCCGCATACTATGTAGATCTGCTACAATATTTAAGAAATAATAACCTTGATACGAGCAAGATAGGAATGGACGCTGCCAGTATTGTCAATACTCCATTAGCAGCACTTTTTGCACGCAGGCCTGATTTGGGCCATCTCGAACTCACTTGTAAGAACACCAATACGATTTTGCCCTATGTGGATTTGGTGAACGAAGTGATGGAACAATACATTGCCTTCAAGGCAGCGGATTTCGAAAACTACAAAGGCTTTAATATTGCCAATGAAACCAGTGGAGAACTTCTGGCTGCCCCTCAGCACACCGAACAGCACGAGGCGTACCAGGCGCTCAGCCTTTCCGTATTTCCTTTCACGCTGCCCTATCACCAGCCGATAGATGCTGCGCGTATATTCTTAAACCAGTTAAGCACTAGCCGCTATGAAGTGATTAATACTTTTAGAAGCAATAATACCGATAACTTTAATATAGCTGCAGATGCAGAATTTTTGGGGTTAACAGAAGAAGAGTATGTTATAATAACCAAAGAATCTTTTAATGGAGCGGCAAACAATCATACCACTGCTGAGTATTATGGCCTGAAAAATATTACCAACTGGCTTGAAAAATTGTCAGAGGTGAAAGATGAATTGCTACCACGGACAGGAATACAGTATACCGAACTGGTTGAACTACTTAAAACGAAGTACATTAACCCAAACCTTGCTAAATCGGAATACATGGCCATGTTGAACAGTCTTTCACAACCTTTTTCGGAAGCATTGGATATTTATGAAGATGATATGGGTGGGGACAACTCAGGTGTATTTTTTTATAATCCCAATCTTAAAATACTGTTAGAACCTTATGATGAGAATATACGTTCACAAAAGTTAAGCGACTTTTTTAGGAGTGATCTTTTTGAGACTGTTGTAAATTGTATCGTACTGAGCAGTCCTGATAATCGCTGTAGTCTTGATGATGTTAAGCTCCTTCATTATGATAATGCAGGCCTAACCGAAAACGATTATGATAGGGTACACCGCTTTATTCGCTTATGGCGCAAACTTGGTTTTAACATCGATGAAACAGATCAGGCAATTATGGTTTTGGGTGGCGGTGATATTACACCTGAACTGATTCACCAATTGGTAGCACTAAAAAAGATTAAAGATCAAACAGGCATTGAGCTGACAAAATTGCTTTGCTTCTGGGGGGATATAAGCACAACAGGAGAAAACGCATTGTACAAGCGTTTATTCCTGAGTCATAATCTGACGGCCATGGATACTGTTTTTGAAAGTGATTTAACAGGTAATGAAATCCTTTCCGATCACCTTCCTGTGGTAATGGCTGCACTGAATTTATCGGCTGATGATATTGCATCGATAGAGATATACAAATCATTGCCTGAGCCATTAACGCTCAGCTTGGAGCATCTTACTTTGTTGTACCGCTACCGCTTACTTTCAAAAACTCTGGAGCTAAGAATCCCTGCCTTTATAAAGCTGTTGGAAGTAGTTGGGGATGTTTTTGAAGATCCTGATACGACCCTGCTTTTTTTACAAAACGTATCGAAGGTAGAGAAGGCCGGCCTCAATATCGATCAATTGTGTTATGTCATTAATGGAGTAGATAATAGCAGTAACTCATTTTTCCCTACCAAAAAAGAAGTAATTGTTCTTGCAAAGAGAATATATGATGGGCAAATGGCCATCGAAACTGAACATGCTGATTTAGTAGCCGATGTTACAGCAACAACAGATGCTGAAAAATTGGAATCAATAAAAGATAAAGCTACTAGTGAAATGGTACGTAGTAAAGCCGCATTGCTGTATGAGGCAGACCGGGTGGAACAAATAATTTCCATAGTAGAAGGAACAACGATGTTTAGTACATCAGCTCCAATATTCCCCGATGATCCTAATATACCAGCCAACCTTAAGTCAAAAGTTAAATATATCAAAACAGCCAATGCAACTTCGGCTTCCCTGCAGGTAAATGGTGCGCTGGTAACAGATGAATTAACCCGTCTGAAGGGAGCTGTACCGAACAATAGCAGTGCCTGGAATAAAGTGGTAGCAGAAATTGAGAAACTGCAGAATGAGCTTTTTAATGATATACTCTCTGGTATTTTTACAGCAAATTCGGCAGAGGAGACTGTACTCAAATCAGAAAATAATGCTGTTTCAGCACCTGTAAAACGTATAGCCTTTCTAAAAGTTTTCTTGCCTTATCTCAGAGAGAGGCTTATTCAGACGCATGTTATCACGACCTTGTCAGAAAAAACAGGTTTAGATAAATCTACGGTACAGTCCCTGGTCGTTAATGTTCTTAAAGTCGATGGGGTCTCTATATACAATCAACTTACTTCATCCACAGCATTACCTGTTTCAAATGCTCCGGATACATCCTGGTATGGCAAACTAATACCTTTGTCAGAAGATGATTTTACGTTTGTTGTCAGATCGGCCGCAAATACACCATTTAAGATAAGCCTTGATAACCATATTATATTATCACACACTGGTATCAGTACCACCGAGATAGTCGAATTACGGAGTACAGAACTAAAGTTGGAGGGTGGTAAAGTTTATCAGCTTTCTTTGGAAGGAATACTATTGGAGAATTTGTATTGGAAAACGAAAACCTCTTCAGTTGAACCGATTCCGACAAAAGCGTTATTGCCTGATTTCAAAAAGAAAGCAACACGAGCCGCATTAGAAAAGCTGGAGAAGATGACTATTTTAGTCAATGTACTTTCATTAAGTGCAGATGAATTAAACTATCTGCAGGCTAACCGTTCTGATTTCAATAACATTGATTTAAATGACCTANGCTTTTATCATTTATTGAGGGTTNTTAACTATTGCAGCCTGCGAGATTCGTTGCCCAAAACAGGCATTAATATCTTACAGTTTTGGGAACATCTGAATGATACCGAAATAGAACTCAGTGAGCAGATAGCACACCTTACAAAATGGAAGAAAGAGAATATTGACAAGCTTATTTCGGGCTCGCATTTTAATTTAACGAAAGGTGATTTTAAAAATGAAAAAAGCCTTCTAAAGCTTCAAAATGCCTTTGCTGTTGCAGCCAAAATAAGTATGGACATTGATAAATTATTTGAATGGGCCATACCCACATCCGATTTTGATACTTGCAAAGCCATTTCTGAGGATATACAAAAATCTGTTCGTGCCCAATACAACCAAACTGATTGGGAGCAAGTTGTAAAACCTTTGAATGATCAGTTGCGCAACAATCAAAAAAATGCTTTAATAGCTTATCTGTTGCAACAGCCCGAACTTAAGGCTGCGGGTGTTGCAGATGCAGATGGATTGTTTGAATATTTCCTTATTGATGTGCAGATGGATACCTGTATGGAAACCTCACGCATTAAACAGGCCATTTCTTCGGTTCAGTTATTTATTCAGCGTTGTTTCTTAGGGTTGGAAGAAGCTCATAATGGTATTCTTCCGGATGTTTTAGACAGAGGCCGTTGGGAATGGATGCAACGCTACCGGGTTTGGGAAGCCAACAGGAAAGTTTTCCTGTATCCCGAAAACTGGATCGAAAGTAATTTGCGCGATGATAAAAGCCCCTTTTTTAAAGAGCTGGAGAGCGAACTGCTGCAAAAGGACATTAATAAACAAAATGTAACTGATGCACTTAAAAACTATCTATATAAAGTAGATGAGGTCGCCAATATGGAAGTGATAGGTCTATACATAGAAGGTGAAAAGGATAAATCNAACAAGTGGGATAAAGGAAGTAAACTCCATATATTTTCNCGAACCCGAAATGNACCTTATTTTTTTTACTACCGCTACCTGGCTCTGGATGAAATGAACTGGTATCCCTGGGAGAAAGTGCAGGTGGATATTTCCAGCTATGATGTAGAAGATGCAAATGGACATAATATTGGGAACGGCTGCTATTTAGTGCCATTGGTTTGGAATGGACGCCTGTTGATTTTCTTTCCACAGATAATTAAAAAAACGAAACCGAATCCTGGTTCAACAGGTAAGATTGCAGCTTTAGCAGATACAGAGCAAAGCAATTTAAAACCTATTGAATATTTTGAGGTTAAATTGTGCTGGAGTGAATTAAGAAACGGGAAATGGACTCAAAAACAAATGAGCAAAGATGCGATTGCAACTAATGCGAAATACTCTCCTTTGAACATTCAATTTTTTAAATTTGTACCCTTTATCTATAATGACAAGGTTTTAATCGGCTTTGATGAGCAGTATGGTAGCTATATAAATACCTTTCAGTTCGATGGGAGTAGAATTGAGATTGGTGAACAAACTCAACGTCGCACGGGATCTATTTTTCCAGATTTCTTTCACAAAGACAAAAATATTGACACTACAAATAAATTGTATTTTAGGATGCCTACCTATCAGTATAATAATGATAGCAATGCCC
>Ga0065714_10002369_pt1 | contig 21310 bp, 13 predicted proteins | sample MisRhiReplicate2_FD_59101 | JGI IMG/M metagenome (GOLD analysis project Ga0065714, IMG submission 59101) | Miscanthus rhizosphere microbial communities from Kellogg Biological Station, MSU, sample Rhizosphere Soil Replicate 2: eDNA_1 v2... | ecosystem: Host-associated > Plants > Roots >...
GCAAAAGCGTGGTCGGGCCAAGCGAGAAGATCTGCCGGCACAGTTCCGCACCAATCGATCCGCCAGCGCCCGTGACCATTACTGTCTTGCCTTTGATACAACGCTCAAGCAGGTCTGGTTGCGCCGGGACNGAGTCGCGACCCAGAAGGTCGGCGATATCCACTTCCTGGATGTCTTCGACCTTTACCCGGCCGCTGGCCAGATCGGTGAAGTTGGGTACGCTTCGGATGTGGAGGGGGAAACGTTCCAGNATTGTGAGAATTTCTCTACGTCGTGCACGGGTCGATGACGGCAGAGCCAAGAGAATTTCCTGTGCACCTGTTTCATCGATCATCTGTTGGATGTGTTTGGGTTTGAAGACTTGCAACCCGGCAATCGAGCGATCAGCAATACTTGAATCATCATCGATAAACGCCACAGGACGCATGGCACGGCCCATGCGAAGCGCCGCGACAAGCTGATTGCCCGCCACACCTGCACCGTAGATGGCGACTTTGGTGAGGCCATCATCACGGTTGGTGAAGGGTACGTGCTGGACGGCGTTGAACCAGTCGCCCATAAAGTATTGACGCATGCACAGGCGCAGACCGCCGATGATGACGAGGCTAAGCCACCAGTAATTGAAGATGATGGAGCGTGGTACGACGGTTTGGTGATTGCTGTACCAGTAGACGACGAGTGCCAGGATCAGCGACGAGAGACTGACCGCCTTGATGATGGCAATGAGTGCATCGTTGCCGAAATAGCGCATAACGGCGCGGTACATGCCGAATCGAACGAAGAGCGGGATTGCAATAACGGGAGCGCATGCGAAGAGCCAGAAATGGACTCGCAAAGGGTTGTACATATCGTCTATGCCAAGACGGACAATAAAGGCAAGCCATAGCGACGCCCAGACCAACAAAATATCGGTGGCGATCTGTATCAATCTCTTCTGCCGACGAGGCAGATTTAGCAAAAGGCTGCGTAATTTATCCATAAATCTCAACCGATGAGGTTCGATCTCACTCAAAGATTTGCAGCTATGGTGAGAAGCAAGCGGGAGTCGTACCTAAAAATTTCTGCCATATTAGCGTAATGCTAGAAGGACCGGGTCTCCAAAGCGCGCTCATCTTAATCGCAATGGAGGTGTGGATATAAGCGATCGAGCCACCCCTTCGCTGTATGTTCGCCATTTGCCTACTGCCCCCTCCAACGTCTTGGATAGCGGATTTTGCTCCAGTTTCAGATGCATGGGCAGAGTTGTATACAAAGCTTCACTGTGTTAACAGCCGGGTGAAACCCTGCATGGGGTGGACAATGGCCTGCAATCAACGGGCCAATGCTTTCCGCAGTGGATCACCACTGCGACATCCCGGTATCGAGAAGACCTAGCCCAACGCTCGAATCAATAATCTACGAATGAAGCGAATACGCCTTCACCGGTGCTAGACAAACCACCTGCTGCCATTACCTGCACCCAAGCGCACACAGCAATACGTCGGCAGTCAGAACTAGCGAAGGCGTATCTGCGAGATACAAAACATGCTCATATAGATAACAATCTTGACCAAACTCTATTGTGCAGGAGAGGCTCATAGTAATTAGAGAGAGACCGATCACTTCAGTCGCTTCCCCTGTACATGCTCATGCTCATGCTCATGCTCCTCCCTTTTCAACCGACCCTATATCCAACGATAACCGCGACAGAATCAATAAGCCGGGAGAGCTTCAGGGTTTAAACTGCAAACAAAAGCACTCACTTTCTTTAACGCTCAGACAATAAAGCTGATCGGACAGTGGTTCAATTAGGAGTTTTACCGGCCAAAATAGCTGTGCATTTAGTCCACTTAGAACCACATAGCTAGTATTTAAACTACCGAATTACCTCCTTATTGAGCAAACTCATCAATGCATCTATTTTGCTCACGTTCAATTTTCTTATAAACTGTACCCCCAAAGTTCCAGTATGATTTTCCTGGAGCGATAGGAATAGTTGCAACGGCCTCGTACAACCCAGACTCTCTCACTATCTTAGTGATGACATCAGATCCCGGAAACTCAGTTCGAGTTGTCGTCATGAGTACATCTGGCGGGCATGCTTTCAAAGCCTGCTTAAACTTTTCCTCATCTAAACCAAGCTTAACAAACAGTCCCGTCAAATGTGCCATGCCATAAGACGGTGGTAACAAACCTGTCAGAGGATAGAGCGAAAACATAAATCCACTCACACTCAAAGTGCCGTTTGGCGGAGAAGCCTTACTGATGGCATCCGCCGCGAGCAGATAGTTAGACTGACTCACTGCATCCATAGGCCAGGCGCTATTATTTACACTCATTAGATTATTTCGAGTGGATCCCCAGTACCCCGCCAACATCACGAAGGCAGGCAATAGGGCGATCACATGTACCAAAGCAAAACTTGTAGCAAATGCCATTTTTCTATTACTAGGTTTTTCGATTACAAGTTTCCGCCATGCAAGCGCCGAAAGTCCAGCAAGCCCAGGAAGACATACCGCAAAGTGATAGGGAAATCCAATTTTTGAAAATGGCTCAATCAACGGCACAAGAGCTACAACAATCCAGAAAGAGATACGGCCAAGTGTCTTAGGACACCTGCCCCATAAGGTATTTAATATTAGTAAAACAATAGATACCCCCGCAAAACTTAAGCAGACCGCAGCCTCTTTTACCGAGGAAATTCCATTTGAGACAAATAGAGGAATACGCTGATTGGCCACTGAGGCGTAAAGCCCTCCAGCGTCTCTATAAGAGTCCAACAGTTGTTGAAAACCACCGCGAGCAAATAATATGAAGAACATAATGGTCACTCCGCCTAGCAGAGCACCAAATGAATATCGAAAAAATCCGCTCCAACCTTGAGCTAGTAGCACTGCGAACGCGCCAACTATTATAAAAGGCAAGAATGTTTCACGAAGAAGCACGGCTAACGCCATCAGTGCGCCTACTAGTAACCAGGTCTTATCACGCGCACTGAAAGCCCCTTGCGCTAATCGCAAGGCAAGAAAAAGCGGAACATAAGCGGCAAATATACTATTCTTAAAACCTGCCTGAATAAATAGTGGTTGATTCATTGTAAATAAAAAAACAAGAGTAATTAGCGAAGCACCAACCCGACTTCGGCTCTCTGTTTCTATAACCCTATACAAAATCCATCCACCAACCATTGCGACAACTGTATCTATCAGACGTAAAAAAATCATGTGGTTGACTGGAAGTTCGAATACCCAAGACAAAAGCATTGGGTAAAGCACCAACATCCCAGTATCGGGAAGGCCTTTGCCCGACGCTATACTAGAATGAATAATCTGCGAAAAATAAGCAAAAACTCCTTCATCGGTACCAGGCAAACTACCTGCCACCATTAAATGAGGAAAGCCTACACCAATGATTACAATAAGTAGAACTAGGAGCCTGTCACTAAATTCGGTCCATTTGACTATCATAACAATATCTCTACCACTTCTTATTTTTCACCGGGCAATATGGCCCAAAAAGAACAGATAACACAAACGGGTTGCTCATTTTACAGTCGTCCGTTCAAAAAGAACGTCCGAGCAACGAAAAACTTTTCAACAAACCGAAAACTGGCCGAACCAAATAACGATCAAAGATGAGCGAAATCGACACACCTGCAAATATATAGAGAGGCCACGTATGCACCGTATCCCACTGATAATACGGCCCAACGACATCTGACGGTTTTATCACCCCGAGCAAACACAACATAACGTTCACTAAAAAGAAGCCAAACAAATGATGGAGTAATATAGGAAAGGAATTTTTTCCTATATATCCAATTATGTTGCTACACGATTTGTTTTTTGCAGCAACATCTGATAATCCGTAAAAAAAAGCGATCGCTAAAATACTGCTCACTATGGGAAGGTATGCATTCTGGTATTTAGATGTTTGCATCCAGAAGTCAAGATTGCCCGCTAGCCCCCATAACTGCTGTTGCACGACGTATATAATAATCAGTACGACAATATGCTTGAGAAACCGCTGTAGATTATATTTCTGAAAAAGGGAACCCGCATAGTAAAAAAACAGAGCGAATGCAAAACGCAAAACAGGTATCTGATCCCAACTTACAGTGGCTGACTCATACATAGAAACGCTATACCCAACCGCAACAAACCCCAGCAATAAATAAACAATGAGAAAAAACACTGACAAGAATAAAACCTTTCTGTTGAAGCGTTCACTTAGCAACGAATAAAGCCTTGCATGGGCAGCTGAAAAATATACTTTAACAAAAAACAAACAGGGTATAAACCAATAGGCGGCGGTGAACGCATAAGCGCCTGACCCAGCAAATTGATCAAATAAGATTCTCCTCAACGAAAATGATTCTGAGAAAGAGCTAAAGCCGGAAAAGGCCAGCACTTGACAAACGCAAGCGTAAAAAATGTAAAACACAGTCGAATACAATAACAATGCCCGTGCATTTTTCACTATTGTGGAAATAAAGCTCTCTACATTTGTTTCGGAGAAAAACATCCCCGATAGAAAAAAGAATAACGGCATATGGAACGAATATGGTGTAAATGGATACAAGGCGACGCCACTACTCGCGTGACCAGAGACAACAGCAAGTATCCCGACACCACGCAATACGTCCACACTTAAATTCCTGTTCACTAGCACTCCTCCATCCTGGTCAACGTATTGTAATAAAATCACTCAACGACAGCTTCCGGCAACTAAAGAATGGAAGATGTTATTCCGTCAAACAATGTAAAATACCGCCTTCTTAAAATCTTGTATTCAGTTGTGAAATGGAGCGCGACTGTGGAAAACTGAAACACTTAAAAAGCCATTAATCGGACACCATAGAGGGTTTCTTTTAAAAAACCCCTCATCAGGCAAAGTACGAATTTTCAAAAAACGATTTCAGCAGCATCAAATCGAGCCGACCAAGTGTTCTGCATCGCAAATTTCGAGATGCTTTCTGCTGAGTCGCGAAACGCAACTGCAGCGTTCGTTACGCTATAAATATCGGTAGATTTCTTGCAAATAAATGTGCCAAACGCATTTACACGAAATTGCATCTCTCCAAAATCTGTTGAAATAATGGGCAATCCCAATGCGCGGTACTCATAATATTTAATTGGGTCAACAGACACCGTTAACTCACTCCTCTTAAAAGGGATGAGCCCAACATCAAATTGGCACATAGCGTTCAGAGCGACGTCATGAGCGCAAGGAGGCAGCAACTCGACATTGGGTGGCAATTCAAACGGTGCAGGAGAAAATACTGGACCGATCAAGCGTATGACATCGTCAGGACGCAGTTTGGCGAGGGTTTGAACCCAGTCCCAATCAAACCACGCGCCGATGGTACCTACGTAACCGAAAACCTTGCGGCTGCTTTTTGTTCTCGCTAGGTCTACAGACGGTAACAAGACGTTATCAAGGGCATTCGGGACAAAACACACATTAATGTCGTCTGACGTCCAGCGCCTCTTCAAGGCGGTACTCGACACCCATACCTTTTCTACTCGCTGAACCAACGAGCTTTCGCGTCGAGCCATCGCCAAACGGGACCACCCCGAGTAGAAGGCCGGAAAATCGTCCATTGCATCGTAGATGGACTGCTGAGGATTAAAGACATCCAAAACCCGCAGCGCCAACATAGATGGTTTACCAACAACGACCAAGGGCTCACTCGTGCCTACGTTCGCTTTCAACTCGTTGATCAGAGACGACCACAACCACCTGTTCACCCATCCTGAACCCGGCAAGGGCTCCAGCGGAAGCGCCTTTGGGGTGAGCACTTTTAACCATTGAGGAAGTGCAGCGCCGGTCTGATGTTTGGTCGATGCCGTGCGCCTGAAATCACTGATACGAGGAAATCGCGTTGGGTATGGTTCTACCCATAATACTTGTCGCCCAGTGCGTTTGTGAAACCACTCGACAAACTTGTGTGGGCGCTGGGAAAAGCTGGTCCATGGCACGGGCGACAAATAAATTAAACACATTAGGCAAAGTGCTCTCGCAGCGCATTAACAATTCGCTCAGCCCCATGCCCATCACCGTAAGGTGAAACACCACGGGCCATCGCACGATAGGCAGCTTCGTCATCCAGCAAACGCTGCACTTCGAGTACGATTGCATCGTAGTTTGAGCCGACCAACTTGACCACTCCATGCTCCAACGCTTCGGGCCGCTCAGTTTCCTCACGCAAGACCAAAACCGGCTTACCTAAAGCAGGAGCTTCCTCCTGAACACCACCGGAGTCAGTCAGAATCAGATAAGCACGCTTCATCGCTGCAACGAATGGCGCATACTCAAGTGGTTCGCAGAGAACAAAGTTGGGGATAGGACCCAGCAATTCATGTGCAACATCTTTAACGTTTGGATTCGGGTGAACAGGATACAAAAACTGCACATCCGGGTTCTTTTCAGCCAGGGTACGCAACGCACGACAAATATTAAGGAAAGGCTCACCGAAGTTCTCTCGACGGTGCGAGGTGACCAACACCAGGCGCTTGCTCGGGTCGAGTTCGATACCGAGTTCCAGATCCTTGGCGGCAGTCATCAGCAGCGCATCAATTACTGTATTGCCGGTGACGACGATCTCCGTGTCGGGTACACCTTCGCGCAGCAGGTTCTGCCGGGAACTTTCGGTAGGAGCAAAGTGCCAGCGCGCCAATTTCCCGGCTATCACCCTGTTCGCTTCTTCAGGAAAGGGGTTTTGCATATCCCAGGTACGAAGACCAGCTTCCACATGCCCAATCGGTATGCGCTGATAAAAACAAGCCAGAGCCACTGTCATCACAGTAGTGGTGTCGCCTTGAACCAACACAATGTCAGGTTTTTCGGTTTGCAGTACGCCATCCAGCTCCAGCAACAGGCGTGCGGTCAGCGTAGTCAAGGCCTGGTTTGGACGCATGATATCCAAATCAATATCCTGCTCAATACCGAAAAAACTCAGTACCTGATCAAGCATATGGCGATGCTGGGCTGTTGCCAGTACGCGTACATCCGCCCAAGGCTCATTTTTGAGCGCCAAAATGACGGGGGCCATTTTAATGGCTTCCGGACGTGTACCCACAACGCAAAGTATTTTTCGTTTCACAAAAATATTTCCCACAAATCAATTATTTGCTATCGAGATTTTCCAGCATTGTTACATAGCCGGACGCTCTGACGTTCCAACTGTTTTGATCAGCCAAGGCTCGCAACCTTGCACGATACGCTTCGTCATCACGGGTCGCGAGAGCTTGACCAATGGCCGCAACGAGTTCAGCGGCATTGCTGCCCGCGAAAACCTCTGAAAAAGCGGTGCATTCATTCATATCGGCTGTTACGACAACTGGCTTCTCAAGTGCAAAATATTCGTACAGTTTCAATGGTGAAGTAGACCGTGCGACATCACCGGGTCTGAACGGAATGAAACACGCGTCAAACAAGCGCGCATGGGCAGGCAGATGAGCGTAATCGACCGCGCCAAGGTAAAGCACATTTCCACGTCTAGGTAGGAGCGGCACACAGCCGCTATAGTCCGGACCGATGAACACAAAGCCCACATCGTCCATCTGAGCAGAAACCTGCGCGATCACCTCGTACCACAACCACGGAGCAATCGCACCAAAATAACCCACAATGTGCTTGTACTTCCCCCTGAAATCAGTGAGCGACTCAGGAAGAGCGACCAATGGTTGTTGAGCGTCACGATAGTGAGCAACGTCGACACCATTTTGGACACAAATACATCGCGCAGCTCCGCATTCAGCCACTGCCTCTTTGTGAAGCGCCACAGCGGAAGAAACAACGATATCGGCAACCCCTTCAAACGCCGCAGACTTCAGGTCCTGCAGTCGTTTGATTGCCCCTTTTCCACCGGAAATAGAGGCATCTATGTGATCGATATACTCATACACCACACGTCCCTGCTTGCTTGCGGCTCGCATCCCCTCACTCGTGGCCAACAGCGAAGTACTGTAGAAACAGCGCACCGCATTGGGAATGTTGTTCACTGTCGAGTCATTGGCTATCCATACGTTCTCTGCCACCTGCCTGAAGCCGGCAACGCCATCACCCGTTGTCTGAAAGATAACCAAACAATCGAGACGACCTAACGCCAGCGCCATGTGATGAGGACGCTGGAACAGGGTAATTCCCCAGTCGACATTGGCCTCAAAAATGATGACCAGTCGTTGCGCCGCTGCGTGCAAGACAAGATCCCGAAATTGGGGACCATCCAGATCCCCAAGTTTGAGAACCGCGCCGGAGTTATGACTTCGCAGCCAACGAACAATCGCATGGCGGACGCCGTGCAACCGGCTCCGGAGGGGAGCTGGAAGCAACCAAAAACAGCGTCGTGCCAGGGCGTGCAATGATGTGCGCGAACTGTTACTCATTTAAGCAAGCTTCGAGACAAAAGATTCTTTCTCCGAAAAGGACTTACCACTGATGATTTCCTCAACCAAGCGTACGTAATGCTGATAAGCGTGTTCTTTCTCCAACGTAGCCAGTTCAGAAATCGAGAAATCAGGTCGAACTCCGTTTTTCCACGTACGCAACAATGCATCCGCTAAACGTTGCTCAAAGTCCCGGTTCGACTTCATATCCAGGACGCCACCCTTGTACTGAGTCATATCATATGCGGGCTCAACGACCTCGAATCCCCTGCGACCCGCAAAGTGTGAAGCAAAGCCAACACAAGGCGTGACAACAGGCAGGTTAGCTCGGATTGCTTCAAGGGAATTTAGGGGACCGCCCTCGAAAAATGTTCCTGTTGCAAAAGCATCTGCCATAGCAAGGTACTGATGAACATTATTGGTTGCTCCGCAGTAAGTCACTCGGTCTTGCAGACCGTGCTTTTCGATATAGCCAAGCATTTCGTCCAAAAGCTTGGTTTCGTATACAGGTCCCAAAATAAGAAGGCGAATTTTATCGCAAGACGCCGCTGCAATTTCAAACCCCTTTATCATCCCCAGATGGTTCTTTTGGTGGTTGATCGCCCCCACGTCAACAAACACAAACTCATCATCGCCAATGCCGTATTGATTACGAAGACGGGTACGAGCGGCAACCGCGTCCAATTCAATGAATGGTTTGAAGTCAATACCATTGCGGATCACGATGCATTTTTCTGGAGCGACCCCGAGACGCGAAAGGCTATAAATTCTTACTTGTTCGGATACAGCCACGAAGGCTGTTGTAATCTTCGCTATATCCGAAAACTCCTGCAATTGCTGATCATTGAACCACATATATATATTGTGTATGACCTGAACAAAAGGGATAGCCTTTTCACGACAGATTTCCACCCCTGCAAACGAGTAGTGCGCGAGCACCAACTGGGGTTGCAACTTGTCGAGTAAATCAGCATGCCGATCGGATGTATAGGGACGGCAGATGACAGCCTGCCCCATATCTCGAGCTCGCTGCACAGCTGGCCCCTGAATACCGAGCACCAATAACACAACTCGATAACCGGCTTGTGCGAGTGTTGCGTTCAAATCAAGCACTACGTTCTCGAGGCCGCCAGCCTCGAAATTGTCTACCTGAACCAAAATATCACACGCAGGTAACGGCCCTTCTACTTCAATAGGAACCGTGATTGATTGAGCTGACTCTGTAAGCGACCCCGGCGTCATCGACCGAGGGCGAATAGCACGCCATACACGTCGCGCCAACCGACCTGAGAAGGAATCCCCTGGAAGCAGACGACTTACAGCGCCTATCAAAGACCAACTGAATTTCGTCTGGTGGGCCTCAGGTGTAAAGAACGCATAGATCTCATCGGCACCCGTCTGTCGCACCTCCTTCAATCGCTCATAGACAGAAAGATTCGCGGCCGCCAATTCCAGGCGTTCTGCCTCATCGGGTATTCGACCGGCGAGAAAATCGTCCAGTCTGATAAAGCGCATACCCAGTGATTTGAAATCGCCGATGTCCTCACAGTCCACAATTGGCACGATGCCCATGGCAAGGTACTCGACGAGCTTCGTTGGGCATGCAGCCCGGTTCACGATGATATCTTCACGCAGGATAAAGCCGTAGTGACACTCGGGATAGTGAGTCATCAATTCAGCGTGCGTTTTGGATTCCACCGTCACGACACCCACCAACTCTGGTGGCAACATATCCTTTACCAGCTGCGGTTCCGGGCAGTAAAAACGATGATTGCATCGATCCGCGGTTTTGATGATTGCATCAATCATCTTTGGCACCTGCTGCCACTTGTGCAGGCCGCCTGCGTAAACTACTACAGGAGCCCCATTAATTAGCGGACGCGTTGCAAGCGTAGGCGAAAATTTCGGAAATATTGGGAAGGAAACAGTTTTCGCCTTCAAAGCACCACGAAACTTCTGCTGTAAGTATTGTTTCATCGCCTCAGTAACGACGATTACAACACCCGCTTTTTGCACAGCAAGCCTTTCCTCTCTCTCGTAAAGAGCGGCGCTGAAAAAGTCATTGTGCATGCGGAACTCTTCAGGGACGACGCCGTGAATATCCACTGCTTTTCGAATGAATGGCAGATGCAAAAGTTTGCCAAAACGATTGTCGCGCATCCGCAGTACGCTATGGAAATAAACTTTACGACAGCGCAAGACTGCCAACAAAGCTAAACAGCGGACAACCACTCTGCGCTTCTTCGTTCCATTTATACGCAGTACCAGCACTTTGGGTTCGGGACGATCGAACCAAATATTACGCCCCCGCAACTCGGTACTCTCTACGTAGACACGCCACCGATCATTGAACATCCGATCAACGATTTGTATGCGCTGAAAGTAACCATCACTTTGGCGTTCAGGATAGAAGTAACCACCAAAGAAAACGATCCCGTCAAACTCCAGAAAAAACTTCAGGCCACGCCGTAGAGCCCAAAACAATCGCGCAACACGGGTTTTCGGACGAGTTCCGAAGACAGAAGTAGAAGGAGGCGGGATGTCTCCGTTTTCACTTAGCGAAGTGATAAAAGCATAAATAACGAAATTACACTCAACCCGATCATGCACGCCTCCAGCTATATGAGCCAGATCACGTTGAAGAGAAGCTGCATCATCCTCGGTAGCGTGACCGGATACCAACGCACGCCGAATTCGAGCGACCACGCTCTCCCAAAGAGAAACCAGATCCCCATAATCCTGTGCAATCGCCACTTGGTCTAAGAGCGTATTAGGAGCGACATGGCTATGAGCTTCAAGTGAAATGCTTAAGCTAGAGAACTCCGACTCAAAATGGCTAATCTGTCTTGAGATATTTTCCAAGTAAAGGTCAAAGAACGGTTTCTGTAAAGAGAGACGATCAAGTTGACGCAGCGCAAAGTTTACATCCATTGCAAACGAAACAATGGGCTTTTCCGGCCGACGCTGCCAAGTAATCCCGTGCTTTTCCTCTAAATATTCCTTATTCCGCTGCGCGCGGCCACTAAAGTATTCATACTGCAACTTTCCGAACGATGCAGACCCCCAATGATGAATGAATACATCTCGCGCCAAATGAATTTCGTAACCGGCCTTTTTCGCTCGCAGGCAGTAATCATCGTCCTCAAAACCGCCAGGAAAAAAGGATTCGTCAAGCAGGCCTATTTTTTCAATCGCCGCTTTTGTTATCAACACGCAAAAAAACGTTACATCTGTTTCGACTAAATTACCTTGCCAGGCTTCATACCAGCGCTCTGCAAAGTCGGTTACTCGATCATAAACCTTTTTCTGGATTCCTTCTGATCGCGGATCCAGACATTCATTGAGTTCTATCTCATAATCTACCGGAACACACTGCTCACCATCGGCCTTATTAGTTACAGAACTAATAATATCCGAACCACTTGCGAGCAAGCGATCGAGCCAGTGGTCCGTAACAATGACATCACTATTGAGCAAGCATATGTGAGTTACTTCATCATCATTCAGAAATTCCGAGATGCCGACGTTATTACCACCAGAAAAACCTAGATTTTTTTCTTGCTCAATATAGCGCCAGGAAGAGCAGCCTTCTGCCACATGCTTCGACATAGCGGCGCTAATCTTACTACGCTCGTCAGGTTCCGAAGCGTTATCGATTAATACTAGCTTAAAGTCAGCATCATTGTAGGCTCGCCGGATACTGGCAAGTGTAACCCTAACTGCTTCGGAGGCATTATAAGAAACAATAACAATACCGGTCTTAGTAATTTTGTCACTCATCACTGGTCCCCCGTTGAATTTTGCGCAGGATTTTTTTCCAGAAACGAGGTCGTGAATATTGAGTAATCGTACCTTTATCCCTGGCTTCTAGCAGCTGGTCAGTTTCTGCGCTTTTATGTCTTAATTGCCGCGCCAACTCTTGGGCCTGCACGTCCAATGCGATAACTTCTGCAGCCAAGCGTTGACAATCTTGCTCTTTCTCCGACAGAACGGAAATCAACACTTCGATCGCCTCATCCTTCTCACTCAGCTGCCGCTCGAAGAAGCCGAGCGACTGTTGATAAACCGTGCCTGGACGCACCTCTACTCCGTCAAGAACAGAAAGCATATAAGCAGCGCGAGATGCTCTCTCAATCAATTGAGTAGCTTCTGCGAGACCAAAAGGAAGAGGTGCTTCTGGATGGCCACTTATATTCAACCAGGAACCAGAAATCAGTCTTTGCACCTCGCTAATAGCACGCAACGAATAGACTCTGGCGGATGCTTTTTCATGACGTGATAACGCCAATACTGCGAGCCAATAGAGTGCGTCGACCACCTTGTTCCCTAATAGAGGACTATAGGGGGTTACATCGCGATCCGCACAAGCGGCGAAGAACCTAACAGCTTCGTCAAACTTGCCGAGTTTTCTAGCAAACTCGCCGCCAGCATAAAGCAACGAGACCTGCCAACGCAATTGATGTGGGGAAGGATTAGAAATCGCCGCATAGCGGTGTATTTCCGCTGCAAGATCCTTATAGCTCTCAATTGATGTTTGCCCGGCCTGCATACGCTCGTAAACGCGACCACAGAGTGCAGCACCATAATCCACCGAATCGGCTGCAGCAGATGCAAGGACGCGTTCTTGCATGGAAGTCAGCAGCGAACGGGATTGAGCACGCAATCCTCGTGCAACCATCCCCTTCACCAGCCAAGGGTTTTCGTAATCACGCGCAAACGCACTAACGCTGAAATCTGGCGTCTGGGGTAGCGTCCATTGGCTTTCTTCATATTGCACACATTGACCAGCGACCGGGTCAGCCATTCCCAGCACAATCACCCACTCCGCTTCCTCCGCCGGAACACTGTCAATAGGTACAGTTAGCCACTTTCGAGGAGAATGGTGGCATTTCATTGCGCCACCAGCAGTCTGCAACATACCCTGTTCAAGCAGGAAGTGCGCACCACATTCAGCAACAAGTTTGTCCCAAGTGTACACATGCAAATGGTGAGGATTCGGATCCTTGCCAGTCTCATCCGTCCATTCATTAGGCGCACAAACCATTACGCGACCTGACGGCTTTAGCACACGCTTCAGTTCGCCGAGATAAGTAAGTGGCTCAGAAACATACTCAATAGTTTCAAATGCCGCGATAAAATCGATGCTGTTGTCTGGAATACTACTTAGCGCCTGCGCATCCCCTACAAGAAACTCTATCTCACCATCACGGCCGTAGTGAGCATTGGCATAGGCGATACCAAGGTCACTGAGATCTACACCCAATACGGACTTCGCTTGAGAAGCTCCATAAAGAATATGACTGCCGTAACCAAGACCACAGGCCACGTCCAAAACACGATCGCCTGGACGAATGAACTCTGCTGCCTTCTGATAGCGAATACAATGCGCATCACTGCGCCTGCCGGCTTCACGCAACATATCTGTATGTAAACGACGCTCTTCAATCAACACAGAAAGATCATAATTCCGCAGCGCTTCTGCGGGCGACTTTTCCATAAGAATGAAAATTTGATGCCCGTCTTCGTTCAGCGCCTCGAAAGGATTAACTTGATAATACAAGACATGCTTTCGAAAACCAGCTTCGAAGAATAGGGCTTCCCACCATTCACGCCCTTCAGCCGTCAATAAGCTGAGATACTGATCATCAGATGCGGTGTTAACTTGAAGAAAAACATATCGCGCAGAAACACGATACATCTCGCTCAAAGCCTTGGGCACATCGGATGACCGCAGGTACTCCAGACAATCCGTAGAAATCAGGAAATCAAAATGGTTATCTTCGAACGGCAATGACAATGCCGACCCCAGAAAGAAACGATCGGAAAGACGCTTGCCGGCGAGCGCTACCGCAACGGCAGAGACGTCAACGCCGACTGCATCTACGCCTAACGCAACGAGCTCTCCAACCAACTGTCCTTCGCCGCAACCGATATCGAGCGCAGTGCCAATGCCGCAGGTTTCAACGATACGTGAAGCAATCCTGCTGAAGTCGTTTCTGCTTCGGCCAATATTTTCTGGCTTCTTCCAATAATTATCGTGGAACGTTCCGTAGTCGAGTTCGTTTTTTGCGGTCATAGTCACCACCTCGCGACCATTTGTAAGTCGAATATTCCACCGAAGAAATATTCGTCCTGCCGCATAAGGGTTTGAAAAAATGCAGCCTCATCTTTCCAATGCAAAATCCTTTGGGCGGTATAGTCAGGTTTGCCCTCATAGGAAATCGAAGCCTGGATCTCATACAAATTCGAGCCTAAAGCGCAATCGCATTCCAACCAAACATGAAACTCTTCACCAGCCTTAATTTGGCGCTTCCAAAATATATCACCGTCACGAAAGCCTTTCAGTACCTGCATATCCTGGTTTAATGTTCCCCAGGAGTAAATTTTTATACCTTCGCGATTACGTATGCGGACCCCTACGTTGATGCAGTCCGTATCGATATGCGAAGCGCAGTCAATTCGAATTCGAATAACATCACCGGGGTAAAACACAGCACAAGGCTCACCGGCACTATCAAATGTGCTTACAGAGACAACCTCGATACCGCCGTCACCAAACGACAGTTGATCAGTCCGTCCAGTAACAACGGCTTGCGCCTTGTCATTAGTTTGTTGCTGCGATGCCGGATTTTTATCATCTGCCGCAGAGTTATCTTTGGGTAACGATTGAACTGTATTAGCTTGAGTCTTTTCAGTAGACGACTGCATAATTTTCGAAAAATAATCAGACTCTTCTTGATGCAATAGTTTCCGATAGTCTAAAAGCACTTGCGAAGCGGTTCCCATAGACCTCTCACGCCCACCCTTAAGTAGAATGGCGCGATTAGTCAATGTACGAACCGACTCTTGATCATGCGACACAAACAATAAAGTGACACCATCAGACAGCAATTTTTCAATCCGCCCAAAACATCGCTTCTGAAAGAGTGCATCACCGACCGCCAGCGCCTCGTCGACGATTAAAATATCGGGCTCAATCTGAACCTGCACAGCAAATGCCAGACGAACGAGCATACCGCTAGAATAGGTTTTAACAGGTTGTTCGAGATGGTCACCAATGTCAGCAAAAGCGGCAATCTTGTCGAAGCGTTCGTCAACCTCTTCGTGCGTCATACCGAGCAGCATTGCATTTAGATAGACATTGTCACGACCGGTAAACTCCGGGTTGAATCCGGAGCCTAATTCCAAAAGCGCAGCGACACGCCCGCGAGTTTCTACAGTGCCTACAGTGGGTGCAATAGTCCCGGTAATTAGCTGTAACAGAGTGCTTTTGCCACTCCCGTTACGACCAACTATGCCAAACGACTCCCCCTTGCGAATATCGAATGAAATATCCTGTAAGGCCCAATACTCAGTGCAATAGGAAGACGGCTTACAACCTGCTAAACGCTGAAGCGGCGGAATTATGAATTGCTTGAGACGGTCACGAGGTGTCTCGTAAATTTCATAGCATTTGCCAAGACCGCTCACGCGGATAGAGTAATCATCAGAGGACATCTGCAAACCCCTTTCGCGTCTTCTGGAACCAAACAAAACCAAACCAAGCTACGCAGCACGAAATGGCAAAATATAAAAACCACATTGTCCAATCTAACGTCTCACCCCAATACATAAGGTCTCTCGCTTGTTCCACCGCAATGGTAATTGGGCTGATTTGCACCACTGACTGAAACCGCTCAGGCAAACTCTTTAGCGGATAAAAAACCGGGGACAAAAACATTAGCACAGGCACAAACGTACCAACAACTTGTGCAACATCACGCAAATAGACACCCAAAGACGCGATAAACCAGGTCGCACCTAAAGTTAGCAGCGCCAATGGCAACATAATAAAAGGAAATAGCAGGACCCCAACTTTTGGCAACCCATAGAAAATCATATAAAACATTAGCCAGACCATGAAACTAATTACAAGATGAAACAAAGCCGACCCTAGATTAACTATAGGAAGAATCTCTAGAGGAAAGATAACCTTCTTTACATAGTTGACATTAGAAAGAATCAAGCCTGGCGCTCGGTTTACACATTCAGAAAACAGGTTAAAAACCATCAGCCCCGCAAAAAGCACCAATGCAAACTCTGTTTTCGAGCCACTCCCGCCCACCCAGCGCGCCTTGAATACCACGCTAAATACAAAGGTATAGACACCAAGCATCAGCACAGGGTTAAAAAACGACCACATAAGCCCCAACACGGACCCACTGTAGCGACCTGCTACATCTCGTTTAATCAAGCTATAAATCAAGCTACGATTTTTTATTATAGATCGAAATAGTGTAGCAGGGGATATTGAGGGAACAGCGTGCGGGTTCATTTATTGCCCTTTGAATTTTTCTGTCAATGTCATTTTTAGACCCTTTCGGGACAATCGCCATGGACCTTCGAGGTCTTAACTATGCGTAAAGGTCAAAGCTCTAGGGAGACACGCTGCTCTTCGTTACGAGAAGGCGCGATGAAGAAGTCCAATCCGAGCCACGCGAAAGCAAACCAAAAAACGCACCTCACATCGCTACCAACACCAAAGCCCTTCGCAAGCTGCTTCGACCATGTCGCGCCTTGGGCACCAACGCGTGGAAATACAGCACTCATCAGCCGGAAAGCCCGCAGACACGCACGAATGGACGAAAGGTGAGATCAGTTCTGAACCACACTGCAGTACCCATGATACAAACACTCGGTGATGGCAATTTAATCTTGAATCTTAACAGATTTCTCCGCGCACAGACAATGGCTACAGGCCCTATAGGAACGGCAGATAGCCCGTCTCAAACACCGAAACAATGATAATCAACTGCTTCCAAGCATGATAAGTCTTTACGCGAAAAAATGAACGCATACAAATCGCGTCGTAGCAAAACCAATCTTAAAAGATTCTGCAACTGAAGCGAGCATACGCGGCATTGAGTAGTTTTCGTCAACTAGTAAGAGCACCATTACAAAATTGAATCATGCGAGGACCTTGCACACACTTGCCGCTTTAAACGGCACTAGCAAATCAAGCCACATACACAAAACAATACCGTCGATACAAACCCTTGTCATGAAAGTATATATACTAAAGCTCGCAGTAGAACTCACTCTGAAGCCTTTTCCACAATTACTATATTACTTAGATACCGAAACAAAAAGACAAAATCACTAGAGGGACTCTTCCCCGCCGGCGTTAAACTTCACCGCAAGCCAAATCAAAGGTAGATAAGCTATGACCAGCCCAACGGCCCCGTCGAAGCGACCCACACCCACAACGACAGCGATCGGCAGCAGCCAAACCAAATTTATCAATATCACGCCCGACGTCACGGATTGATGACTCGAATAATAGCGAGCAGCAAACTGATATGCATGACTGCGATGAGCCTCGTATACCTTTTCCTTGCGAAGCAATCGCCGACACAAAGTGACTGTCGCGTCCACTATAAAAACGCCAAGTAAAATCAGCCAACTCCAGATCAATGCCGAATCTTCCGACCCAACTGTTAATGTCAACGCGCCGAGAACCAGCCCCAAAAAACCGCTCCCCGCATCCCCCATAAAGATACGCGCTGGCGGGAGATTCCATAAAAAAAAGCCCGCAACCGCGGCCGACAAAAGAAGCACCCCCCAAAGAACCGAGTAGTGACCACTCAACCACAAAATGAGAGCCCCGCTCGCGCAAACAAAAATTGCTTGAGCACTCGCCAACCCATCAATTCCGTCCATAAAGTTATAAAGATTAAGCATCCAAACCAAATAGAACATTGCCAGGATGTTGCCGAACCACCCAAGATCAACAATCACGCCAAAAACCTGAATTGGCGCTAGACCATTCAACCAGTACAACACCCAGCCGGCAGCGATGAAATGCCCTAACAACCGCCATTTGGCAGCAATGTGCCCATGATCATCAGCAAACCCAATTGCGGCGACTAGCAACCCTGCACCGAGCAATGCATACAACACCCGGGCCGGCAGCAAATCAAGACCGAACAAAACCGGGAGCGCCAACGAAAAAGCTACAACTATAGCCACCCCTCCCCCACGCGGCGTCGGGACAGAATGCGAACTACGTTCGTTGGGGACATCCATTAAACTCTTCGCCAAGGCGTAACGCCGTAATACAAGCGTCAGCGCCCAGGACACGGCGAACACCAAGACCAACAACCACCAAAAAGTCATTTCGTATGCTTATCCAGATAATGGCCTGCAGTTTGACGCATGGCTTTGTCCATGTTGACGGGTGGAGACCACCCCAACAATTCTCGATTTTTGCTGATATCAACCTGCAGCGACCCGCAGATACGTTGCGCGACAGACTGTTTTCCCACTATGGACGCTGTCAGCTTTAGCACCCCTTCAGGCACAGGCAGCAACCAAGCCTTTTTACCCAAGGCCAGCGCCAAGCGCTGTAGCAATCGAGTAGTGGATAAGTCCTCACCATCACTAACCAGAAACGTCTGGTTGGCCGCAGCAGGATGATCAATGCAGCTGGCGATCAAATCCACCAAGTTGCCAATCGCCACAATACTGCGCTGATTGCCAATGGCACCCAACGGCAGTGGCACACCTTTATTGAGCCAATTCATCATACTCAGAAAGTTGGCTTTGACACCTGGACCATAGACCAGAGGCGGACGAATGATGACAACTTCCATGCCGGTCGTGCTGCCCAGCTGTTTCAAGGCCTCTTCAGCTTCGTATTTCGACACACCATAGGGGTCCGCCGGGTCCGGCCGATCATCAGCCTTGAAGGGTTTGCCCGAGACCGTACTTTCACCGTTGACCTTGATCGAACTGATAAAGATGAAACGACTTACCCCCGACTCAGCTGCATGCCGAGCTAATCTGAGCGTGCCTTCAACATTGACTTTGCGAAACTCGGCCAAGGCGTCAGTGGCAGTTTCATTCATTACATGTACGCGGGCGGCGGCGTGGATGACAACCTGCACCCTATCGAGCGCGGGCATTAGCCGGGTATCTGTCAGATCGAACGGAACAACGGCGCACAAACCATGCAGATTTGTTGCACTTCGCGCGGCCGCAATAGGAATGAATTTCTTCTCCAGCAAAAGCCGGAAAATCACCGCTTCACCGACAAACCCGCTTGCCCCCGTCACGAGTACCATTGGGTGGTTCATTCAGCTTTATTCCCTAATAACGCGGTGGCCCAGCAGATACAAAAGAAAAACAATTTATCGCGCCCGCGACGACGGCACTGCAACGAACTAAAAGACAACCTCACCAATTCCCAGCGCCGCAAGCGCAACCAAGTTTTGACAAAGGGATCGGATTCCAGCCCGACCAGACGCGCAATCGTCTGCACCTGGTTGAACCACCAACCGCCATAGATGGTTTTATATCGAGCAATTAGCGGGCTCAGACCTTTGTTTGCGCCAACCTGGTTGTTCTCATGCTGTCGATAATCCATGGATGGCAACGGATCGATGTACCAGCGGTAACCATGACTACGTGCGAAGGCGTAGTAATACCAGTCGTGCAAACTGACAGTCTGCAGTTGCTTCCAATTGGCGAGCATCGATGCTTTCAAAGAATCTACAAGCGCTTTGCTCAATACATAGGTGCAACCAGGACCCGCAGCTTCGAACAAGAAGTCCCAAGCGACTTGCGGCTGAGCCTTGTTGAGCAGATGTTTTTTGCCATCCCGCCAGAAGGCTGTGACGTTACTTGAGTAGGCGTCGACTTTTCGGGCCTGAATTGCAGCGGTTGCGCGCTGCAGCTTGTCTGAATGCCAGATGTCATCCTGGTCGGCGAGCGCAACGAAGTCATATGCGTCGAAGTCAACATCCCGAATCAAGCGAAAGAAGTTGCGCGACGCGCCGCCGAACTTGCCATCATCAGGAAGAATAACCACGCTGGGATGATCAGCGGCGTAGGCCGAACACCAGGCTTCGGTTCCGTCAGTCGAGGAATCAATACTAATGTGAACGGTGACGTCGACGCCGGACTGGCCGAGAATCGAGACCAACTGCTCCTCGATCCACTGCATGCCGTTATAAGCAGCTAGCAATACCGCAATCTTAGGATGTTTTACTGGCATGCCATTCCTGCTTGCACCGGGCGAACGTTACCGTTCGAAAGGATAAATCTACCGATTCAGTGGGAATGCGAGTCCAGCAGTTTCTGCAGGTATTGACCGTAACCGGTCTTCTTCAGCGCATCGGCTTGAGCGCTCAACTGCTCAGCAGTGATCCAGCCATTGCTATAGGCAATTTCTTCCAGGCACGCAACTTTCAGACCTTGGCGCTTCTCAATAGTATGCACAAAATGACTCGCTTCAAGCAGGGAGTCATGAGTACCGGTGTCAAGCCACGCAAAACCGCGACCAAGCATTTCGACATTCAGAGTCTGCTGCTCAAGGTAGGCACGATTGACGTCGGTGATTTCCAGTTCACCACGTTCCGACGGCTTGATGTTCTTGGCGATCTCTATAACCTGGTTGTCGTAAAAGTACAGACCTGTAACTGCATAGTTCGACTTAGGTTTCAGCGGTTTCTCTTCAATACTTAGCGCCCGACCGGTGTTGTCAAACTCAACAACGCCGAAGCGTTCCGGATCGGAGACGTGGTAGCCGAATACGGTAGCGCCATGTTGTTGAGAGCTGGCGGAGCGCAGGTTGTCCGAGAAATGCTGACCGTAAAAGATGTTGTCGCCCAGAATCAGGCAGCAAGGATCTTCGCCGATAAACTCCTCACCAATGATGAAGGCTTGCGCCAAGCCGTCTGGGCTAGGCTGTTCGGCGTAGGTCAGCTTGATACCGTACAGACTGCCGTCACCCAGCAGCTTGCGAAAGCACGGCAGGTCTTCCGGAGTGGAGATGATCAGGATTTCGCGCATTCCCGCAAGCATCAGCACCGACAGCGGATAGAAGATCATCGGCTTGTCGTAGATCGGCAGCATCTGCTTGGACACTCCGAGCGTCAACGGATGCAGACGCGTACCCGAGC
>Ga0065714_10002572_pt1 | contig 21257 bp, 16 predicted proteins | sample MisRhiReplicate2_FD_59101 | JGI IMG/M metagenome (GOLD analysis project Ga0065714, IMG submission 59101) | Miscanthus rhizosphere microbial communities from Kellogg Biological Station, MSU, sample Rhizosphere Soil Replicate 2: eDNA_1 v2... | ecosystem: Host-associated > Plants > Roots >...
ATAAAAACTTCTTAGCCAAACTTTTCTGTAACCACCTTAATTTCTTTATTTTCGCGGGATATAAAGGAATTAGCAGTAATGGATTACCAATTTAAAGAAATAGAACAGAAGTGGCAAAAGATCTGGGCTCAAAATCAGACATTTAAAGCAGAAAAAGATACAACAAAACCAAAGTTTTACGTTCTCGATATGTTTCCTTACCCATCTGGGGCAGGTTTACACGTGGGTCATCCACTCGGTTACATCGCTTCCGATATATTTGCGAGGTATAAAAGACTAAAAGGATTCAATGTATTGCATCCAATGGGATACGATTCATTCGGATTACCTGCAGAGCAGTATGCGATACAGACTGGTCAACACCCGGCTTTAACAACCGAAACCAACATCAATACTTATAGAGAACAATTGGATAAAATTGGTTTCTCTTTCGATTGGAGTAAAGAGGTACGTACCAGTGATCCGGGATATTATAAATGGACGCAGTGGATTTTCATGCAATTGTTCAATTCATGGTATAACCTTGAAACCGACAGGGCTGAAGACATGACAACCTTAATAGAGAAGTTTAATGCTTCGGGCAGCGCTGATGTAAAGGCTGTATGCGACGAAGATGTTAAATCTTTCTTGCCTAGCGACTGGGCAACAATGACCAGCGAAGAAAAACAAGAAGAATTATTGAAGTATCGCCTTACTTATTTAAGAGAAAGTACCGTAAACTGGTGCCCTGCATTGGGAACTGTACTTGCTAATGATGAGGTGAAAGACGGATATTCTGAACGTGGCGGGCATCCTGTTGAACAGAAAAAAATGATGCAGTGGAGTATGCGTATTTCTGCATATGCAGAACGTTTATTACAAGGCTTAAATACAATTGACTGGCCAGAGCCGGTTAAAGAAATGCAACGCAACTGGATTGGTAAAAGCGTTGGGGCAAGTGTTAAATTTGCCATAGAAAATGCTCCAGAAGGTATTGCTAATTATATTGAAGTTTTCACTACACGTGTAGATACGATATTTGGTGTTTCCTATCTGGTTTTAGCACCAGAACATGAACTTGTTACTGCATTGACTACTCCGGCACAACTGGATGATATCAATGCTTACATCGCCAAAACCAAGAAGAAATCTGAGCTTGACCGTATGGCCGATACTAAAACTGTATCAGGTGCCTTTACCGGCAGCTATGTAATTAATCCGGTAAGTGGAGAACGCGTTCAGCTTTGGATTGCGGATTATGTGCTTGCAGGTTATGGAACCGGCGCGGTAATGGGTGTGCCTAGTGGAGATCAGCGCGACTGGCTTTTTGCTACGCATTTTAACTTGCCAATTGTACAAATTCTTGATGCGCAAAAAGATGTTGAGCATCAGGCAGATGCGACCAAAGAAGGTAAATACATCAATTCCGGTTTCATAAACGGAATGAATTATACTGAAGCTACCCAAACTTTAAACGCCTGGTTGGAAGAAAAAGATGCAGGTAAGGCAAAGGTGAACTACCGTATGCGTGATGCTATTTTCGGCAGACAACGTTATTGGGGCGAGCCGATTCCTGTTTATTTTAAAGATGGCTTGCCATATTTGATTAAAGAAGAGGAGTTGCCTTTAATACTTCCTGAAATTGATAAATATTTGCCAACCGAAACAGGCGAACCTCCATTGGGTCGTGCAGAAGATTGGAGCTATGATGATCAGTATGAATATGAGTTGAGCACAATGCCGGGATGGGCAGGGTCTAGCTGGTATTGGTATCGTTATATGGATGCTAAAAATGATTCGGACTTTGCATCAAAAGAGGCTATTTCATACTGGAAAGATGTCGATTTGTATATCGGTGGTTCTGAGCATGCAACGGGACATTTGTTGTACAGCCGTTTCTGGAACAAATTCCTAAAAGATTTAGGCTATGTACAGGAAGAAGAGCCTTTCAAAAAATTAATTAACCAGGGGATGATACAGGGTAGAAGTAACTTTGTGTATCGCGTGATTGATGAGGATGGCCGTGGTACAAATACTTTGGTTTCTCATGGTTTAAAAAAGGATTATAAAACTTCTGCATTGCATGTTGATGTAAACATTGTAGAAAATGAGATTCTCAATATTGAGAAGTTTAAGTTGTTCAGACCTGAGTTTGCTGAAGCTGAGTTTGTTTTAGAGAATGGAAAATACATCTGCGGTGTGGAAGTAGAGAAAATGTCTAAGTCTAAATTCAACGTTGTAAATCCTGATGTACTGATTGAAAGCTACGGAGCGGATACGTTGAGGATGTACGAGATGTTCCTTGGTCCGTTAGAGCAAAGTAAACCATGGAATACCAATGGTATTGAAGGAGTATTTAAGTTTTTACGCAAATTCTGGCGCTTGTTCCATAACGAAGCCTGGCAGTTCAATGTTAGCGATTCGGTACCAACAAAAGCTGAGTTAAAAGCTTTACATAAGATCATTAAAAAGGTACAGGATGATGTTGAACGTTTCTCGTTCAATACTTCGGTGTCGAGCTTTATGATTGCCGTTAACGAGCTTACAGATTTAAAATGTAAGAACCGTCAGGTACTTGAAGATTTAGTAATTGTACTTTCTTCTTATGCACCACACATTTGTGAGGAGTTATGGGCTTTACTAGGTCATGAAGAAGGAAGTTTGTCTTATGCTAAATATCCTGAGTTTAACCCTGCATATATGGTAGAGGATGAGTTTAGTTATCCGATTTCTGTAAACGGAAAAACTCGTTTGAATATGAGCTTGAGTCTTACTTTAGAACCTAAAGAGATTGAAGAAGTTGTTTTAGCGGATGAGCATGTTCAGAAATACCTTGAAGGTAAAGCACCTAAAAAGGTAATCGTTGTAAAAGGACGGATTGTGAATATTGTAATCTAAGTTGATCTAAAAATAGATGAAAGGTTCGGTTTAATAAGCCGGACCTTTTTTATGACCTGTCTTTTAGTGGATAAGCCAATTCTCTTTTAGCTTCATTAACTACAAAGCAGCTTTGTAGTGACCCTACATTTTTAAGTTTGGCAAGTTTCTCTACAATTAACTTATTGTATCCTGCCATGTCGCTAACAACAATCTTAAGCAAGAAATCAAAAGCTCCTGTGGTATGGTAGCACTCTAATACTTCTGGAAATTGAATCACTTCAGTTTGAAAGGCAATAAGCGCTTCGCCGCTATGGTCGTTTAACTGAACCTGAGTAAAAGAAATCCAGAGTTCGTCGAATTTATTACGATCAATAAGGGTTACGCTTCCTGTAATATAGCCGAGATCTCTAAGCCGACTTACGCGTTCGAACATAGTACTACTACCCTTATGTAGTTTAAGGGCTAATTCTTTATTTGTAAGCCTTGCGTCTTTTTGTAACAGACGAAGAATGTCCAGATCTGTCTGATCTAAAATGGTTGGATTCATATAACCACGACAGCTTTTATGAGTTTAGTTGCTATGCAAATAAAGAACATTCAACCCATATTAACAAATGGAAGACAACAATATTTGGGGATTACTTACAGTTTTTTTTTGGCGCGGAATTTAATTCTGACCATTAGGGTGCGTTATGAATAATTTCCGGATAAATGCCATGTCCGAGGATATAACAAATCAACTTTGGAACTTAGCCCATGCAACCGCAGGCTGCAATAGGCTAAGCATGAGAGAAATCAAGATAGAAAAATCTTTTACTAAACGTGACCATGATTCCCTTAGGAGGTATCTGAATGATATTGCCGGGTACCCATTGTTGAGTGCAGAAGAGGAGGTGATGCTTGGTCGTAAAATTCAGGGAGGAGATCTTGCTGCCTTGCAAAGGCTGGTAAACTCGAACCTGAGGTTTGTAGTGTCTGTTGCTAAAAAGTACGAAGGACAGGGTTTGCCTCTGGCCGATCTGATTTCGGAAGGAAATGCAGGTTTGGTGAAAGCTGCGGAACGATTTGATGAAAGCAGAGGATTTAAATTTATCTCTTTTGCCGTGTGGTGGATTCGCCAGTCGATGATGATGGCTATAGGAACTTATAAGCGCATGATCAGACTTCCAATGAATCAGGTAAATGATATACAGGATTTGTGGCGTTCGGAGATGGAGATGGAACAGAAATTAGAAAGGTTGCCTACCGATGAGGAACTAGCTGATTTTACAGGTATACCGCTTGATCGATTAAAAGCATATCAATACAGTCCCGGTCATACGGTTTCTTTGGATAATCAGAATGATGAGGAGGACAAACCGGGAATCATGACGTTTCTTGAAGATACATCAATAGATGCGCCGGATGCCACACTGCAATCTCAGGATTTAACATATAACCTTAGGCAGTTATTAAATCAGCTTCCGGATAGGCAGCGAAGGGTAATTCAGCTCAGCTTTGGCTTGCAAGGGAACGAGGCAATGCATCTGGAAGATATTGCTGATCTGTTTGAGCTTAGTAAAGAAAGCGTTAGGAAGATCAAATACCAGGCATTGCATAATCTTGGTAAGGAAGAGGGAGTGAGGCGTCTCAGACAATATTTATAAAATGAACATGAAACAGAAAGAAAATATACTAATCATTGGAGCACTTGGACAAATTGGAAGAGAGCTAACCGATGAACTACGAGAGAGATACGGAAAGGAAACTGTATTGGCTGCTGATATCAGACCGAAGGAAGATGTTTCTTTCGAAAAACAGCCTTATATACAATTAAATGTAATGGATAAGGAAGCACTTGAAAGCCTTATTGCTGAAAATAAATTCACTCAGATTTATCATTTAGCGGCTATGCTTTCAGCAAGTGGAGAACGTAACCCTCAGGCGGCATGGGCATTAAATATGGATAGCCTGTTGAGTATTCTTGATCTATCTGTTAAATATAAAGTAGGAAAAGTTTTCTGGCCTAGTAGCATTGCGGTATTTGGTCCTGATTCTACTAAACAAAATTGTCCTCAGCAAGGTGTTACCGAGCCAAGTACAATTTATGGAATCAGTAAAGCTGCCGGAGAGTATTGGTGTAAGTACTATTTTGAAAAACATGGACTTGATGTACGCAGTGTGCGTTATCCTGGGCTTATTAGTTATACTGGGGCTCCGGGTGGTGGTACCACTGATTATGCGGTAGATATTTTTCATAGCGCAGTAAAGGGCGAAAAGTATACTTGCTTTTTGAAAGAAGATACTGCATTGCCAATGATGTATATGCATGATGCAATACGTGCAACATTGGAGCTTATGGATGCTCCCTCGGAATCTTTATCTGTACGTACTGCTTACAATTTGAGTGCTTTAAGTTTTACGCCGAAAGAGATTTATGAAGCAATTACACTGGAAGTTCCTGGTTTTGAGATCGCATACGCTCCTGATTTCCGTCAGCAGATTGCCGATAGCTGGCCNCAAAGCATTGACGACAGTNTTGCCACNAAAGATTGGGGATGGAAGCCTGCTTATGATTTAAAAAGAATGGTAAAAGATATGCTTAGCAATATTGTAGTATATCCATAATGATAAACAATTATTCGTAATTGGTTAATTTAGGTTCAAATGCAGGATGTTCGGATGGATATCCTGCTTTTTTTATGATGTTAAGATGTTAATTTGTTTATAACATTTGCTTGAAGGATGAATAAGATTCGTTAAATTAGATATATAAAATAATTCGAGTCTGTTTTGACAAAAAAGTCCTGTGAGTGGGTGATCCACGAAGGGCAGGCACAGCATAAGTGAATGATACAAAAGCCAGCTTTTAAAGCTGGCTTTTGTGCTTATAAAATTTTGGCGGGCAAATTGCAATAAGATGGGTGTACGAAACTATTATTTGCGAGCGGCTAACAATGCAAGAATCTATAGAAGAGAAAATTCACTTTTTCCAAATGTTAATAGACAACATACCCGTTGTCATCTTCAGAATTAATAAAGAAGGAATATTTACCAGATCGGTAGGACTAGGGCTAAAGGTATTTGGGGTTAAGGATAATGAATCGGTAGGGAAAAATATTTTTGAATTATATCCTGCTGTAGGTACGCGAATGCGTCGCGCATTGGCAGGAGAATCGCTTAAATTTATCACAGACATGGAAATTCAAGGGAAAATAATTTTCCTTGATGTTATGCTTACTCCTGATCCTTTTCATGAAGGAGGTGTTATTGGAGCCCTTTTAGATATTACCCAACAAAATGGTGTAGAACAGGAACTTCGAAAGGCCAAAATAAAATTGGGGCAAACAGTGGCTCTGCTAAACACGGGAGAAGAAATAAGTAAGACTGGTGGATGGGAATATGATATAGAATCAGATTTGGTTTATCGTACCAAAAATATGAAGCTACTATTGGGGATTAATGAGGAAACAACTTCCCTAAATGATGCTACGATTTTATATGAAGATGATGGTGCTGAGCTCATTAAAGAGGGGATGAGAAATGCAATCGAAAATCAAGTACCTTACGATATTGAACTTATGCCAAAAGGTACACAGAAGTGCTTTAGAAGTATAGGTATTCCAATAGTTGAAAATGGTAAAACGATAAGGGTTGTAGGGGCAGTAACCGACATTACCGAAATAAAACAAGCCGAAAAAGAATTGGTAAAAGCAAAGCAGATTGCAGAAAATGCAGCTATGGCTAAGCAACAGTTTCTATCTACTATAAGTCATGAAATAAGAACGCCAATGAATGCGGTGATAGGAATGACCAATCTACTTTTACAGGAAGACCCTAAACCGGAACAGATAGACAGTTTGAAGATCTTAAAAGTTTCGAGCGAGAATTTGTTGGGGTTAATAAATGATGTGCTTGATTATAGTAAAATTGAATCCGGGAAGATTCAGTTTGAGCAGATTGATTTTAACTTAATAGAGTTAGTAAACAATGTTAAGGAAACTCATTATTTAAGCGCCAAAGAAAAAGGTCTTCAGTTAAAAATAAAGATAGATTCGGATTTGCCGGCAATGATCGTTGGAGATCCAATTCGGTTGATGCAAATATTAAACAACTTGTTAAGCAACGCAATTAAATTTACAAATGTGGGGTCCGTAGTTCTGGATCTTTCATTGAATAAACTATTGGGTAATTTAGTAGATATCAATTTTGTTGTAACCGATACCGGAATTGGGATTGATTCCAATAAGAAAGATTATATTTTTGAGAGTTTCACTCAGGCTAGTACCGATACGACAAGGTTTTTTGGTGGAACAGGCTTAGGCTTGGCGATAACTAAAAGGATAATAGAAATGCTTGGTAATGAGATTTCCGTTAGGAGCTCGGTTGGTCTGGGATCAAGTTTCTCCTTTAATCTGCAATTTAAGAAGAGTAAAAGGAAGCCGGATAATATACATCTACCTGAACCTGTTTGTTTTTCGAGTCTGGCTGGTTATAAGATACTTTTGGTGGAGGATAATGAGGTAAATGTTATTGTCGCAAGTAAATTTATGCAGAAATGGGGACTTCACATTGATTGTGCAGGGACAGGAACTGAAGCCGTTGAAAAAGTTATAGAAAACCATTATGACCTTGTATTAATGGATCTGGAAATGCCAAAAATGGATGGCTTTGAGGCAACAAAAGTGATAAGATCAATTGCTGATGATAAATTTAAGCAACTTCCAATTATTGCTTTAACCGCATCGCTGCTGACTGAAATTAGCAGGCAAATTCTGGAAGCGGGTATTGATGACTATGTTGCAAAGCCATTTAGCCCTACAGAATTACATGCAAAGATCAGGCTACATCTACAAATCGGTTAAAATGATTTTCCGATTCTAAACAAGAGCGGCTCTTCTGTATTTAAATAAGGAATATTGTGTAATTTGCCATATAAATTTGTTCCTAAAATGAAGAGCATAGTATTAGAGGATTTTGGAAGTGTAGATCACCTTGTTTACCAAGAGTTGCCAATGCCATCAATAAATGATGGAGAGGTGCTTATACAAGTGAAGGCCATTAGCATAAATCCTGTTGATGTTAAAACACGTTCAGGTAAAGGCCGTGCGGCAAAGTTAAAAGATGAGCATCCTATAATTCTTGGTTGGGATGTCTCGGGAATTGTAAAGGATTCTAAATCTGATTTATTTAGATCAGGCGATGAGGTGTTTGGAATGATAAACTTTCCTGGTCACGGTAAGGCATACTCGGAGTATGTGTCTGCCCCGGCAAGCCATCTTGCTTTGAAACCTGCTAATGTTACTCATGAAGCTGCTGCTGCTGCAACTTTAGCGGCTTTAACTGCCTGGCAGGCTCTTATAGATCATGCGAAAATTAAGAAAGGTGATCGGGTTTTAATTCACGCAGCAGCAGGCGGGGTAGGAAACTATGCCGTGCAGATCGCAAAACATATTGGAGCTTATGTAATCGGGACTTCATCTGCCGGAAAAAGAGATTTTGTTTTAAGCTTAGGTGCTGATGAACATATTGATTATACCAGTCAGGCTCTTGAAGATGCCATCAGTAATATTGATTTTGTATTAGATACTATTGGAGGTGAGAACATTGACAACTCTTTAAAAGTGATGAAAAAGGGAGGGACAATTATTAGCATCCCATCGGGACTGAATGATGCTGTTGCTGCAAAAGCTGAAGCATTGGGTATTGTTGGTTATCCTATCATGGTGCAATCTAATGGGGAGGATATGAAGAAAATCGCCGCTTTACTGGAAAGTGGATCGATCAAATCTCACGTTTCGCAGGTATTTGATTTTGATCAGATGAAAGCAGCTCACTTGTTGCTTGAAACAGGGAGAACTCAGGGGAAAATCATTGTTAGGGTTTAATACTCTAGTCTTTTTATAGATTTTATGGGTTATATGTGTGTTTTTTACTTTCGTATGAAATATTTTTATACTGAGCAGGTGCGATTCGGCTACCTTTGTGCAGATTAAGAGTAACGAAAGATATGGTAAGATACGGTTTTATGGCCATTTTAATGGCTTTTTCTCTATGCTGCAATGCGCAGATCAATTTACAACAAGGAAAATGGAAAGCATCATTACATCGTGAGGATGGCCAGGTGATCCCGTTTGAACTTGGAATACAGCGACAAGGAAATGCTACAGTTTGCTATGTTGTAAATGGTACCGAACGACTCAAAACTGAAATCGCATTGATTTCGAAAGATTCGATCCTGATTAAAATGCCAGTATTTGAATCTTCATTTAGAGTTAAAATTATCAACAAAGACAGCTTAAATGGGGTATGGATAAAAGGCGGATCTGTTAAAGATTTGGTTATGCCTTTTTCTGCATCATCAAAAGCAAGCCGTTTCCCGAAAGGAATCGCAGGTAATAAATCCATTAAAGGAAGATGGAAGATTGAATTTACCAGAGCTGATCAGACTAAACGACCTGCAATTGGCGAGTTTACACAAAACGGCCAAAAAGTAGGAGGTTCTGTGCTGACAACCGGGGGTGATTATCGCTATCTTGATGGAACCATTGTTGGTGATTCTCTATTGATTTCAACTTTTGATGGTATACACGCATTGTATTTTTCTGCCAAAATTAATGGAGATACCATTAAAGGAGATCTTTATAGTGGTGCTAAGTCCTTTGAAAAGTGGACGGCCGTGAAAGATTCTAATGTTAAATTGGAAGCTCCGGTTACTGCGCTTAAAGAAGGCGAAAGTGGTCGTTTAGATTTTAGTTTTAAAGATCTTGAAGGTAATGTTGTCTCGATAAATGACAAGAGATTTAAGGATAAAGTTGTGGTATTGCAGTTGATGGGGTCATGGTGCCCGAACTGTATGGACGAGATGGCTTTCCTTAGCGATTATTACCGTAAGAATAAAAATAGAGGGGTTGAGGTTATTGCATTAGCTTATGAATTAAGCACAGATGAGGCTAGATCAAGAAAAAGTTTACAAAAATTTCAGCAACAATTTAAAGTAGAGTATCCAATGTTGATCACTGGTGTTACTGCTGGAGATGCGGCGAAAACAGAAAAAACTTTACCTCAGCTAAATGCAATTAAGGTATTTCCAACAAGTATCATATTAGATAGAAAAGGTTTGGTAAACCACATTAATACTTCATTTTATGGGCCAAGTACCGGTGAATATTATGTACAGTATAAAAAGGAATTTGAAGAAGTTGTGGACGCTTTACTGAGTAAATAGATTTTAGTGATTTTTTGACAAAATCACTTAGCGTTTTGACAAAAAAATAAACTATTGGAAGTGCAAATCCGGCTTTCTTTGAAGCTGATCATTATTTCATTTAATCAGATATGAAGAAGTATTATTTTAACAAGTTAAACTGGATTTTGCTAATGGGTCTTGAGTTGGTGGTTTGTGTTGGTTTATCAAGCACTGGTACCGCTCAGATCTTTACTGATAAAAACTATGTTAAAATTAATCCCGGAGATACAGAGCAGGATATTGTAAAAAAAGCGGCAAATGTAGTGCCTGCTCCCAGACAATTGAGATGGCAACAGCTGGAATTAACTGCTTTTCTTCACTTCGGAATAAACACATTTACCAATAAGGAATGGGGAGACGGGTCTGAAGATCCCAAAATATTTAATCCGAAGGACTTGGATGCCAGACAATGGGTAAAGGTTTGTAAGGAAGCGGGTTTTAAACAAATTATTTTAACGGCTAAACATCATGATGGTTTTTGCTTGTGGCCGAGTAAATACACTGAGCATTCTGTGAAAAACAGTCCTTGGAAAGACGGCAAAGGTGATATTGTTAAGGAAACTGCTGAGGCCTGTAAAGAATTTGGAATCGGGTTTGGAATTTATCTTTCTCCTTGGGATCGTAATTCCAAATATTTTGGGAGCATGGAATACAATGACTATTTCATTAATCAGCTTACAGAGTTGTTAACTCAATATGGTCAGATTGATGAGGTTTGGTTTGATGGTGCAAATGGGGAAGGTCCAACGGGTAAGAAGCAGGTTTACGAATACAACAGATGGTATGATTTGATCCGTAAATTACAGCCTAAGGCTACCATTGCTGTTTCCGGTCCTGACGTTAGATGGGTAGGAACGGAAAGTGGCTATGGAAGAGAGACTGAGTGGAGTGTGGTGCCGGGTGATGAACTTAAAAATGAAAAAATAGCAGAGAATTCGCAGCAAAAAGTTGAATTTGCTCCAAGAGATATGATGGCAAATGATTTGGGAAGCAGATCGAAAATTGCAAAAGCAAGCAGTTTGGTTTGGTACCCTGCTGAGATAGATGTTTCTATTCGTCCGGGTTGGTTTTATCACACCGCAGAAGATAAGGATGTTAAAACTCCTGAGAAATTATTGGATATCTATTATAGCTCGGTTGGAAGAAATGGTGTATTGCTGCTAAACATCCCTCCGGATACCAGAGGTTTGATCAGTGATAGTGATATTAAATCGTTGCAAGGGTTTCGGAAACAGCTGGATAACACTTTTGCCAAGAATTTATTAGCAGGTGCTGTTGTTAAAGGCAGTAATATTAAGAAAACAAGTGTATTGCTTGATGGGAAAGATAATACTGCATGGAAAACAAAGGCTGGTGATAGCACTCTGGTTCTAGAACTTAAACTAGCCAAGGCTCAGGAGTTTGATTTACTGCAATTGCAAGAGAATTTGAGGATAGGGCAGAGAGTAGAAAAATTTGTTCTGGAATACAAAACCGGTAGTGAATGGAAAATAGCTACTGAAGGCACTACAATTGGTTATAAGCGTTTATTGCGCTTTGCACCTGTTACTGCCTCGGAGGTAAGGTTAAAGATTGTTTCTTCAAGATTAAATCCTGCTGTTGCAGAAATAGGATTATATAAGCGATAATCTTATTTCTGCAATAGCAGCGTGTAAAAGCTATTTATCTAGATAGTTAAGCTCAAATGACGAGAATTGTGCATGCTCTGCAGGACTACCTTTAAAGTTTAGGCCTGGTCTAGGACTTCTGTCCCAAGGGGGAAGAAAATCAATAGCATATGCTTTCTCGCCTGCAGATAATTCTTTCCAATCTGTATTTTTTTGCTTCCAGTAAACACTGCAGGTAAGATCGGATTTTACAACCATCTTTAGTTGAACGGGTAGGGCAGGGTGCTCAATGTCAGAGCTGCCCAGGAGAGTTTCTTTACTGTCTTTTACCGCCCAGAAATGGATTTTGTTGCCTATTGCTCCAACGCCGATTGCAGCATTCGCATCACCATAAATTACTAACCCTTTTAAAGCATTGTTGTGGTTTACCACAGTTGTGGTCATTTCATAATTTAACAGATAAGGGCGGATGGTTAAAGCTATACCCGTGTTGTTATCACTTTTAATACTGCCAGATAAATTAAGGTTTCCTTTTTGCTGGGTTACTTTAGGACTGGAGTTTCTGAAATCCCATTGCCAATCTACAGATGGATTTTTTGTTGTGAAGCTGGCTTTGAAGTTATTGCTTGATGGATTGCTCGAAGCAGGTGATAGCTCTTTAAATTCCGGCCATTCATTTTTTCCTGGCCAGATAAGTTCTGCAAGCATCCCTTGTCTGCCTGTGAAAACACTGCTGGCTTTATTGTAAGCATGATAAATATAGTAAAACTTGCCATCAGGACTATTTACAAAAGTGCCGTGCCCAGAGCATTTCCACCACTGATTTTCCTGTAAAATAGGGTTTTTGATGTGGTTTTCATAAGGTCCCTGAAAGGTTTTAGACCTAGCAACTCTAACGTTGTAGTCGCATTTACTGCCGCAACAATTGCCTACAGAGTAAAACATATAATAGTAATCATCTTTTTTAAGAATGCTTTGTCCTTCTAGGCCAATACCTTTATCATCTTTCATCATGGTAAAAGCTTCACCTTGAAGGGATAATCCGTCATTCGCTAGTTTACTGCCAAGGATTTCTATAGGCCTACCATCCAATCCATAAGCCTTCCAGGTGATATACAATTGTCCTTTGTCATTAAATACGAAAGCATCAATAGCCTCCTTCCCATGCTCAATAATGATCCCGTGGTCTTTGAAATCTCTATCCGGATATTTAGAAGTCGCCACTCCGATGCAGGATATGCCATCTTTTTTCCGTCTTGCGGTGTAGTAAATAAAATAGGTTTTGTTATGGTAATAGTATTCAGGTGCCCAGAAAGAAGCACTAGTCCATTCGGGAGCTTGTTTGAATACGTAGCCGGTTTGTTTCCAGTTTTTTAAGTTTGTGGATTTAAACATTGGAAAGTGTGGAGCCCATTCGGAGGAAGTGCCGATGGCGTAGTACTCGTTTCCTTTTCGGATAATTGAAGGGTCAGCGAAGTCTCCTGGAATAACTGCTGTTATCTCCTGGGCAAATAGTGGTTGTACTGCTGCAGCGAATTGTGTTGCAGCTACAAGAAGCAGGTATTTAAAAAGTAGTCTCATAACCTGCAAGATAGAATTTTACTGTAATTTTTTAACGGTTTATTATGCGTACATTGTCAGTTAATCGAAAAATCATGGAAATTAAGGAGTTAGCTGAATCATTAGAGGTGGCAAAGGCAAGTTTAGCAGATCAGCAACGCAACTTGAAACAAGTTCAAAATCTTGTTGATGACCTGGGAAAGGAAGATCAGACATTTGAAATAAAACTTGAGATATCAGACCTGAACAAGGATGTTGCCAATCAAACAACGCTAATTGAGGAAAGACAAAAAGAAATAGCTGAATTGGAAGTAAGTATCTCGCTTTTGAAGTAAAATGAATTATTGCTTACAATTCTATTTACAGATGAAGAAAAGTAAAAAAAAGACTCCAGCTATTGCTAAGTAGATGCAAACACGATTTGTAAGATAGGTTTTCATAATGTTTGTGATTTAGGTTTAATTTAACTTCATACTTATAAATACGTTGATGAGTTTTAAATAGTTGCTTGCATTTGTAAGTTCCGTGGATTTAAAGTCATATAGTCATATGGAAACAGAGTTTGGCGAAAATAGGCTGTAGTTTTGCAGCCTACTTTTAAGCAATATGAAAAAACTACTGAATACCATTCCATACTCTGTATTAGATCTTGCTACTGTAATTCAAGACAAGACTCCTGCCGATACCTTTAAGAAAAGTTTAGATCTTGCACGTCATGTTGAGGAGTGGGGGTATAATCGCTATTGGTTAGCGGAACATCACAATATGATTAGCGTTGCCAGTTCAGCAACTTCTGTAGTGATTGGACATATAGCCGGAGGAACAAAAACAATAAGAGTTGGTGCTGGAGGTATCATGTTGCCAAATCACTCACCATTGGTTATAGCAGAGCAATTTGGTACACTGGCTTCTTTATATCCTGATAGAATAGATTTAGGACTGGGGAGAGCGCCAGGTACTGACCAGGCAACAGCAGCTGCCATTAGAGGCGAACGCATGCATGCTGCACAGGATTTTCCGGGAGATGTGTTGAGATTGCAGGCTTATTTATCTGCTGATAACCACAGAAGTAGTGTAAGGGCAATTCCGGGTGAGGGCCTTGATATTCCTATATGGATATTAGGATCGAGTACCGATAGTGCAAGATTAGCTGCGGCTTTAGGTTTGCCATATGCTTTTGCAAGTCATTTTGCACCAGCGCAGTTTCTTACTGCAATAAATATATACAGACAGAATTTTAAACCTTCTGAGTATTTGGCAACACCTTATGTTTTAGCTTGTGTTAATGTTGTTGCTGCAGATACTGATGCCGAGGCTAATAAACTTGCTACTTCATTGTACCAATTATTTAGAGGAATTGTGACCGGTCAACGTAGACTTTTACAACCTCCTGTTGAGCGTATGGACGGTATCTGGACTGACTATGAGGAGCAGCAGGCCGGACAAATGCTGGCTTGCACCTTTACAGGAAGTAAAGAAACCATAAAAGAAGATTTGCAGCAGTTTTTGGATCAAACACAGGTTGATGAAATTATGGCCACCTCGCATATTTTTGATCATAATGCGAGATTGCGTTCCTATGAATTGCTGGCAGAGGCGTTTGGCTAGCGTATGTTCTTTCTACAGTGTTGGCGTTAGAAATGACCAGGATATTCAATGTTAATGTAGAGAAAATCTTTGAATCGGAAGATGGTGATTGATTTGACCGATAAAAAGGAGCATTTCACCGCTTCCCGTTTGCATGTAATCTAATTTCTCTTGATAGAAAGTGTAACAAAACCGACCTTGCACCGACTAATTGAAGAAATATTATTTATATGAAACGAATTTTACTATTATTTGCGGGATTGGGAATGATGCTGAATGCAAATGCTCAGTTTTCTTTGGGAGGAACACCACAAAAGCCCAAAGTAACTGGACGTATCACAGCGTTGATTTTAGACTCGCTCACTAAAAAACCTATAGACTACGCATCGGTATCTTTAATAAAAATAGCAGACAGCAAATCGGTAAACGGTGGGGTAACTGATGAAAAGGGAAAGGTGGTTTTGCAAAACGTTACTCCTGATCAGTATAAGCTTTCTGTCGGATTTATGGGCTATAAAACCAAATCTATATCGGTTAAAACCAGTCCGGAAAAACCAGATTTAAATGCCGGAACTATATATGTAAGTCCTACGGAAAGCAATCTTAAGGAGGTTGCTATTGTAGGAGAAAAGTCTTTGATTGAAAACAAGGTTGATAAGTTGGTTTATAACGCTGAAGCTGATATTACCAATGCAGGTGGAGATGCAACAGACGTAATGCGTAAAGTTCCAATGCTTTCTGTTGACATTAATGGAAATGTGCAATTGCGTGGAAGTTCAGTACGTGTTTTAATTAACGGAAAACCCTCGGGAACAATGGCAAACAGTGTGGCTGATGCATTAAAAATGATCCCTGCAGAGCAAATTAAAAGTGTTGAAGTAATTACCAGCCCTTCTGCAAAGTATGATGCCGAAGGTTCTGGTGGGATTATCAATATTATTACAAAAAAGAAAACAGCTGAAGGTATTAGTGGAAGTTTGAATACCTCTGCAGGTACACGATCAAATAATGGTGCTTTTAACCTAAACGCCAAGACAGGCCGTTTGTCGTTAACAGGTAATCTGGGCGTAAATCATGCTTATCCACAGAATTCAAGAGTGGTGGTATTCAATAGCTCTGAAGTAGATGGAGTAACCAATACTGTGTCTCAAAATGGTTTTTCTAAATGGTCGAGAGTCGGTTACAATGGAAGTGCCGGCCTTGATTATGATTTTAACAGTTACCATAACATTAGCTCTACAGTTAAGTTCAACAGGTTCTCAAATGGTGGCCCTGGCAGTTCGGATATTTTGACAAATAATGTGTTTTCTCAGAATATCAGAGATATGGACATGGGTTTTAATAACATGGACTGGAATGTTGATTACAGAAAGACAAGTAAAAAAGAGGGTGAAGAGCTAAGTGTATCTGCACAGCTTTCCAGAGGAAGAAATACCAGTGATTTCTCTAACAGGTTCATAACTGAGGGGGTGCCTGATTTTACTTTAATTGGTGGTAATACAGGTAAAAACAATGAGTATACTTTGCAAACGGATTATACTTATCCTTTTAGCAAAACAACAACACTTGAAACCGGTTTGAAAGGTATTTTTAGAAATATATTGAGTGACTATGATCAGAATACTCAGGACTTTGATTACGATCAGAATGTAGGTTCTGCTTATGGTGTGCTTGGATTTAAACTATCTAAAAAAATTACGGCTAAGGCGGGTTTAAGAGCTGAGTATACTAAGATTGATGGACTTGCCGGTAACATTGTGCCTTTTAAAAATGATTACTTTAACTTGTTTCCAAGCCTGGTGTTATCGCAAACTTTAAAAGGAATGACTACTGTTAAGGTAAGTTATAACCGCAGGATACAAAGACCAAGTCTGTTTTATCTGAATCCATTTAGAAATGAAAGTGATGTTTATAACCCAATGCAGGGTAATCCAAAGTTGTCACCAGAATTAAGTGATAATATTGAAGTAGGATATTCAACTTTTATTAAAGGTTCTGTAATTAATGCATCGGTGTTTTATCGCAATACAAAAAATGTTATAGAAAGTTTCATTAAACCAATTGTAGAAGATGGTGTGAATAAGAACTTAACCTCGTACCTAAACGTAGGTACTAGTCAGTCGTATGGTTTTAATGTTTTCGGTTCATATAATCCAAAACCAAAATGGACTTTAATGGCCAACTTTGGAATGAATACTTATGATGTGAGTAATGCTGAGAATAACATCAATACGGGAACTTTTCTTAATTATACTGCTTTTGCCAGGTCAGCATACGCTTTGCCGGGAGGTTGGAATACTGAACTTTGGGGTGTGATTAATTCACCAAGAAGAACGTTTCAGGGAAAAACTGATGCCATGTACTTTTATGGCGGTGCTGTGAAAAAGGAAATTTTCAATAAGAAAGCAACTATTGGTTTAAATGTTTTGAATCCGTTTAGTCGCGATTTAAATATTAAAACAGTAAATAATACAGCAACCTCTACTCAAAATACTGATATCCATTATCCGTTGAGGTCTTTCGGTTTAAACTTTAGCTATAACTTTGGTAAACTTAAATTCACTCAAAAGAAATCGATCAAAAATGATGATTTGAAAAAAGAAGAGCAAGGTGGGATGGGTGGTGGTGTGCAACAATAACTGTTGCCCATCATAGTAATAATAAGCCTTGCCAAATTAAATTGGTGAGGCTTATTTCTTTTTAACTGTTTTTAGAATCATAAGGTTTTGTGGATTTATACTGTATCCACTAATGTTATTTTGAGTCATGATTACAGATTGATCGTAGTAAATGGGAACTATGTTCGCATAATCAATCACCATTTGATCCATTTTTTGATATAGTGAGTAGCGTTTGACATTGTCACTAATATAATAGCTTTGCTCAAATAGTTTGTCGAAATCATCATTATAATAGGCCGTATAATTTGGTCCATTTGGCACTTTGTTTTTGGAATAAAACATGGCCAGGTAATTCTCTCCATCCGGATAATCAGCAATCCAGGAGCCCCTGAAAAAGTTCACTTCATTTTTAGACATCAGATCTCTTAAGCTGGCATTAGGGCTCACATCGACTTTTACTTTAACGCCGATTGCTGCCAGTTCACCCTGTATGAATTCTATGAGGTCTTTGTAAGTAGTGGAAGTGCTGAGGGTAACCTGAGGCATTCCTTTTCCATTTGGAAAACCGGCTTCTGCCAATAAATCGGCAGCTTTTTCAGGATTATAATGGTAACCTTTAACTGCTGTGCTATCAAAGCCAGGCATCCCTTGCGGAATAAAACCTGCAGTGGCAGGGATACCAATACTATTGCGGAGATATTTAATTAGTTTGGGCTTGTCAATGGCATAATTTATTGCCTGTCGTACTTTTTGATACTTTAATGGAGAGTTTTTGGTAATGGCAATGTTAGTGTCTACGAGTATTCCTATATACTCGGTACAAAGGTATGGGCCTTTTCTAAGGTTGAATTTACCTTTGTATTTTGTAGTCATCTTGCCGCTCTTTGTTAATATATTATCCCGATAACTGCCATCAACCTTGTCAAAAAAATCAAGATCCTTTTTAAGGAAATTCATGAACGCACTTTGTTTGTCGGAGATAAACGTAACTTTAATTGCATCGAGATAAGGGAGTTTAATGCCGTTTATTTTTTCCCAGTAATTTTCGTTTTTAAGTAGTACCAGTATTTCGTCTTCTTTCCAATATTTAAATTTAAATGGGCCAGTTCCAACCGGGTGGCTGCGGAAGTCCTTCCCATAATGCTCCACAATTTCTTTCGGTACAACAGAGCAGTATTGAGTGGTAAGCAGTTTCATAAAGGCAGGGAATGGCTTTATAAGTTTAACCTGAAAAGTAGTGTCGTTTATTGCAATAAAATTATGGATGTCTTTTACCTTGTCGCTAAATATCCAGCCGCCAGAAGAGGCAACTTTAGGATCTATAAGGCGATAGAAACTATAAACAAAATCAGCCGCTACAACTTTTCTACCTAGTCCTTTAGGGAAAATAGGATCGTTATGAAAGTACACATCGTTGCGAAGGTTGAAGGTGTAGCTTAACCCATCAGCAGAAATCTGCCAGGTTTTAGCGATGCAAGGAAGGATGTTAAGGTTGCTATCTACCTGCACTAATCCATTGAAAACCTGATTAATCATCCACAGTGCATTTTGATTGCGTGCAAAAGCCGGATCAAGAGAAGTCAGGCTCTGATCAAGATTCATATTGAACACTTTTTTGTCCTTATTCGAAGAAGGTTCATTGCATGAAAAGGCAGCGAGCAAAAGCAATCCGCAAAAAATATTGATTATAATACGATGCATCAGTTTAGGAATACTAATTTTGCACAAAGTAATAAATAAATCAATATGTCTTTTTTAAATGCGGTTATAAGTAGGGTAGAGGATGAACAGTTACGTGAAAGTCTTCAGGATCGGGTAGATATAATTCAGCATAAAATTAAATTCATGGATAAGGTTGCAGTGGCTTTTCTGGATACGGAGAATAAGCTTAGTACAGATCTGGAGGGACTCATTAATGAGGCTGGTGGCATTTTGCAAGATGACATTAACACTGCCAGAGTTGTTGTTTATTATGAAAAAAGCACCAGTATGCTTCAATTAATGGGTGNTGTGCCTGCTTTATTAAACAAGGATTGGCCATCTGTTGAGTATANCCGCGTCTATCTGTGGGATGACCAGGCTGCGGTTGCAGATGAAGCCGGCGTAGCTGTTGATGCGCTGGAAGATATTGCGGAAATGTTATATCCGGGATACTTTATTTTTGGTAATGAAGGTAAAACCTGGATGAGCTTTAAAACGCAATAAATTTATTCATCTGCTGGTCGGTAAATTTCAATGTATCTTCTTTAAAGAAATCTCCTTGTTCATTTAACTCAGCTTTGATGGTAGCAATGTGTAGCCTTAGTGGTAAAACATTTAAGTGTAGGTAGCTACATACACCACCAAAATGATCAATTCCACGGATATTTCCATATTTTCCTGATGACACACCTACAAGCGCTGCTTTTTTGTCGTAAAAACTTTCGGGGAAATTGCAGGCATCAATAAAAATTTTTAACACACCTGGAAAACTACCATTGTACTCCGGTATGATAAAAAGAAACTTGGTGGTTTTGGTAACCATTTCCTGGATAACCTGGAATTCAGGACTCCGTTTTCCATATAAGTCGGACGCAATAAGATTATCGGGTAAATCTTCAAGGTTAAAGATGGTAGATTCTAAGCCTTTTAATGCCAGTGTTTTCTGATAATATCGGGCGACTTTTAGCGTGTTGCTTTGAGGTCTGTTGGTTCCTGATATGATGGTTACCATGTATAAATTGTTAATAAGATGTGTAAAACACTTAAGGCTTTAATACTAATTTTGCCATTTAGTTTGTATCTTAGCTATTCGTTAAAATATGCCTAAATAAACACAAAAATAGCATTTTTTATAGATTTACGTCGTGTAAATACAAGCCGTTAGAGAATAATTGTAATTATTAATAAGATAGATGAGTAAAATTATTGCATTGGCAAATCAGAAAGGTGGCGTAGGGAAAACTACTTCATCGATTAACTTAGCCGCAAGTTTAGCCGTACTGGAATATAGAACATTATTAGTTGATGCTGATCCTCAAGCCAATTCTACTTCAGGTATTGGTTTTGATCCCAGAAGCATCAAAAATAGCATTTACGAGTGTATCATTAATGATATTGATGCAGTAGACGCAATTCAGAAAACTGAAACACCCAATTTGGATTTGCTTCCGGCACACATCGATTTAGTTGGAGCAGAGATTGAGATGATCAACCTGAACAACAGGGAATATAAAATGAAAGCTGTTCTGGAGAAAGTTAAGGATCAGTACGACTTTATTATTGTTGATTGTTCTCCATCTTTAGGTTTAATTACCATCAATGCGTTAACAGCTGCGGATTCAGTAATCATTCCTGTACAATGTGAGTATTTTGCACTTGAAGGACTGGGTAAGCTATTGAACACAATTAAAATTGTTCAAAATCGTTTAAATCCTGAATTAGAGATTGAAGGGATTTTACTTACCATGTATGATGTACGTTTGAGACTGTCTAATCAGGTTGTGGAAGAGGTTAAAACACATTTCCAGGAGTTGGTTTTCGATACCATTATTCAGCGTAACACCCGCTTAAGTGAGGCGCCAAGTTACGGTATATCGGTAATTATGCACGATGCAACTTGTAAGGGAGCAATTAACTATTTGAACCTGGCTCGTGAAATTGTACATAAAAACGGCATGGTTAAAGAGGTACAGAATACAACTACAGCAATTATTTAAAAATATTTTTAATGACATCTTTTCAGCGAAAAACAGGTTTAGGTAAAGGGTTAAGTGCGCTTTTGGATGACTCAGATGCTGTAAACCCGCCAAAGAA
>Ga0065714_10002695_pt1 | contig 21223 bp, 23 predicted proteins | sample MisRhiReplicate2_FD_59101 | JGI IMG/M metagenome (GOLD analysis project Ga0065714, IMG submission 59101) | Miscanthus rhizosphere microbial communities from Kellogg Biological Station, MSU, sample Rhizosphere Soil Replicate 2: eDNA_1 v2... | ecosystem: Host-associated > Plants > Roots >...
TCATATTCCTCCATATCCGGCACTTTGCTGATGTGCTCAAGAAATATATTGCATTGACTGATCCCAGTCCATAACGACTGGGTTATTGCACTTGGCTTGTTTACGAGATTCCCATTTCCATCCTTATCCTGCGTACCTCGCCAAAAATCCAGTATCGGCGTATTTATGTTTTGTAAACCGATAGCAATTGTCCAGTTGGCCCAATAGTCGACCTTGTCCGTAGACACCCACAAATCGTCCCCACCAAACATCCCCGGACTATGGTACATATTTCCCATTTTCGGAAGAAAGGAATAGCAGGTAAACAAATATCTTTCTGCTGTCGAACGCATTCTAAACGCATAATCCAAGGTGGCGACATTATCAGGCACCACATCTATATATTTTTTACAGGACCCCAGCAATGCGAAAGCAGTCACTAAAATTATTATTCTGGTAAATTTCATCTTTCAATTATTAAAATGTCACATTTAAGCCCAGGTTAAACACCTTCTGTAATGGATAGCCTAACCCGTTCCCTCCCATTTCTATATCCCATAATTTAAAATGGCTAAGCAAAAGCAGATTTGTACCACTTACATAAAAGCGCATATTCTGCATTTTGAGTCTCCGCGCAGTTTTGGAAGGAAGTGAGTAACCAACTTCCGCTTGCTTCAGCCGAAGAAAGCTACCATTGTTTATCCACCATGTGCTTGGCTGAGTATTGTTCGTTTGCGTTTCAGTGCTTAATCTTGGCCATAAAGCATATGAATCAGGATTTTCCGGAGAAAAATGATTATCCGAAAAGGCCTTCATAATCTGTTTCCCTCCCACAAAAGGTTCAACTTTCACCGGATCTATCCAGAAAGAACTGATAGCAGATCCCTGAAAAAAGGTAGAGATGTCAAAATTCTTAAAACCAAATGAAAAGCCCAGACCATATACAATTTCAGGTACGGTTGGCAAACCTATTGGTACCATATCCAATTCAGTGATTTGTCCGTCACCATTTACATCTTTATACTTAATGTCGCCTGCAACATTGGCGGAACCAAAATTTTGTGCCGGCGAATTATTCACCTCATTATCATCAACAAACAACCGTTCAGCAATGTATCCCCACTGTTGATTGATGGGATATCCAACCATAGATTTCCACCATTCTTTTTGATAAGTTGGTTCTTCATAAATCGTACGTTTATTGGTAGAGTAAGTAAAATTACCTCTGGACTGCAGCCACATGCCATTGCTAAAATTATGTGAATAGTCAACAGAAATGTCCATTCCTTTAGCAGTAGCTTCACCTACGTTTGCACTTAAATCAGCGGTCAGTCCCATTGTTGACGGTATACTTGCCCGTTTCATCAGGATGCTACTACGTTTTTCAGAGAAAAAATCCGCCTGGATATTTACTTTATTAAACAAGCCTAATTCCAATGCCAGATTGGTTTTATAAGCTGTTTCCCAGGTGATCTCTTCATTTGAATAACGGTCTACATTAATTCCATTTTTTATAGTACTGCCTTCTCTTCCAAAAATAAAACGCCTGTATTCATTGCTCATATCAACATTGGAAAGATAAAAGAANCTGTCTGCATCCAAACCTATTGCATCATTACCAACCAAGCCATAAGTGGCTCTTAGTCTGAAGTTATTCAACTTACCTTTAAGTGGTGCCCAGAACTTTTCGTTAGATATTGTCCAGGCTAAACCAACTGAAGGAAAGAAACCGAAGCGCTTGCTTTCATGGAACCGCTCAGAACCGTTATAACCAAAATTAAACTCAGCAAAATACCGGTTATCATAACCATATGTTGTTCTTCCGGATAGTCCAAGATTTCTTGACGGCAATGACAGCTGTAAACTACCGGCTCTGGCATTTGTTCCGGATCTCATAATATATACCAATAATCCACTTAAGGAGTGCTTATTGGAGAACGTACGGTTGTAGTTAAGGGCAGATTCCATATAAAACACGGTGCTCTGTTCTCTAAGATCGCCCAGCAAAGCAAAATCTAAAAACTCGCGTCCGGTACTTTCATTGAACAACTCTACATTATAATCCAGTGTTCTTTTATCGTATTCTCTAAGCTGATAGAAAAATGGATTGTAAGATCTCGCAATATCATAACGTGAAATCCTATTGGTATTCATCATGGTTCTGAAAGTTAACCCTTCAGTTAAAAAAGATAGCTTTTGCTTTAACTCCAGTTGCGCTAACATTAGCGAGCGGTTATAATCTTTATAACCTTTCACCATGTCAGCATATGGATTTAAGAAAGCTTTGTCGGACAGACCTCCGAACATAATGTGCTGCACTGAGCGATGAGCGGCATCCTTTGGATAATAGGGTAAAAAATTAACCGGATTGCTGCGAATTACTTTATTATACAAATCTCCCCCACCATCTATGGGTCCGGTATAATCGTCGAAGTTTCCATTCAGCCTTACTATCAGCTCAGTCGTATTTGTGAGATCAATATTTACGTTTGCCCTTAATGTGTAACTTTTGAGATCAATTCCATTGTTAAAATTATTGATCTTATCCATTTTTATAACTCCGTTATCCTGGGCCAGTGAGCCGGCGACATAATAGCGTGCTACTTTACCGCCACCACTTACATTCAAATTGTAGCGATGATTAAAAGCGCGATCTTTAAACAATGCTTTTCTCCAATCCACAGCTGGGTAAATAATCGGGCTAACTCCTTCTGCGGTTGCATCAATTTTCTCCTGAGGGTAAAATGGAGTTTCAAATGGATGCCTTGCGTACTGTGCTTCGTTATACAATTCCATAAAAGTCACAGGATCTGCAAGTTCAACATTTGATGTAGCCTGCGACATACTACTTTCTGCCCTGAAAGATATCGTTGCTTTCCCTTCCTTACCCTGCTTTGTGGTTACGTAGATCACGCCGTTTGCACCTCTGGCACCATATAATGCCGTTGAAGTAGCATCTTTCATAATGGAAAAACTTTCGATATCATCAGGACGTAAACGGGCTAACTCTGTTACACCAAGCTCAACCCCATCAATCAGGATCAGAGGATTTACCTTTCCGGTACCAAAAGAGGTTACTCCACGGATGAAGAAATCTGCGTTATCCTGACCGGGCTCACCACTTCTCTGGTAGGCAATAACACCTGCTGCACGTCCGGCGAGCGCCGTGGTAAGGTTACTGGAAGGAACCTTAAGATCTGAAGGCTTTACCGAGGTAATGGAGCCCACCATATCTGTTTTCTTTTGGGTACCGAAAGCCACAACAACAACATCGTCGAGTGTATTTCTAGTCGCTTTTAGCACCACATTTAAAACACTGAGATTCTTCACAGGAACTTCCTGGGTATCATAACCTACCATACTAAAAATCAGGACAGCATTGTCATCAGGTATTTTCAGACTAAACCTACCATAAGTATCTGTTGTAGTTCCAACGGTAGTCTTATTTTTCAGTTTGACGGAAACTCCGGGTATTGGCCCTACCGAATCAGTCACTACACCTCTGATTTCCCGTTCCAGGCTCCGGTTTATGACAAGCCCCCGGCTTTTAATCACGATGGTATTGCCCACAATCTGATAAGAAAGTGGTTGATTTTTGAAGCATTCGTCCAAAGCTTGTTTTAAGCTTACCTCGTTCAAATCAAGGTCTACCTTACTTGTATTATTAAGCAACGAATTCTCATACCAGAAAAGATAACCACTTTGTTTCTTCACTTCCTGAAAAACTCTTTCCAAAGGGGCATTCTTAACCGAGAGCGTAATTTTTTGTGCGTATCCTGAGGCATTCACCTGCATACAGCCAATAACAATTACGATAAATAATGTTAATTTCATAACCAGAAAGAGTTTGATAAGGCCCCTTGTTTTTCCATAAGGGGCCCCACAAAGAGAATAAAAATCCATACTTTTGTTTTGTTAGGGTTTTAAGTGTTTGATAATCTGTCGTTAGATTTGTGAAATAAGTTAATCCCTGCAACTGTTGTTCTCAACAGCATAACCGGTACTGTTAGCGCATTACCGGTTTTTTTTGTATTAACCTGAAGGCTGGGGTTGTAGCTATTCTTTCATACGTTTGGTGGTTTGGTTAGGTTGGTTAGACTCTTTTATTAATTGCTCTATTTTTATTTGTGTGTTTTAAGTTTCTTATTACCATTAATCATCAAGGCATTACGGTAATTACCTTACCTTCAAGCCGTAAACGGATATTACTCAGTTCAATGATCTTTATCAATTCAGAAAGATTTGCTTTTCTGGAAATCTCTCCGGTAAAAAGTCTCCTTGGGATCTCTCCTTCATAATTCACTTCAACATCATACCATCGGGCTACCTGACGCATAATGGTACGGATGTCCGCATCTTTAAAAGACGTTAGACCATTTTTCCATGCGATAACATCCCCTGCAGCCTTAACAACCTGCATCTCATCAGCCACTATTGCTTGCTGGCCTGGTTTCAGTATTCTGCTCTCATTATTTCGGGCCACTTTAACAGAACCTTCGATCAGTGTAGTGTTTATACTCTGTTCATCCGGATAAGCCATAACATCGAAATGAGTACCCAATACTTCAACCTTCATCTCGCCAGCATTCACAATGAAGGGCTTTTCCTTATTTCTTGCCACTTCAAAATAAGCTTCTCCGGTTAACATTACGTTTCGCTGGTTAGCGATAAAAGAGGTTGGAAATTTTAATGATGAGGAAGCATTTAACCACACCTTCGTACCATCAGGAAGCAATACCTGGTATTGCCCACCTCTTGGAGTCGAGATGGTATTGTAAGCCACTACAGGTTCATTCCCAGTGGCGACAGCAATCGCTGGATTATTAACCCGATATATTAATTGCCCATCTTTTGATTTGGTGATACTGATCCCTGCTTCTTCTGCAATTTTACCATTGTCTGCATCACTAAGTAAAACCTGCGAGCCATCAGCAAGTGTAAGAATAGCCTTGTTACCACCGGGAGCAACATCATTTTTCAGTACCGTTCTGTTTTTATCGCGTGACGCTTGAGTATAGTTATTATAAAAAACTACGCCTATAGTTGTCACAATTAGTGCAATGCAAGCAGCTACGAGGTAGCTAAAAGTCCTATGTTTATAAAAAGGGACTGCTTTCAACACAGTTACACTATTGATCATTTCAAATAACTGCAACTTTGTAGCTTCTTCATCACCCATCAACTGATCGTCCCATTCGGTATCACCCTTAAAATGATTAATATAGTTGCTATACAAAGATAGCTCCTGTTCAGTTGCCGTACCGTCTGCTACCTTATCAACCAATTGCATGAATGCTTGTTTATCCATCATCTTTTAATGTGCCTTTATTATGATGGCACTTAAATGCGACTAAACACCTGTTCATTTTATAAAAAAAATGAAATAAAAATTAAAAGGCTGATTTACAGGATCAAAAAAATAGAAGCCATTCTATTTAGGGGAGTTTTAAGCTTCTTTAGCGCTCTGAGTATATGATCATCAACTGTCTTTTCAGAAATCCCCAGCTTATCTGCAATTTGTTTATGCGTAAGGTTTTCATTTCTGCTGAGTTGAAATACCTCTTTGCACTTTTGCGGAAGATTATTCACCAACTGAGTTATCAATAATTGAAGTTCCTTAAGTTCCAGTTCATTCTCTTGAAAGGCTTCTGCATCTACCTGCTTCAACTCATCGAAAAAGCTCTCACGTATTTTTCCTCTTCTTATAAAATTAGCGATTTTATATTTTACGGAACTATACAAGTATCCTCTTAAGTTTGTCTTAATATTAAGATCGTTACGGTGCTCCCAGAGCCATAAGAATACAGCCTGGCAAATATCCAGGCTCTCATCCCGGTCTCTAAGCATATTAAAAGATGCTGTAAACAAAAATTTCCAGTGTCTGTTATACAGCTCATCAAAAGCTTCCCGGTCGTCATGATCACGGATCAATTCCAATAATCTCTCGTCGGTAAAATGTATAAAACTGTATTGAAGCATTTCTAAATTTCGGTTACACTTTACTCACTGTTATAATTTATAACCGTAAAGCTAAAAGTTTACGGCATACATCTTTATAAATACCAGTCAATTAAAACAAGCTTAATCTATTATTAATAGTGAATTGCATTCTTCGGTGAATAAATCTAATAATTATCAATCCTAATATTATAAAATATTTCCAAAATTTTAACCTTAGGTCGACAAAACTTATACCCTACCAGATTGTTAAACCCCTATATTTAGACCAATATGGAAGCAATAATTGTCGGAGCGACAGGATTAATCGGAAGCAGTCTATTACGACAGCTACTTGGTCATCCTGATTATACAAAAGTGACTGCTATAGTACGAAATGAAATAGCGTTACAACATCCAAAACTTCGACAACTGGTGGTTGACTTTGATCGGCTTGAAAATCATCAGGAAGATATAAAGGGTGATATTGTGTTTTGTGCGCTAGGTACAACAAAAAGTAAAACGCCAGATCAGGCGCAATACCGCAAAATAGATTATCAGTATCCCTTAGATATTGCGTTCATCGCGCATCAAAATGGCGCTTCCCAATACCATTTGGTTTCGGCATTAGGTGCCAATGCAAATTCGTCTATTTTTTATTCCAGATTAAAGGGCGAAGTAGAGCGCGACCTCAAAACTATTCCATTTAAAGCCATACATATTTACAGACCTTCGTTATTGGATGGTGACAGGAAAGAGCACCGCAGCGCTGAAGGAATAATGATTAGCGTAATGCGATTATTGAATCCTTTACTGATTGGGGGACTAAAAAAATACCGCAGCATCAAGATCGAAAAAGTAGCATCAGCTATGTTAAAGCAATCGCTAACACCTGCGGCAGGCATATTCACCTACGATTCTGATGAAATTGAACGATTAGGCTAAAGCCCTCAAGTCTCATTCTTATGTAACAACTTTGCGAACTGAATTAAGCTGTACCCCATTCATTTGCTTTAGAACAAAAATATCTATACGTTTGAAAAAGTATGAAATTGCGACAAAAACTTACAATTGGCTTATGTGCATTTTACCTGATGACCATCATCGGGATTGCATTGAATATGCACTTTTGTGGGGGTAGACTTGCTGATATCAGCTTTGCGGAAACTGCTAAATGCGGTAAATGTAAAATGGCTGAAAAGAAAGGGAAGGATAGCGATTGCTGCAAAAACACTTCAATAGAGGCGAAGGTTAAGGATAGTCATACAGCTGGATTAAAGGTAAGCCTTGCTCCCGACTTTGGTATTCAATTATTTTTAGGCCCTTCGTTTACCGAGTCCTACCATAACATCTCATCTAATTTATTTAGCTATGCCGCAAATAAAGCGCCTCCGCTTTCTTCGCGACTATCGCTTCATCTATTTAATTGCGTATTCAGGAATTAAACCAGGAATAATTTATTAGTCGTTACAGTTCAGCTCTGTAAGGATTTGACGCATCTAACATGTGTCATTATTATATGTAAAGCGGCAAAAAAAGCCGGCATTTTTTGAATAATAAATTAAATTATATCTTATGAATACGATTAAAAGTCTAATTATACTATCAATTGTTTTATTTGCAGGCAATGTATCTGCACAACAAATTTCTTCTGTAGATCTACAGGTTACCGGACTAACCTGCTCCATGTGCTCTCAGGCTACTGACGAGTCTTTAAGAACTTTGGATTTTATAGAAACCATTGAACCGGATCTGAATAAAAACATCTTTGTTTTGACTTTCAAGAAGGATAAAGCAGTCGATTTTGATCAGATCAAAACTAAGGTTGAAGATGCGGGTTTCTCTGTAGGGAACTTAGATGCAGTATTTAACTTCAATAATACTAAAGTTGACGATAAAGGACTGGCTGTGGCAGGAACAAACGTTTATCAGTTCCTGAATGCGAAGGATAAAACCTTAAATGGTCCGGTAAAAGCGACTTTGGTAGACAAAGACTTCATGTCTGGGTCGGCGTTTAAGAAAAAAGCAGCCCAGGTTAGTTTGGAATCACTTAAAAGTGGATCGGGAATGGTAAATGGTAAAATGACACGTATCTATCATTTAAGTATCTAAGCCTTTTTCATGAGATTTCTTAAATTTTTACTGGTACCTGTAGCAGTGGCTATGGGTACTATAGCTGTGCAGGCGCAGGAATTGTATGTTTTTTCTGAACCAGCAAGTAATATGGCAGCAAAATCTATTGGATTTCGACTGACCAATGAAGGTGTATTTAGTCCTAGTTTTTCCAGCCGCCTGATACCTGAGCTGATGGTGGGCTTTAATAAGAACTTCATGTTGCATGGACAAGGCTTTTTCTCAGATATGGATGGGAAATACAAAGCAGAAGGAGCTGGTTTATATGCCAAATACAGGTTTTTATCTATCGACGAGGTGAAGAGCCATTTCAGAGCGGCTGCCTTTGCAAGGGTTGGAACCAGCAATAGGCCAACCTACTCAGAAGACATCAATCTTGAGGGTGACAATACAGGTCTGCAAGCAGGACTCGTTTTTACGCAATTACTGCATAAACTAGCTTTGTCGAGTACTTTGAGTTACAGCAAAGCTTTTGATAATATAGGTGATAAAACTATTACAGGCATGCCAGAGCCAGATCATATGTTGGGCTACAGCCTGTCTTCAGGTTATTTACTATTGCCTTTTGTATATAAAAACTATAACCAGCCCAACCTCAACTTATATTTTGAGGTATTGGGCAAGACTAATCCGGAAAATGGCAGATCGTATGTTGATTTTGCTCCCGCAGTACAGGTGATTATCAATAGCCGTACCCGTGTTGATTTGGGTTACCGATTTGAGGTTACAGGCAATTTAGAGAACAGATACAATAAGAATATGTATATGGCACGTGTGGAGTTTAATTTCTTCAACGCGTTAAAATAAGAACCTATGAATAGGATAAAAAGAAGGCTCGGAATAACCGAGCCTTCTTTTTATCAATTTATTTCAGTTTACTATTACTAGGTTAAAAAGAAGTTTTCACGCCCAAAGTAAACCAGGAACCTGGCATAGGGACCGCTCCTGCTTCGATGTACTGCACGTTAAACAAATTGGCTCCATCTACATAAATACTATATTGCTTTTGTTTAAAAGCTAAGCGAGCATCCATAACCATATACTCTTTATAACTGATACGTTCATTATAACGGGCAGTTAATGATAACGACAGCCGCTTGTAAAAATCGGCACTTACCGTACCACTCAATTGATTTCTTAAACTCTCCAGTGCATAACGCGAAAAGACAGCGGTTGCGAGTGTCTTCTTAAAGCTTGGATCAAGATTGGTATAGGAAGCACCTAATCTGACATNACCTATCAAACTTTCAGAAACGGGCATCACATTGTANTCAGCACTTAATGTAAAACCTTTGGTATCTACCCGGCTAAAATTTTGCGGCTGCCATGGGTCTGTTTGCAATGTTTTCACCCAGTCTATAAAATCATCAATTCTACGTACGAAATAGCTGGCATTTAATGAAAGGCGCTCATTATTAAACTTAACTCCCCCCTCCGCATATTTAGATTTTTCAGGTTTCAACTGATCGTTTCCAATATTAGTTGGGCCTTTGTAATACAAATCGGTGTAAGTTGGCAAACGTTGTCCGGTACCAACATTAGCAAATACCCGCCAGTTGCCATAAAAGTTATACCCTGCATCCAATCCCGGAAATGCCTGCCAGCCATAGTCAGAATTATAATTGGTATATACCCCTGCATTGATCAGTAAACGCTCAATGGGTTCGAATTTATACTCCCCGAATACACCTGCATTGTTGCGGTTTCTTTTACCAAGATTGGTGCTGTTGATGCGCTCAGCTCTGGCTTCAAGTCCCAACCCAAAGGTTCCGATTTTAGTTTGTATGGTATTGTTCAGTTCAGCATCAAAAACATTGGTTTTATGGTTGTTGTGAAATTTATCTGGCGTTTGTTTGATGTATAAATAATCATCTTCATTATTCCTATAGCTGATTCTAGGAATGATAATCCAGTTATCGCTTAACTTAGTCGTGTAGGAAATGGAGGCTAGTGCTGTTTTCACCGTTTCTTCCGATTCCTTATCGCCGGGCGAAGAATAGAAGGCATTAGCTCCAAAGTTATTATGAACGTACCCGGCCCATACATCAATCGCATCGGTTTTCCCTACTGCATATTTCCCTTGATAATACACTTTCTGATTGTTAAAAGCGGTGTTGTAACGGTAACCATTACCGGCTTCTTGTCCCGCAGATAACAGATGGCTTGATTTATTGAGTGCCAGGTTGCCACTCGCATGAATGCCATAGTTGAAGTACTTATCTCCTGATATATTATCCTTAAGACTGCTACCTGCAAACACATTTGCAAAAACACCGGTTTTAACAGGATTTCGCGTTACGATATTGATTGCCCCTGTCAATGCATTGATACCATATACCCTTGATGCCGATCCGCGCAACACTTCAATATGATCGATATCATCCATGTTGATAGGAAGATTCATCATGTTATGTCCCGTTTGCGGATCAGAAACTTTAATTCCATTGATCAATACCAATGACTGGTCGAATGTACCGCCATCGATACTGATATCAGCCTGCAGACCGCCCGGTCCACGCTGACGAACATCTACACCTGAGACGTAACTCAGGAGCTCACTTACAGATCTGGCAGGAAGACTTTTTATCTTTTTCTGATCAATGATCCATATATTTCTATTTTGCGCTGAAAACGGTATCTGGAGTCTGTTTTCTTTTACGATAACCTCATTGAGTTTGTTTATGGTATCGGCCTTTAGTTTAGGTGTACCATTTTGAGCATGCACTGAAAGTAAGGAGAGCGTTGAAAGTGTTGAGAATAGCGTTATTGGTAAAGCAATACGTTTTAAATACATTATTAATTAAGTTTCGGGCGGCAAATATACTACCTCTGCACCAATATGTGGTAAAATGCATATTCCCGAAACTATTATTAAAAATGTTAAAACAAACCTATTTCACTCACTGCTATAGCTACCGGTGCATAAAAGCGTAGCCTCACCCTATCCGCACTTTCGGGCTGCGCAAGACGTATAATCCGGTTGGCACCAATACTGGTAGCTTTAGCAATTTGTACCCAGGCATTATTTCTGTAAACTTCAACGGCTACACTATCTAACCGTTGTCCTAGTTTAATATTTTCTCTTAACCTGACGATTGAAAACCGCTGTGGTTGTTTAAAACTCAATTCGGCTGTAGCTTCATGTACCGAGTCGTCTGTTGCCCAATAGCTGTACCTATCGTGATCTGTTAAATTGGCTGAGCCATATGTACGGGTTGCCCCAGCGCGAACATTTGACAAGTTAATCTTTGCCTGCTCAGCCAGGTTATGCGCAAACACCTGCTTAATCAGCGCGCCAAACTTTGCCAGGGTATCTACATCATTTTGATGAAGTAAACCATCGGTATTTGGGGATAAGCCTAGGTCGAGCCCACCACCCAGCCCTACAGACCTGCAATAAATATGAAACAATTGTGCAACGGATTTCACCTTATCATCCTGATCTTTGTGATAAAACCATCCTGGTCTTAGCGCAACATCTGCCTCGAAAGGAATCCATTGCTCGCCATCTCTTGTTCCGGTTCCAAGATTGCTTTCATCCATAAACCCCGGCATGGCCGGTTTTCCATCTTTCCCCTTAATGGTAATGGTTGCCCAGCTGGTTTCGGGTGCCAGACCTTTCTCATTTCCAACCCATCTTACATCTAAACCTACATCACTAAATATAGTTGCGTTGGGCTGCATTTTACGGGTTATATTTCCCCAGGTATTGTTCCAGTCGTAATATTTAGATTGATCGACCTTTCGCTGCTCCTTTTTGCCTCCATAATAACCATCTCCCCCGTTAGCACCATCGTGCCAGCTCATAAACAACTCGCCATAATTGGTGTAAAGTTCTCTAAGTTGATTTCTGTAAGCATCAACATACGCGGGGCTGCCATAATCAGGATTGTTTCGGTCCCAGGGCGAGCAATATATTCCAAATTTAAGTCCTTCCTCTTTTGCAGCCAGTTGAAAATCCTTTACCATATCGCCCTTACCATTTTTCCAGGGGCTTTTGCTGATGTTATAATCAGATGTTTTTGTAGGCCATAGCGCAAAGCCATCGTGGTGTTTTGTAACAGCAATCAATCCTTTGAATCCTCCTGCTTTGGCCGCGTGTACAATCTGCCTGGCATTAAATTTTAAAGGATTAAACAATGCCGGGTCTGCATCGCCATAACCCCACTCCTTGTTCTGAAAGGTAGTAGGTGTGAAATGCACCAGGCAGTACATTTCCGTTTCATGCCATTTTAATTGCCTTGCAGATGGTATGGCCCCATAAGGTTTTGGCGCTTCAGCTTGCGCCATAGCCATAATAGCATAAGAAAAGCTACAAACAGATAAAATTAATCTCTTCATCATTAAAGTTTTGAGGACTAAATATAACATTTAATGATATCTCTTTGCATCCTGCAACATTAAATCGAGAAGATTTTTATATATAAAAAGCGGGAATAATCCTCCGACTATTCCCGCTCATCTAAATTAACGCTCTCAATTATATAGACGCCTTAATAAGCAGAATATTGTGTGCTTTTAGAATTTAATTTTGATTGCCTTACTCCTTAATATCATTTGTATTATATTTAGCTTATGAACCGGACAATTAAACACCAATAAATAACCAGATGAAACCTAAACTAACGAACACACTACTTATCATGTTGCTATGTTTAAGCAGCGCGACGTCCTTTGCACAAACGAAGAATCTATTTAACGGAAAGGATTTAACAGGCTGGCATAGCGATGTGCCTGACAAGGATAAAAAGCCAGATATAGAACCCTCTTTCCTTATACGCAACGGATTACTGGTAAGTATGGGCAATCCACGCGGTCACCTGATTACCGATGACACCTATCAGAATTACAGACTGGAAGTTCAATACCGTTTTGCAGGAAAGCCAGGGAATTGCGGTGTATTGGTACATGCCTCAACTCCAAGGATATTATATGGAATGTTCCCAAAATCAATCGAAGTGCAAATGATGCATAAAAATGCAGGCGACTTCTGGTGTATTGAGGAAGACATTACTGTAACAGATATGGAGGCCAGACGGGGACCTAAAGAGAATTGGGGAATAAATGGAGATAAGTTACGTCGGATAAAAAGGGTGACTGACAGTTTAGAAAAACCACTTGGCGAATGGAACAAGATGGTAGTAGAGTGTCTCGACGATCAGATAAAAGTTTGGGTTAACGATAAACTGGCAAACTACGGAACCAATTGCACAGCCAAAAGCGGACAAATAGCACTTCAGGCTGAAGGTGCAGAGGTTGAATTTAGAAAGGTAGTACTTAAACCTATTAAAAAACTGAGCAAAGATTAGTCTTTGCTCAGTTTTTTAATTATTAAGCTAAGGTAACCGCGTCGAATACTTCACCAAAATTAGAAAAAGTATCATTAGCGGATTTAATTGCAAGGTCTTCTTCAGCTTCATTATTTGCTGATGCGTTTAATACCGACACAAATTTACTCCACATCTCACCTGTAGCTTCTCCATAGCCTGAAAAGAAAGATATACCATTAGTAATCCCCGCCTTTTCCAGCATCTTTACAATGATTGGTCCGCCCATAATAGACCCTTCCATAACATACAATGCACCAAGGGCTTGTATAGTATTGGTAATTTCGGGCGCAATAGCTTCCGGAAGTTCGTTTACATCAGAACCTAAAGCTTCAATATCTTGTTTCAAATAAGATGAATTACGGCGTTCAGCATGGTCTGGCAACAACTCAGCAGTTATATAAGGTACAATAGCTTGCTCCACCTGATTAAAATATGCATAAAAATATTTTAAAAAATCAGCATAGTCAGCATCGCTGCGAATGGCTTTCATTTTTTGTACTACTTTTTTTTCGAGTGTAAGGTGGGCTTCTTTAGTGGCTTCTTTAATTGAATTGCTTAACATACGTATATCTTTAAGGAGTAAATTTAATTAAAGAAACGGACAATTACCTGGGATATTACTTACACATAATGCGAACATTTAAACACTTTTTCATTCCAAGGGACGTTTGAATAGGTAAGAACGACTAATAATTTTATCCTAAAATCAACTATTTTTGCATAATGAACTCCAAACCTACATCCGAAAAAAAAGCAGTATTGCTTAAATGGCTGAAAAAAGTTGGCGTATGGGGATTTTTATTTTTTCTTGCTAAAGGCCTGGTATGGCTCGCGTTGGGCTATTGGGTACTGAAATAAGTCAACTTTTGGATAATGGTATTTTGAAAAACGGCACCACTAACAAATAAAATTTTGATATTCAATAAATTACACTACCTTTGTATTATAATTAAATTATAAAATAATGCAACAAGGAACAGTAAAATTTTTCAATGAAACAAAAGGTTTTGGATTTATCGTACCAGCTAATGGTGATGCCGAGATTTTTGTTCATTCTTCTGGCTTAATTGACAGCATTCGTGAGAATGATTCAGTAAGCTATGACATCGAGCAAGGTAAAAAAGGCTTGAACGCAATTAATGTTAAGATTAGCTAATCAAAATATTTATAAATTGTTAAACATCCATCCTAACCGATGGATGTTTTTTTTTGCCTCTACATTTTCTTTTTCTCCAGTTTATCGTGGTACGGCAAGTACATAGGTAAAGCTGCAGAACCATACCAACCGTAAACTTCTGCTTCAAGAAGCTTATGCTTTACAGCAGGATCTGTTTCCAATAGTGCTTTCGCCTCCGTGCTTGAAGCAGCATTTAATATAAAAATCCCCCGGTAATTTTTATCGTTCTTTTGGAAAGGCCCGGCAACAACCAGCTTCCCGGCATTGGCTAAACGTCCGATATTTTCCATATGCCCCCTAAAGAGGCTATCTGTTTTAGCCTTACTTTCAGTAGTATTTGTACCTGTTTTTAAAATCACCAGGTAATAAATCTTCATCCCATAATCATCAGACTTGAGTGAATCGGCTAATTTCTTATCATATTTAGGATTATCCGCCTGGGCTGACGCAGAAAAGCCTGATAAGCATAAAAGACAAGCTATAACAATGTGCATTCTGAACATACTTAAAGTTAAGGATTTTTTTACTTTAAGTCTATACTAATGAAAAGCGGGTTACTTAATTTTGCAGCTGTTTAAGTTATCGCTATCCGATAGCTTCATCTCATTAAAATAATCAAAATATGGAAACACTGAATAATAAAACAGCACTGATTACAGGTGCAGGTAAAGGTCTTGGTAAAGCAATAGCACTGACACTTGCAGCAGAAGGAGTAAATCTGGCATTAGTAGCCAGAACAGCAAGTGATCTGGAAAAAGTAAGTGAGCAAGCCAAACAAATTAACCCGGCGATTAAAGTTGTCTATGCTATTGCAGATGTATCGAAAATAGAAGAAGTAAATGCAGCCTGTGCAAAAATCGCTTCAGAAATAGGTAAAATAGATATCCTGGTAAACAATGCTGGTATAGGTAAATTTGGTAACTTCCTGGATCTTGAGGTTAGCGACTGGGAAAACATTGTAAAAACAAACTTGTTTGGTCCTTATTATTTCATCAGACAGATACTTCCGCAAATGCTGGAACGCAAAAGTGGTGATATTGTAAACGTTTCTTCAACTGCAGGACTTAAAGGTGCTCCTTTAACAAGTGCTTATAGTGCTTCAAAATTCGGATTGAACGGATTATCAGAATCATTAATGTTCGAAGCACGCAAATCTAACATCCGCGTGTTTACGCTTACACCAAGCACTATTGCTACTGATCTTGCTATAGATAATAAACTTACCGATGGTAACCCTAATTCAACACTTCAGCCTGAAGATTTTGCTGAATTACTGGTAGCGCATTTAAAACTTCCCAACCGCGCATTGGTTAAAGATGTTAGTTTATGGTCTACCAACCCATAAAGAAGTAAATTGGCCTGTAATTATGATTTACAGGCCATTTTTATTTTAAATAAGGTATAAAATATGCTCGATTTGGTAGACCAAAATATGAGCAGATTTGCATCAGGTTCGGGACACAGCCAAGACAGGTTCGCATAAATGGTGGTTTTTGCGAATTACTGATTAGTTTAAGGAAACGTAAAGTTCATTCTGTGTTAACCACTTCCCGCCTATCTTACGCCACATAGCCGCATAATTACCATGGAAGACATCATTTTTATAATTCCAGGTACCACTTTCCCAGGCTATATCTCCGGCCTCATTTATTGTAATGGTATCAGGAATACGCTCAAATAATGGACTGCTTTTAGAAAACATATATTTCCAATCTGCAGCAATTTTAGCTTTCCCCACCGTATAGCTACCATCTCCGGCAATCTGCACAAAGTCTTTCATCCAATATTTCGAAACTCCCGCTACATCCTTTTTTGCAATACAGCTGTTTGAATCAAGTCTCGCTTCTTTGATTAATAAAGTATCTGTTGAATTCATAAGCCCAAAGGTAACTATTGCCGCAAAACAGTTATCAAACTTTTATGCATCAAAGTTGTTTATCTTATACTAATCATCAGAACATGGGACTATTCAAAACCGCATTACTAGGTGCCGTAGTATATGGCGCAGTTAAATACCTTACTAAAAAAGACCCTAACGGTCGCTCCATAGTAGACGACATAAAAGACAGGGCTCCAGAATGGATGGAAAAAGCCAAAAGCATTAAAAACGATATTAAGGTAGAGCTGGAGCGCCAGCGATATTAAGATCAGTAAATATGCTGCTGTTTCATAAAATCCAATTCTTCTTTGGTAATGTGCTCATCATCAATTGCAGGAGCAGCAGTTATTTTTGCTACTTTTAATTCATCCATAATGTCTACAAAATTTTTGTAGTTGGCTGCTGCCGTAGGCTTAATGATCACAAATAGTGACTTTTTGGGATCATTAGCATTTGCGGCTTGAACTTTAGTTTTGTTCATCATTAGCGATTTTCTAATGCCATCAAACCCTTCAATTACGGGCTGACTTTTACCAGCTTCTCCCATGTACCAGGCTAGTTTATTGTTTTTACCAAGTAGGATCGTCATTGAGCGGGAAGCGGGTACAGGCTCTTGTGTATCATCCAATGGCTTGTCGGGCTTGGCAACGTCCATTGCTATAGGTTTAGACAAAGACGTAGTGAGCATAAAAAAAGTAATCAGCAAAAATGCCAGATCAACCATAGCGGTTAAATCAACTTTTGGTACAGCTCTTCTGTTTCTGGAAATGCTTAGTTCGGCCATAATCTTTTGTTTTATTTTAACTGATGATGTGAAAAGGCTGAATATTCCATAATGTTTATATTCGTATTAGAAATTAAGTTTTAAACGAATGAACAACATCGTGATATTAACCGGCGCCGGCATTAGCGCAGAGAGTGGGCTTAAAACATTCAGGGACTCGGATGGTTTATGGGAAAATCACCGCATAGAAGATGTTGCTACTCCTGAAGCCTGGGAGCGAAACCCGCAGTTGGTACAGCAATTTTATAATGAGCGCCGCAAATCCGTTCTGGAGGCCGAACCAAATGAAGCGCACAAAGCGCTAGCCAGATTGCAGGAAAAGTACAACGTACAAATTATTACTCAGAATATTGATGACCTACATGAACGTGCGGGCTCAAAAAACGTGCTGCATTTACACGGATTAATCACCAAAGCGCAGTCGGATGTTGATTCTGGTCTCACCTACCCCATAACGGGCTGGGAACTCAAGTTTAATGATTTATGTATCTATGGTAAGCCCTTAAGACCCCATGTGGTGTGGTTTGGTGAAGCCGTTCCTAATATGGTACCTGCCACAGCGATCTGTCGGAAAGCTGATATTTTTGCAGTGATAGGTACAAGTTTACAGGTATACCCAGCTGCAGGGTTAACCACATATGTACCAAGAGGAGCACTTAAATACATAATTGATCTGAATGTATCCAATATAGCTTCCAACAGCGATTTAAAAATGATAGAACAGCCTGCTACTATTGGCGTTCCAATGATGGTTGAAGAGTTATTAAATCGAATTGACGCCTGACTATTTATGTAAATTATCTGTCAAATATTAAAATTAATATCGCATATCCAATATAAACATCGTAATATTACGATGCTATAATTATGGGACTTACAAAAACAGAAATATTTACGCAAGAGCAGAACCAACTGGCACAATTGCTTAAGGCAATGGCCCACCCTGCCCGTATTGCCATCTTACAGCAGATTATTTCTGCTAATGCCTGCATTTGCGGCGACCTGGTAGACGAACTCGGTCTTGCCCAAGCTACCATATCACAACACTTAAAAGAGCTTAAAAATGCAGGAATTATACAAGGGACAATTGAGGGGGTAAGTGTGTGTTATTGTATTAACCCGGATACCTGGAAACTATTGGAAACTCAAATAGGCGACTTCCTTAAATCATACAAAGGTTCGGCAAATTGTTGCTAACCTTTTTTTAATCACATCAATCGTAAAATTGCAATATATGAATACTCAAGAATTAACAACCTGGCAAACGTTTAAAGCCACTTTGGAACAAAATCCAAACCAGACATTACAGTTTCAGTATGCAGCTGATAAATGGGTCGACGCATCTTATCACATTACCGAGATTAAACAGGCACCTATCGTTTCGGTAGATTGCGGCGGTGTAATGAATTCGTGGACAGAAATCATCGTTCAACTATGGGAACCGGAAGTTAGAGATAACGAAAGGGCGATGCAGGTAAGTAAAGCCTTATCTATCGTAAAACTGGTAGAAAAATCATTGCCACTTAATCCACTGGGTGTGGTTAAAATTGAATTTGGTAATTCTCAATTTGATACCAGACAGATGTATCCTGGAGCATTTGAGATCTCAGGCGAAAATTTGATTGTAAACCTTATACCAGATGCCACCCAATGTAAAGCAATTACACGTGGCGGAAGCTGTGGGACAACTGCTACAGGTGAAGAATGTTGCGTACAGACAACAGAGACCAAAACAGAAAAGCCAAAAATCGAGTTGAAAAATTTGGTTGCTGATGGGCCATCATGTGCACCTGGTTCTGGATGTTGTTAACTAACCACCATTAAATCAAAAATATGAAGAAGATACTTGTACTATGTACCGGAAATAGCTGTCGTAGTCAGCTTGCAGAAGGTTTTTTAAGGCATTTCGCGGGCGACAAGGCCCAAATTTACAGCGCAGGAATAGAAACACATGGCGTAAACCCCAAAGCCATAGCAACAATGGCAGAAATTGGAATCGACATTTCCGGTCACACATCAAACAACGTGAATGAGTATGCAGATATAAATTTTGATTATGTTATCACGGTGTGCGACAACGCAAAAGAAAACTGCCCGTTCTTCCCTACCAAAGCACAAAAATTTCATTACAACTTCCCCGATCCGGCAAAGGCAACAGGAACCGAAGAAGAAATCAAAGCAGAATTTAGAGAAGTCAGAGAAATGATCAAAACCTATTGTGAGAATTTTGTGAAAGAAAATCTAAGCAAATAACCCTTTATAACTCTAATTCACTCAATACCGATGTCAGTAACAAATTGCGCGCCTGCATTAGAAAGAAAGAAACTTGGTTTTCTTGATCGTTATTTAACCTTATGGATTTTCCTTGCGATGGGATTTGGAATAGCCATTGGCCACTTCCTCCCTTCTTCTTCAGGTTTTATTAATTCCTTTTCCAGCGGCACAACCAACATTCCCCTAGCGATTGGCTTGATCTTAATGATGTACCCACCACTTGCCAAAGTTAAATATGAAAACATGGGCATCGTATTTAAGGATACCAAGGTTTTAAGTGTTTCACTCATACTTAACTGGATAATTGGACCAATATTAATGTTTTTCCTGGCTATTAGCTTTTTGAGGGATTACCCAGAATATATGGTCGGCCTGATCCTTATTGGTCTGGCGCGTTGTATTGCAATGGTAGTAGTATGGAATGAGCTTGCGGAAGGAAACCGCGAATATGCAGCAGGTCTAATTGCCTTAAACAGCATTTTCCAGATACTGTTATACAGCGTATTAGCCTATGTTTTCATTACAATACTTCCACCTTATTTTGGACTTAAAGGGTTAGATGTAAACATCACCATTAACGAAATCGCTAAAAGTGTTGGGATTTACCTGGGTATTCCCTTTGCGATGGGCATTATCAGCAGGTATGGCCTGATTAACTTAAAGGGCGAAGCCTGGTTTCAGGATAAATTCGTCCCAATGATTTCTCCCATTACACTTATTGCTTTACTATTTACCATTGTGGTGATGTTTAGCCTGAAAGGCGGACTGATCGTACAAATCCCAATGGATGTAGTCAGAATTGCCATCCCTTTAGTGATATACTTTTCCATCATGTTTGTAATCAGCTTCTTTGCCGGTCGATATTTCGGCGCTGATTATTCAAAAAGCACTTCTATCGCATTTACTGCTACCGGCAATAACTTTGAACTGGCTATAGCGGTTGCTATCGGTGTATTTGGTATCAATTCAGGACAAGCTTTCGCAGGTGTAATTGGCCCATTGGTTGAAGTCCCTGCTCTAATTGCGTTGGTGAATTTAGCTTTTTGGTTCAGGAAAAAGTATTTCTTCAGTTGATCCCACAAATTGTTTGTAGCTTTGGCGTTATATTAAAAAATCCTCATGGCTGTATTACATAGAAAAGAAGAGAAAATTGAAGTTGTGCTTAGTAAACTTCCAAAAGATTATACTGATAAGCAGTTTGTTGACATGTTTATACAACTTTACTCGAAAGATTGGGGAAAGATTAAAGCCAACTATATCAAACAATCTCAGGATAAAGAACCAGGCACAATCATCACTATGCCTAAACCGGATATCTATTTGAAAAACATTCTGGAGGTTTACCTGAAGAACTCTAAATAAGGCCTGCACGATTAAGCAAAGCTTGCAAACAAAGATTTAAAGAAGAAGCCCCATTATGTATAACATGATGGGGCTTCTTCTTTTACTTGATCAGACCTTTACTTGATCAGGCCTTCTGCTTTAACCAGAACAGCACTTAAACCATCCTTATTTTTTCCACCTGCAGTAGCATAGAATGGCTGTCCGCCTCCACCACCCTGGATATCCTTAGCCAGCTCTCTTACAATATTAGAGGCGTTCAAACCTTTATCTTTTACCAGATTTTCAGATAACATTACTGTAATACCCGGTTTATCATCAATCAAAGTTGTAAATACAAGGAACAAGTCATCGACCAAATCCTTTACAGCAAATGCAAGATTTTTAAC
>Ga0065714_10002424_pt1 | contig 21204 bp, 17 predicted proteins | sample MisRhiReplicate2_FD_59101 | JGI IMG/M metagenome (GOLD analysis project Ga0065714, IMG submission 59101) | Miscanthus rhizosphere microbial communities from Kellogg Biological Station, MSU, sample Rhizosphere Soil Replicate 2: eDNA_1 v2... | ecosystem: Host-associated > Plants > Roots >...
ATAGTTCAAAAATATAAAAAATGCAGAGTTACTCCGAATTTCTTGATCTAAGTGTTGGTTTTCCTCAGGAAGGTTTCAGCGTTATAGACGACGAATTATATTTTCAGGATCTGAATTTAATGGAAATGATTGAAACCTATGGTACGCCATTGCGTTTTACTTACCTTCCATTAATTAGTAAAAAGATCCAACAAGCCAAGTTGTTGTTCCAAACGGCTATCATCAAGAACAACTATCGCGGAGATTATAAGTATTGTTATTGTACAAAAAGTTCCCACTTCCGTCACATTGTGGAAGAAGCACTTAAAAACGGTATTCACTTAGAAACTTCATCAGCCTTTGATATGCCGATGATTGAGGCATTAGAGAAAAAAGGTGCCTTAACAAAAGACATTACCGTAATATGTAACGGTTTTAAAACGTACCAATACAAGCAATATATTATCGATATGTTGCATGATGGCTACAAAAACATCATCCCGGTTTTAGATAACAAAGAAGAATTTAACCTTTTTGATGATGAGGTTGAATTGGATACTCCTTGTAACCTTGGTATCCGTATCGCGGCTGAGGAGCAACCGGATTCGCAATTCTATACTTCAAGATTAGGTGTGCGTTTAGAGGATGTAATCGAGTTTTACAACAATAAAATCTCTGCTAATCCTAATTTCAGGGTAAAACTATTGCACTTCTTTATCAATTCAGGTATTACAGATTCTCCGTATTACTGGAACGAATTAGAAAAATACGTGACCCTTTACTGCAAATTCAAGAAAATCAATCCTGAATTGGATACTTTGGATATTGGTGGTGGTATGCCATTTAAAGATTCATTGGTATTTGATTTCGATTACGAATACATGGTTAATGAGATCGTAAAAAGGATTAAAGAAATTTGTGCTGAGCACGATGTTGTAGAACCGGATATTATTACTGAGTTTGGAAAATATACAGTTGCCGAAGCTTCTGGTATTTTATACAAGGTATTGGGTCGTAAACAACAGAACGACAGAGAGAAATGGTTAATGCTGGATGGTTCATTCATCACCAATCTTCCTGATGTCTGGGCGCTAAACCAGAAATACATTTTGCTTCCGGTGAACAACTGGGATGCGGAATACGAAAGAGTAAACTTAGGGGGTATTACCTGCGATGGTCAGGATTATTACAACCAGGAAGCCCATATGAACAGTGTATTTATGCCTAAAACGCGTAAAGTACAGTATTTAGGTTTCTTTAATACAGGTGCTTATCAGGAGGTTTTAAGTGGTTATGGTGGTATTCATCATTGCTTGCTACCTAGTCCTAAGCACGTAATTATCCGCAGAAACAGAGATGAGACTTTCAACTTTGAAGTATTCGGAGAAGAGCAAAACAGCAAGCAAGTGCTTAAGATTCTGGGTTACACCTAGGATTTTCCTCCCTTTACCCTGAAATAAATTCAGGATAGCGGCTGCATAAAAAAATGCCTGCTCATGTTGAACTGACCGAAAAAGTTGGACAGATTGACGAAATTAAGTTTTTTTTTATAGGAGAGCTCGGTATTGCACCGGGCTCTTTCCATTTGAGCTATTTTTTATTCTTTTGCATCACGATGTATACGATTTTATTTATACAGGCTGGTAGCAAAAAGAAAGGGCGCACCTTACGGCACACCCTTTTCTTCCTAAAAAACCAAACTTTAACCTAATTATGAAACCTTAATTTCTTTATTCTGAGATTTTGCTTCGTCCTTGCCGATCGTAATATTTAAAATCCCGTTCACATATTCTGCAGTTATTTTCTCTGCATTTACACTTTCAGGCAATACAAACGATCTTGCAAATGAGAAGTAATCAAATTCTCTGCGTGTATAATCATTTTTCACTTCTGTTTCACTTACTTTTTTCTCAGCCCAAACAGAAAGCGTATCTTTCTTTAAATTGATTTGAAAATCTTCTTTGGTTAAACCCGGAGCAGCCAATTCAATTTTGTAATCAGTTTCGGTTTCTAAAATGTTTACTCCCGGTACTTTGTTAATAGTTAAGTTTTTATTTATTGCTTCACTAAACAAAGAGTCGAATACATTGTTAAAGTAAGGTGCGGTGTTTCTGGTTCTGTTGTTAAATTTTACTAGTGTCATCGTTTATGTCTCCTATTTTTTAATTTAAATTTTATATTAACCCTATAATCAACTCCTATACCAACCCAATTATTTATGATATTCAAGACATTTTGGCGCAACAAAACAGTAAAGCAAGACAAAACGGCAGACATAGTGAATCAAATAGACAGTTTTAAGTATAAAACCAATATAGAAACACGGTTTGCTGATTTTGATATGATGGGTCACGTGAACAACGCAACCTATTTTACCTTCATGGAAATCGCCAGAACCAAATATTGGAAACAGGCCATACAATGGGATTGGAAAAAAACAGGTGTTGTAATTGCACAAGCCTCCCTGGAATACATTACCCCGGTTTTNTTAGAGGATAAAATCAGTATGTATGTGCGTACCTCAAGGATTGGCAAAAGCAGCTTTGATCTGGAGTACTTANTGATCAAAATGGAAAACGGCAAAGAAATAATTTGCAGCAAAGGTAAAACGGTATGCGTAGCCTTTGACTATGAAGCCAAAATCTCCACCCCGATACCGGAAGAAGAAAAAAACAAAATGATGATTTTTGAACAGCTCGATAGTAATTAACCGGGCTGTTCTTAAGATTAAAATATCTTACCAGGATTAAGGATACCATTCGGATCGAATACCGATTTAATTCCGCGCATCAGATTGAGGTTGACTTCGCTATATTTAATCGGCATAAATTCTTTTTGTACCAATCCGATACCATGTTCGCCTGAGATTGTACCCCCTAATGCAGTTGTTAATTCAAANATCTCCACGATTCCGTCTTTGAGTTTGTTCTTCCAATCCTCATCGCTCATNCCTGCTTTAATGATATTGATGTGGAGGTTCCCATCTCCGGCATGGCCATAACAAACACTCTCAAAGCCATATCGGCCACCTATTTCCTTAATTCCGTTAATTAATTTGGGCAATGCTGCTCTTGGTACTACGGTATCTTCTTCCTTGTAAACAGAATTTGATTTAACAGATTCAGCCATGGTGCGGCGCATACGCCATAAGTCTTCTTTTTGTTGAGTGGTATCAGCGAAGAGCACATCGCTGCATTCAAATTGCTCCAGAACCAGATTTACCTTTTCGCAATCTTTAAAAATTGCGTCCATATCATCACCATCAAATTCGATTAAAAGGAATGCATTTACATCAGGTTTCAGGTCAAATTTAATGTCATCGAATTTAATCACCCACTCCACTCCTTTTCTTTCCATAAACTCCAATGCCGAAGGAACAATTCCTGCTCTGAATATTGCAGAAACAGCTTCGCAAGCCTTTTCGTTTTCAGCAAACGACGCAAGCATTAAAACGCTTTGTTGTGGCTTAGGGACAAGTTTTGTCACGATTTTGGTGACTACACCTAAAGTTCCTTCCGAACCGATCATCATTTGAGTAAGGTTATAACCCGAAGCATATTTTAAGGTGTTGGCACCCGTCCAGATGATTTCTCCTGTTGGCAACACTACTTCCAGATTCAGAATATACTCCCTGATGGTACCGTATTTAACCACCCTGGGCCCGCCCGAACCATGGGCAACATTTCCGCCTATAAAACAAGATCCTTTACTTGACGGGTCTACAGGATACAGCAAACCATGTTCACCAACGGCGTTTATAAAGTCTTCGGTTATTACACCGGGCTCAACTGTTGCCTGGAGGTTTTCTGTGTCTATATCAATTATGGCTTTAAACTTTTCCATTGACAACAGCACACCGCCATAAATAGGTAGCGCTGCTCCGCTTAATCCGGTGCCACCTCCACGTGGCGTAACAGGCACATGATTAGTGTTGCATAGCTTTAATAACGCAGAAATCTGGTTGGCATCAGTTGGCTTAACTACAACTTCGGGGAAATATTTAAGGTCTTCTGTCTCATCATGAGCGTAATTCTCCAAAGATTCTTCATCAGTAAATACGTTTGACGATCCGATAGTCTCTTTTATTTGCGCTAATAAATCGGTTGTAATCTTATTAAATGCCATTACTTGTTGTTGGTTTTTAAAATTAGAAATCTTTGTTTAGGAGTTTGCAGCGCGATAGCTCAGTTGTACAAATGAATGCCCTATTTCGCCCGGCATCGGTGGATTTAATTTCTTAATACCTACTTCCGCTGTAAGCACAAACGGATAATTTTCAACTACACGATCCAGAATGCTTTTAACAACGGTTTCCAGCATTTTTCTGGTGTGTTTCATTTCGTCCAATATGATGGTGTTCAATACTTCATAATTCACAGTTCGTTCCAGATTTTCGGTATCTGTATCGGGCGTAAATGTAACCACAACATCCACCAAAAAATAGATACCTGTTAACTGCTCTTCAGGGTAATAACCATGTAACGCATAACATTTAACATCTCTTAAGGCAACTGTCTGTATATAGTTTTGAATATCACTCATTTTACGAAATTAAATTTTTGATCCGTTATAACCAGCCATTGTCCTAATTTATTACCTTTGAGTACAATAGCTGTTTACGTAACCAAATATACTGGAAACAATGAATAAATCTGCCAAGAAAGACCTTTACGAAGCTCCCGATTACTATTTACTGGATGAATTACTTTCTGAAGAACACAAACTGATCCGTGCAACAGCCAGAGATTGGGTTAAAAAAGAAGTGAGTCCTATTATTGAAGATTATGCTCAAAGGGCAGAATTTCCTAAACAGATCATCAAAGGATTAGGCGAAATAGGTGCTTTTGGTCCTACTATCCCTGTAGAATATGGTGGCGCGGGCCTCGATTATATTGCCTACGGCATTCTGATGCAGGAAATAGAACGTGGTGATTCAGGTGTCAGGTCTACTGCTTCTGTGCAGGGTTCATTGGTGATGTACCCCATTTATGCATACGGAACTGAAGAACAACGTAAAAAATACTTACCCAAACTTGCTACCGGTGAACTGATGGGCTGCTTCGGATTAACGGAGCCGGATCATGGATCTAATCCTGGTGGAATGGTAACCAATATTAAAGACAACGGTAGTCATTATGTGCTTAATGGTGCAAAAATGTGGATTTCAAATGCTCCTTTTGCAGATATCGCAGTGGTTTGGGCTAAAGATGAATCCGGAAAAATAAGAGGATTGGTTGTAGAGCGTGGCATGGAAGGTTTTACAACTCCGGAAACACATGGCAAATGGAGCTTAAGAGCTTCGGCTACGGGAGAATTGGTTTTTGATAATGTGAAGGTGCCTAAAGAAAATATTTTTCCTGAAATAACTGGGCTAAAAGGCCCATTGGGTTGTTTAAATCAAGCGCGTTATGGTATTGCATGGGGGGCTTTGGGTGCCGCTATGGACTGTTATGATACTGCACTGCGTTATGCCAAAGAACGTGTTCAATTCGGAAAACCAATTGCCGGTTTCCAATTACAGCAAAAGAAACTGGCCGAAATGATCACTGAAATCACTAAAGGTCAGCTATTGGTATGGCGCTTAGGGGTGCTAAAAAGCGAAAACAGGGCTACTTCCGAACAGATTTCAATGGCCAAAAGAAACAGTGTGGAGATCGCTTTAGACATTGCCCGTAATGCCAGACAAATGCTTGGGGGTATGGGAATTACCGGCGAGTATTCTATTATGAGGCACATGATGAACCTGGAATCTGTAGTTACTTACGAAGGAACTCATGATATTCATTTATTAATTACAGGAATGGATGTAACAGGTATAAATGCTTTCAAATAAATTTGTAAATTAACGCTACTCAATCTTTATACTTTTATTATGCCTCTCTTCACGCTCCGTAAATTATTAAGGACACTCCTGTTGTTGGTGTTTGTCTTGTTATCCAGTGCTGTAGATAGCTATGGTCAGGGCAAAAACTTCTCTGTAAACAAAACTGAGCCCTCATGGATACTGAGCATCGCACAGAAGAAAGTTAAAACTCCATTGAAAGATGTATCGGATGGATTCTATTTATCACTCTATGAGAACCAAAACCATGCAGAGCGAAAAGAAGAGTTTACGCACATCACCAGGGAGATTATTTCGGATGCCGGAGTTCAAAATGGCTCACAGATCTCTGTCAGCTATGCTCCTGATTATCAAAAACTGATTTTTCATAAGGTAATTCTATGGCGAAACAATGTGCCTCAAGATCAGTTATCTGCAGCAAAGTTTAAGATTTTGCAATCTGAAAAGGAACTATCCAGGTTTATTTATAACGGAACTTATGAAGCATTCCTGTTGCTTGATGATGTCAGAAAAGGCGATAGAATTGAGTTTTCTTATACCTTACAAGGCGACAATCCGATATTTGGGAAGAAATTTTCTTCGACTTCTTATTTTGAAGGGGCAGCAAGCATCAGCCATGTTTATTCCAATATAATTATTGATAAGAACAGGAAACTAAATTTAAAGAGTTTTAATAACGCGGCAGCTCCAAAGGTTACTGAAAAGGACAACCTGAAATTTTATGAGTGGGAAAGTACACTGACAAAAACTCATCGTGGAGTTGATTATGAGCCATCCTGGTACAATCCTTTAAAGAGAACTCAGGTAAGCGAATATAAAAACTGGAACGAAGTTGTGGAATGGGGTCTGGCAGTAAATGATTATCCTGACCTGAAAACCCCACTCCTTGATAAAAAGGTAGCCGAATTGAAATCAAAAGCCGGTACGGATAAAAAAAAGTATATCGAACTGGCTACCAGATTTGTGCAGGATGAAATCAGGTATATGGGTATTGAAATCGGCGCCTACTCGCATCGCCCGAACGCTCCGGAGAATATATTGAAACAAAGGTATGGCGATTGTAAGGACAAGTCGCTCCTGCTTGTTCATTTGCTAAAAGCGATGGATGTTAAAGCTTACATGGCCTATGTGGATACTTATTTAAGAGATAAAACCATTGATTACCTGCCTAGTCCATTTGTTTTTAACCATGTAATTGTAATGGTTGAATACGATTATTTTAAAACCTGGATAGATCCGACTATATCTTATCAACGTGGATCATTTGATAATTTCTATTCTCCCGACTATGGAAATGCGCTTGTGCTTAAAAAGAATGTAAATGCGCTGGAAAAAATAGAGAGCAATCCTGCCGGTAAATTGATTTCTGATATAGATTTTAATTTAGCGGACACAACTGAAAACGGCATAACAACCTTACAGATAAAAACCACCTATACCGATAATTATGCCGATAACATTAGAGCTGAAATGGCTGAATCCGGAACTGATGGTGCAGAAAAGAACTATTTAGAGTATTACACTAAACTTTATCCTGAAATTGAAACTAAAGCTCCGCTAAAATATCAGGACGATGAGAAAAATAATAAAGTAGAGATTACTGAAAGCTACCAGATCAGCAATGCCTGGGTTGACAATAGTAAAGGGACAGACAAGGAGTTCTATTTTTATGGTGATTTGATCAGTCATGAACTCAGAAAGATTACCGGCAGTAAAAGAACAGCTCCCCTGGCAATGACAAATCATGTAAATATTCAGCAGCGAATAGCGATCAATATGCCTTATGATTCAGATCTTGGCGCTGAGTCATTTAAAATAGAAAATGACAGGTACTACTTTGAACTATATGGTTTTCAGCGCGACAGGAAAGTAACTTTTGACTATACTTTTCGCACCATGACGAGTTTTATCGGGCCTGATGAGATTAAAAACTACATAAAGGAAAGTAAACAAATAGATGAGTATTTAACTTACCATATCAATCGCAAATTTTCTGCCCTGTCTGTCAGCACTGGTGTAACTGCATTTACTGTTGTTCCTTACATTCTGGCTATTATTGCAACAGTTTTTTTTGCCTTCATGGCCTATCGTAAAAGGTCAGATTTTGATATCGAGCGGATTGCTTACGCATCTCCTATTAGTGGTTGGTTGGTACTGCTTGGTTTTAGAATCGTTTACCTGCCCCTGCTTATGCTGATCAGTCCTTTTAGTACAGGTCTTTTTGGTAAAAGTCTTTGGGTAAAACTAAGTGCCTTCGGATCAAATGAGATCATAGTCAAAGGTATCTTTGTTATTGAAAGTATTATTTACGGTTTTCTTTTGGTGTATAGTGTTTATTGCGCATTTCTATTCTTTAATAAACGGTCTAATTTTGTTAAACAATTCATCATACTTTCAATTTCGCATGTTGTATTTGTTATCTTTGACCTTGCTTTGGCATCTTATATTGAGCAGATTTCAGGGGTTGCTTCAACAACTGCAGCGCAAATTCCGGGTTTAATCGGGACAATGGTTATTACCGGTATCTGGATTTGGTATTTATTGAAGTCGGAGCTGGTAAAAGAAACATTTGTGTTTACTTATCCTAAAAAGGATTGGGAACAGGCATTAGCAGAATATTATAGTGAACAATACAGAGATAAAACAACCGCTTTTAAGGAAGTTGAGAAAGATGATAATCCGGCAGCTATAACTGAAACAGTTGAATTGGAAAGTACTGATCCGGAAAAAGAGCGTGAATAATTATGAAGACATTTAAAAAATACACTTACTTGCCTGCACCTCCTGAAGAGGTATATTGGGCATTAACAAAAGCGCAAAGTATACAACTGTGGACTGGTGCGGAAGTTGAATTTACAGAGGAGCCTGATACCGAGTTTTCTTTCTGGGACGGTGACATCACTGGTAAAAACATTGAATTTGACTATGGTAAAAAGATAGTACAACAATGGTATTTTGGCGAAAACAATGAGCCATCAATAGTAACCATTAAATTGCACGAAGATAAAAAGGGTACTTCCCTGGAATTTGTTCAAACCAATATTCCTGAAGAAGATTATAAGGATTTTACTGAAGGAATTGAAGCGTACTATTTAGGAGGTCTTGTTGACTTTTTTGAAGATTAAATTATTTAACTAAAAAAGAAAGGTAGTATTTTTCAAATACTACCTTTCTTTTTTAGTTAAATCTGATCGCTATAAACTGACCTGATCTGGTCTCTAAGGTTGTATTTCGAAGCCATAACCTCTCCGTAAGCGCCAGCACTTCTGATTGCATACAAATCGCCTCTAAATGTTTCAGGTTGTTCAACCTCTTTTCCGAAGCAATCTGTGCTCTCACAAATCGGACCTACAATATCATATTTCATAGCGGTCTGAGTACCTCTACTTAGGTTTTCAATTTTATGATAAGCCTGATATAATGCGGGGCGCATTAATTCGGTCATACCAGCATCAAGAACCACAAAGTTTTTCTTTTTACCATTCTTAATATACAACACCTTGCTGATCAGCGAAGCGCACTGACCAACTAAAGCTCTTCCAAGTTCAAAATGCACTTCCTGACTTGCTTTAATTTCAAGGAAATCTGAGAATATTTTGAAGTAAGCAGTAAAGTCAGGAATCTGTTGCTCCGGATTATGGTAATCAATACCTAAACCTCCACCAACATTTAACACCTTTACCATAAAGCCTCTTTCTTCAAACCACTGAGCAAATTCATTTACACGCACACAAAGGTTTTTGTATACATCCAGATTGGTGATTTGAGAACCGATATGAAAGTGAATGCCAATAAACTCCAGGTTAGCCGACTTCTTTAAAGTTTCTGCACACGATGGCAAATCCCATGAGTTTACGCCAAATTTATTCTCATCAAGTCCTGTTGTAATGTTATGATGTGTATGTGCATCAACATTAGGATTAATTCGAATAGCTACTCTTGCTTTTTTGCCTTTTTTGCCTGCTAGCTCATTGATAACTTCCAATTCCTGAATGGATTCTACGTTGAAACAGAAAATATCATTATCTAAAGCACCATTAATTTCCTTGTCAGATTTTCCAACCCCGGCAAAAACGATCTGATCTTTAGCAAAGCCAACTTCCAGCGCTTTATTTACCTCGCCACCGCTAACACAGTCGGCACCGAACCCTACAGCCTTTATTTTTTCTAAAACCCGAGAATTGAAGTTTGCTTTCATGGCATAGTGCACATGAAAATTATATAACTTTGCTGCATCGGCACAAGTACTCAGCGTTTTTTGTAGCAAAGTAAGATCGTAATGGTAGAAAGGTGTTTCTAGATTAGCGAAGTGCGATATATCTTTATCAGAAAACATAATGTTTAAATATCTTTTTATAATTGTTATTGTTGTTTTAGGCCTGATCTACTTTGGTAATCATCGCGACTATAAAAAGCAGAAGATCAGTAGAAAAGAGTACGAAAGAAGAAATCGTCTCTTCATCGCACTCGTTTTCATTATAGCTGGTATTATCTTTTGGCTTAAAAGAAGATAATTACTCAAATAAGCGGTTATGTAAGCTTTTTAATGCCTCAGTTTTATCAGGGGTATTAATTAATAACGAAATGTTATAGTTACTTCCACCATAAGAAATCATACGTACAGGAATGTGTTTAATTGAATCCAATACACGTGCCGCATAACCATGCTTTTCTGCACTAAAATCACCAACTACACACACTATCGATTGGTTAGAATCAACTTCTACCGTTCCGAAATCGTGCAGTTCTTCGATAATTTTATCCAGGTTATCGGTAAAATCAACAGTTACAGAAACAGCTACTTCAGAAGTAGTGATCATATCTATTGGTGTTTTATAACGCTCAAATATTTCGAAAACACGTCTTAAGAAACCATACGCCAACAACATTCTGCTCGACTGAATCTTAATTGCAGTAATCCCATCTTTGGCGGCGATAGATTTTATTTTACCTTTTTCACTGCTGTTTGTGATTAAAGTACCAGAAGCTGAAGGCTCCATAGTATTCAGCAATCTTACCGGAATCTTGTATTTCTGAGCCGGAAAAACAGATTGAGGGTGCAATATTTTTGCTCCAAAGTAAGCCAACTCAGCTGCCTCATCAAATGAAAGCTGAGAAATTGGTTTAGTACCTTTAACTATTCTTGGGTCATTATTGTGCATACCATCAATATCGGTCCAGATCTGCACTTCTTCTGCTGAAATAGCAGCTCCAATTAAAGAAGCGGTATAATCACTTCCACCACGTCTAAGGTTGTCCACTTCGCCAAAGCTGTTTCTGCAGATGAATCCTTGTGTAATGAAAAGTTTATTTCCTTTATTCTGATCTAATATTGGTTGCAAGTGCTTGGTTGCATAAGGAACATCAGGTTCATTGTCCTCATCAATTTTCATGAAATCCAAAGCAGGCAACAATACAGATGGCACACCTATCGATTTAAGATAGATATGGTATAATGTGGTTGATAGCAACTCTCCTTGTGCAAGCACTACTTTTTCTTCAATTGGCGTAAAAAGATCATTTACCAATGTTTGAAGGAAGTTAAAGTGATAATTTACCACTTCCTGACCTTGATCACGAAAATCGCCTTCAGGTAAAAGTTCAATCACAAATTCATTGTATTTTTCATTCAGTGCGTTAATAAGACCTAACGCAACCTGTTTATCTTCCTTTAAAAGTTTGGCTGAAATTTCTACTAAACTGTTGGTTGTGCCAGACACTGCTGAAAGCACTACAATTTGTTCTTCTGCCGGATTAATGATATCCAGCAATTTTTTCATCCGCTCAGGGCTTCCTACAGAAGTTCCTCCAAACTTTAATATTCTCATAGTTTTATAAATTGTTTTTTGGTAATAATCCCATCAGAAAAAATCTGATGGTTTCATTATTAGTTATTTAAATTTTAAAGGTTAATATTATTTCAATCAAATTGGTTATATACTTATATTAGGGCGTGAAATTAAAGAAAACGGAGCTAATAATCATGATATTGACGAAATAAAATTTGGAATATCGTAAGAATTACCCTCCCATAATAAAACTTCACCATTATAATACTGTTTTTCATTAAGTGATTTTAAAATATACATCCTAAACTATGCAATTAGAAGCAGCTACCTTAAGTACCATAAATGAATGGCTTAATGGCAATTACGATCAAAAAACTAAAGAAGAAATCCAGCAGTTATTGGATAAAGAAGCAGCAACAGAGCTTACAGATTCGTTTTACAGAAGTCTGGAATTTGGTACCGGCGGTTTACGTGGGATAATGGGTGCAGGATCTAACAGGATCAATAAATACACAATTGGAACTGCTACACAGGGTTTATGTAATTATTTACTTAAAAAATATCCTGGCGAAAAAGTTAAAGTTGCCATTGCCCACGATAGCCGTAATAACTCTGATTATTTTGCAGGAATCACTGCTGATGTATTTTCAGCAAACGGTATACATGTTTACTTTTTCAAAGCATTACGACCAACTCCGGAATTATCATTCGCTATCCGTCAATTAGGTTGTCGCAGTGGTGTTATGCTTACTGCTTCTCACAATCCAAAGGAATACAATGGTTACAAAGCTTATGGCGCAGACGGCGGACAATTTACTGCTCCCGATGATACCCTTGTTATGGATGAGGTTGCCAAAATCAAAAGCATTGATGAGGTTAAATTTGATCGCATTGATGGTAATGTTGAATTGATTGGTGAGGAAATTGATCAATTATATCTTGATAAAATCACTGAACTATCAGTATCACCTGAGGCCATTGCCCGTCAAAAAGACCTTAAAATTGTGTACTCTCCTATTCACGGTACAGGAATTACATTGGTACCTAAAGCCCTTGAGCAATTTGGCTTCACCAATTTAACCCTGGTTGAAGAGCAAAGTACTCCAGATGGTAACTTCCCAACTGTAGTATACCCAAATCCAGAAGAAAAAGAAGCGCTTACGCTTGCACTTAAAAAAGCGCAGGAAATAGACGCAGATCTTGTTTTGGCTACCGATCCTGATGCCGACAGAGTTGGTATAGCAGTGAAAAATAATGATGGAGAATTTGTGCTGCTAAACGGAAACCAAACCGGTAGTTTGTTAATCAATTATCTGTTAAGTGCCTGGGAAGAAAAAGGTAAACTTACAGGGGAGCAATACATTGTTAAAACTATTGTAACTTCTAATTTAATTGAAGCAATAGCTAAGGCTAAGAATGTTACCTATTATAATACGCTTACAGGTTTTAAATGGATTGGCCAATTAATGACTAGCCTTGAAGGTAAAAAGACCTTTATCGGTGGTGGTGAGGAAAGCTACGGATATTTAATAGGTGAGCTTGTTAGAGATAAAGATGCTGTAGTCTCCTGTGCTTTCATCGCGGAAATGACTGCTTTTTATAAAGATAAAGGTAGCAGCTTATACAATGCGATGCTTGATATGTATGTAGAGTATGGCCTGTACAAAGAAGAATTGGTATCTATTACCAAAAAAGGTAAAACCGGAGCTGAAGAGATCAAAGCGATGATGGAGAAATTTAGAAACAACCCTCCTGTTACCCTTGGAGGTTCTAAGGTTGCTACATTAAAAGATTATGAATTGGGTGTCGAAACAGATCTAATTGCTAATAAAAAGAAAGATCTGGAGCTTCCTAAATCTGATGTGCTTCAGTTCATTACAGAAGACGGAAGCATTGTATCGGCCAGACCATCGGGTACCGAACCTAAGATTAAATTCTATTGCAGTGTAAATGCACCATTAAAAGATAAGGCTGCTTTTAAAGCTACTGACGCCGAGCTTAGCGCTAAAGTAAAAGCTATAATGAATGATTTAGAGGTTTAAAAACCTCTAAATCATCTTTCTATAAATTTAGGCTGCAGGATAATCTTGCAGGCTTCTCTTTTTATCAAGGTATTATTGGCCGAAGCAAGCTCATGTAAAAGTACATCAATGATCTTCTCGGCCATTTCTTCAATCGGCTGATCTACAACACTGATTGGTGGTGTATGTAATTTAAATACATCATGGTCATCGTAAGCCACGACACTTAAATCCTTGTTGACTTCTTTATGAAGTGTTTTTAAAACTAATAAGCCTTTAATTGCCAGGTAGTTGGTAGAGAACAATACCGCATCGATATGTGGGTTCTTTTCGAACAATAGCATCAATTGTGCATTTGTATTGTCATCGGTACTGTCAAATGGCACCTCGGTATAAATGTCTTTACTGAATGGTATACCATGATCTTCGAGTGCTTTTTCGTATCCCAGAAAACGATTGTTGATCTGGTCTACATGCAAATCAACAGTAACGAAAGCGATGTTCTTTTTGCCACTGTCAATGAGGTGTTTTGTAGCAATATAGGTGCCATTAAAGTTGTCGACTACTACACAATTCACATCCATATCCGGTAGGTTCCTATCGAATATGACTACAGGAATACGCTCTGCAAGCAGTTGTTTAATGTCGTTTTCAATTCCAGGAACAGGTGCAATAATGTAAGCATCAACCTGTCTGGACTTAAACATTTCAATAAGCTCCTTAGCCTTAACAGGATCATTTTCAGTACTTGAGTAACTGATTTTATACCCCTTTTTGTAAGCTTTATCTTCTATTTTTCTAGCGATACTGGCAAAGAAAGGATTAGAAATATCCTCAACTATCAGTCCTATAGTTTGTGTATTTCCGGTTCTTAAACTTCTGGCTATCTGATTTGGTTTAAAATCAAGCTCTTTAATGATGACATTAACCTTTTCAATCACGGCCTTGCTAATGCGCATCTGCTCTGCCTTGCCATTCAAAATAAAGGATACAGTGGTAATGGATACATTTGCCTTGCTGGCAATGTCTTTTATTGATGCTGGCTTCATCTTACCTGTCCCTCACCTTTAACGATCCATTTTTCTGTAACTAGTTTCTCAAGGGCAAATGGTCCTCTGGCATGTAGTTTCTGAGTAGATATTCCGATTTCAGCACCTAAGCCGAAAACCTGTCCATCTGTAAACCTTGTAGAAGCATTTAAATACACAACAGCTGCATCAACCTGATTCAGGAATAATTCTGTTTTAATGGCGTCTTGTGTTATAATAGCCTCGGAATGTTTTGAAGAGAACTTTGCAATATGATCCAGCGCTTCATCAGTGCTGTCAACAATCTTTACAGAGCATTTAAAATCAAGGAATTCTCTTCCAAAATCTTCAGGTTCAGCTTTATTCAACAAAGGATAGTTCTGATCTTTTAAAATTTGATAAGAACCTTCGTCGGCAAATATCTCGACCTTGTATCCGGCAAGTAAAGGCGCAAGCATTTCCAAAAACGGCTGTGCCACTTCCCTGTCTACCAAAACAGTATCTAATGCATTGCATACAGATGGTCTGGAAACTTTAGCATTAACCACTATTTTAGCTGCATCGGCAAGCTTAGCCGACTGTTCAACATAGGTGTGACAAACCCCCGCTCCTGTCTCTATAACTGGCACTAAAGCGTTTTTGCGAACGAATTCAATAAGTTGATTAGAGCCGCGAGGGATAATTACGTCTATGTATTTTTCTGCTGTTAATATATCTAAAATATACTTTCTTTCTGCCGGAAGCTGCTGTACAATATTTATATCGAGGTTACTTTCTGCAAGTACCTGCTGAATTAAAGAAACAACGAACAGATTAGTGTGGTAAGCATCCTGCCCACCTCTAAGTAAGCAAACATTGCCGGATCTAATGCATAATGCAGCTACATCAAGTGTAACATTTGGTCTTGATTCGTAAATTACACCGACAACACCAAGTGGTACTGTTCTTTTTTGAATGAAAAGTCCGTTGTCAATTGTTTTTTCAGATAGAATCTTGTTTGTCGGATCTTCAAGATTTGAAACATCCACCAAGCTTTTACTAAGCTCAATAATTCTTTCAGAATTTAACAGAAGACGGTCCTTTTTGGGGTCAGCATCAGACATCTTCTCCAGGTCCTTCAAATTCTCAGCTATGATGTCTTCTTTTCTTTCAGAAATAATTTGTGCAATTCGGGTGATTATGCCTTGTTTATCCTTATCGCTGAGTGTGGATATGGATTTTTTGGCGATTTGTGCACTAATTAACTGGTCTTCTATTGATTCCATTATCATATTATAGTATTACAATATCACTGGCATTGGCTATCTCCAGGTTATGTTGTTTAGAGTTTTCACTAATTGTATTTGATGAAACTTTGGCCAGAGCAACAGCTACAATGTTATTTTCTTCATCAATAATTTCAAATATTTCGCCATTGGCGAAGTTTACCTCAATTGATTTTACGCCAACTGCAAGTAAGCTTTTTCTTTTCCTTATGGCTTCGCTTGCTCCTGCGTCAACCTTAAGTCTGCCGGTTACCAAACTTCCACTTGCCAGCCATTTGTTTCTTGCAGATATGGAGCAGTTTTTTGGGGTACATATCGTGCCTGACTCTCCTTTTGCTGCTTTAAGTATGCCGTCAGGTGTTCTGACACCAAAAATAACCACCTTAATTCCCATGGTGGAGGCAAGATTAGCAAAAGTTAGTTTGGAAATCATTCCTCCTAATCCAACTTCAGATGTATTCTTGTTCGCTAAAGAGAAAACGTCGTTATTTATAGAATCAATTTTATCTATTACGTTTCCTTCTTTGTCTAATACACCAGGTACTGATGTTCCTAAGAGGATGAGTGAAGCACCAAAACCAACACCCAATAAAGTTGCAAGTTCGTCATTATCAGAGAACTTTAGTTCTAAATTACTAACTACATCATTTTCGTTAGCAATTGGTATTACACCATTCTTCCATAACTCTTCGTAAGTTTCTTTTAATTGAAGAAACTGAGTCCTGTTAGAAAAGTGCTGTCTTTCGCACAAACTTTGTGCAATAGAAATATTGTAGGGCTTAAAATGTTTTGAATAAGTACTCAATAATAGCGGATTACCTATTGACGCAGCTGCTTTTCTTTCACTGATTTTACCTTTATAGTTCTTAATAAACTTTTTCCCGGCTGCAACAGCACCCGAAGAAACCAGTATTAAGTGGTGATTGTTAGCAAGTTCCGCTACTTGCCTGGTTATGTCTGCAATTATAGCCTCATCAATTTCCCCTTTAGCGGTAGTAATTGAGGCTGAACCTAATTTCAAAACAAGTATAGACTTGGTCATTTGTGATTTTATAGTTTATTTGGCTTGAAAATCCGAAAATAGATAAATTACAGCGTATCTCGTAACTATAGAATAAAAAAACCTCCTAATTATTAACTAAAGAGGAGGTTTCAGGAAGAAGTTTATCTAATAATTCATTAAACCAACGAAGCTTCAAGGCTAATCTCCACGTTATATGCTTTACTTACAGGGCATGTAGCTTTGGAGCCTGCTGCTATTTCCTGAAATTTAGCATCATCGATACCGGGTATTTGTGCTTTTAATACCAAATGAGAAGTAGTAATTACTCCGTTATCCAAAGTTACTGTGGCTTTGGTTTCTAAAGAGGTGGGATTAAAACCAGCTTCAGTTAAGTCTAAGCTTAGTTTCATTGTAAAACAACCTGCGTGCGCAGCAGCCATCAGTTCTTCGGGATTGGTTCCAATTCCATCGGCAAACCGACTATTAAATGAATATTGAGTTTTATCAAGGACTTTGCTGTCGGTTGTAAGGTTGCCTGAACCTTCTTTAATAGTGCCATTCCAAACGGCTGTTGCATTACGTTTCATTTCAATTAATTAAGGTGGTTATTAATAGATTTATTTTGTTTTATCGCGGTTTCTATTCAATTTAATCTTAATCTTCCCGTCTTCGCCATCAGTTGCTAGTAAATGTAACACAATTCCCTTCATCCTTCGTTCTCTTTTTTCTTTTTTATCTGTTACATCTGCATCTTTTTTAGGATTTCTTAAAGGTACATCTAATGTAATATTGGTTCCGGTAGACATAGAATATATGCCTGCTATATCCATATTTAGCAAGCTTGAATTAATTTGCATGGGATTAATGGTGATTCTTTGTCCGCGCACATCAAACTTTCCATTTAAATTGGTAAAGGTAATATTATCGAGGTCTCTAAAAGGAAAGGCAAATTTCCCTACGCTTTTTATAGGCTCAAAGCTAAGTAAAGCGCCTTTTTTTAAATCAAAAACTATAGTCCCATACAATGAATTGGGGAGTAAATTACCTTTATCGCTGATCACCCCGGAGATGTTTGTTTTAGAGGATAGAAATCCTCTTAGATTTTTAGAGGTAAGTGTTTTCATTCCGAAATTATCAAAGGAGTAAAAGAAGTTTTTGATATCCACATTACTAAGCACAGTGTTCAGTTTAAAGTTATTCGTACTGCCTTTTTGAGCTATGCTGCCATTTAGGGAAACAGAGCCTCCTGCGTGTTTAACACTTACGTTTTTAATGGCTATGCCATTTTCTGAGAGCAATAAATCAGCATTTGCATTGGTTGCTAAAAACTTATTGTAATAAATCCTGTCGACTTTAACGCTCATGTTTACCTGACTTTTTTCAAAGAGTTCGTTCAGATTTTCAGAGAAATTAGATTGTTTGCTTCTCTTTTTTGCCTTAGGTTTTCTGGTACCTAAAAAACCAATAAATTCACCTAAATGGATTTGCGGACTTCTTATTTTCCAGTTCAGCAATATCTTTTCAGGATCTGTATAATAAAGGTTCAGGAAGTTACTTACCGATCCTTCCATGAAGACCACACTCTTGCCACTCTGTAAACGAATGTTCTTAATATAAAGGTCATGATCTGTAAAGGTGAGTGAAATGGCTGTATTCTTAAAATTAACCTTACGGGGAACGTAACTTACATCAGCGTTCTGAATATCCACCAATCCCTTAACAAAGGGTTTTGTGAGTTTAAAGTCTACAATATCTGCACGATAGGCAAGCTTTACATTGGCTGTACCTTTGCCGAATTTGAGCATCTCCTCTCCTATTATATTATTGAGTCTGGCGATTTCAAACTGCGACTTAAATATTCCCGTGGCGATTGGTTTATCCAGATTATTGATAAAAGCGGTATCAATAGAAAAAGGTATCTGCGCATAGCTGCCTTTGAATGCAAATAGCTTAATTGCGGAGTTTTCATCACTTATGCCCTTTCCGGTAATGTAGCTATTGGTAAATACACCGGTAAAATTACAATCATCCACAACACCACCCGGAGTTGTTAATGTGTTGTCTTTCACTAATGCTTTAACATTTATGGAAGGGTCGCCACCCGGCCCCATATTGCCGGCCAATGTGCAGTAAACATGTATTGGTTGTTTAAGATCAAACATATTGAGCTTGGTGGTAATGTTAGGCGCCAATAAAGCCGAAGCATCCCGCCACAGTATTTTTTTGGTTTCGATATCGATGGTAAAATCTGTATTTTCTTTAGAGGTGTCAAATTTAGCCCCTATTATAAATGGATCCTTGCCAATATTTAAAGTGTTGGGAGCTACCAGTACAATACCTGAATCATCGTTATAGTTAACTTTAAATGGCCCTTCTAAAAGTTTTTCCTTAATAAAACTCCCTCTTCTGGTATTAAAGGCAAGGCTCCTGGCAAGTGTTTTCAGTTTTATATCTGCATCCCAACCACCCAATAGCGGATAGTCCATATTACCCTTTAAATCATAGATGTCAAACTGAAATAACTTATGCCCTTTTTTATTGTCTACCACAAAACTGACATTACTTAAAGTGAACTTTCTTATTTCTGTAGAGGACTGACTGTCATCCTTTGGCTTTTTGGATTTGTCCTTTTTTCTAAAAATAGAAGTGTTGCTATAGCCATTACTATCAGTAAACAGGTAGATCTCTGCATCATTAATTCCGATTTTTTTAATTTCTATAGTTCCTTTAAGCAATGATAAAGTGTTTACAGCGACTTCCAGTTCTTTGGCTTTTAAAAGTGTATGCTGATGGTTTTTCCATAAGCTATCTTTCATGACTACATTTTTCAGACTGATGGATACTCCCGGAAATCCACGCAAAAAGGTGGGATCCATGCTTTCAATAGTAAGCGTACCATTGAGATTTTTATTAAGCTTTTGAGTGATGGTTTCCAGTAAGCTCTTTTTGTTTGAGTTAACATATAAAGCAAGAGCAGAGAAAATGAGGAGAACTACCCCGATGAGGATACCTAATACTTTGAGTGTTATTTTAGACCAGCGCGGCATTTTTCTGTTTATAGTCAAACGTTTAAATTATAGAAATTGTTTTCGGCAGGGAGAGCGTTTTACGAAGGTATCTCTTTGTACCCTCTTAAAAATGACCCATTTCCATAAAACATCAAATACTATTCATATTAGACTAATTAATATAACGGTATAAAAACAGCGTTCTTTTTAAGACAAAACGATTTAGTATAATTAGTTAATAATTTATTTAAAAAGATATTGCGATATTATATTTTTATTTCATAAGTTCGTTTATTGTAGTGTAACAAAAATAATGTCATTAATCATAAAAAAGAACAAACAGCTCAAATCAGAGGTGCTGAAAGGCCTCTATTATAGTCAGCCACTTTCCATTCTGGAATTGAGCAGGCTGACTAAAAAAAGCGTTCCCCTAGTTACAGCTATTGTTAATGAATTAATCGACGAAGGTTACATAACTGAAGAAGGACTAGCGCCTTCTACCGGTGGCAGAAGGCCGTCTATGTACTTGATAAACCCAACCAAAAAACTCTATATAGTTGCTGTAGCTGTTGATCAGCAGATTACCAGAATGATGGTTTATGATTTTAATAACACTATTGTTCTTCCTTTAATATCAACTAATGTAAAACTCTCAGATGATAAACAAGGGGTAGATAATCTGGTTCAATTTATTAAAGGAAACCTGGATAAATCTAAGATAAACATAGATGATATTATAGGTATCGGAATTGGGATGCCAGGTTTTGTGAATGATGAAAAAAGCATATACCCTTCCATTACTACCAATAATTTAAACGTCAGTCTTAAGGAATATCTAATTCAGCAATTTGAGCTTCCTGTTTACATTGACAATGATTCAAGCTTAATTGCCTTTGCCGAGTTAAAATTTGGAAAAGGAGTTGGAAAGCAAAACATACTCGTGCTTAATGTTGGCTGGGGAACAGGACTGGGTATGATTATAAATGGGGTTCCTTTTAGAGGACATAGCGGTTATGGTGGGGAATTTAGCCATATTCCATTATCTCAAAGTAACGATTTATGCTCTTGTGGTAAACGTGGATGTATTGAAGTTGAGACTTCATTAGCCGTTATGGCCAATAAGGCTCAAATTGCCTTAGATAATGGGGCAAGATCAAGTATGGAATGGTTATTTAAAGACACGAGCAAGCAACCAGGCGATCATTTTCTTGACGCGGCAAGTCAGGGAGATCCTGTAGCTGTTTCTATATTATCTGAAGCCGCGTTTCA
>Ga0065714_10002963_pt1 | contig 21144 bp, 19 predicted proteins | sample MisRhiReplicate2_FD_59101 | JGI IMG/M metagenome (GOLD analysis project Ga0065714, IMG submission 59101) | Miscanthus rhizosphere microbial communities from Kellogg Biological Station, MSU, sample Rhizosphere Soil Replicate 2: eDNA_1 v2... | ecosystem: Host-associated > Plants > Roots >...
CTGATACACCGCTATCGCGAGCAAGCTCGCTCCCGCAGGGAATCGATCGAGTCCACTACGCCACTGTTCCCGTCGGGCGGCGATGCAGGCAAGATGAAGGCCTGCAAGTCAGAACACAGGAAGCTGATCGTGACCGAAGCGTTTATTGTCGTTCAAACCGCCGAACAAGCCGTGGATCGTCTGGCGGCCCTGCACGAGCGTGCGACCACCGCGTTGAACCAGGCGCTGATGCGTTATCTCAAGGACCGCGTCGAGCCGGATGCCGAACAGCGTGCGTTGTTTCGCTATCCGGCCTTGCGGCTGACCTATCACTGCCACGGCGAAGTCCCGCAAACCACGCGAGCCTATGCCAAGGTCCAGTTGCCCGGCACCTACAGCGTCACCGTCACCCATCCCGCCGCCTTCCGTAAGTACCTGCTGGAACAGCTGGTTCCATTGATGCACGACTTTACCGTCACCGTGGAAGTGGGCGTCAGCGAGCAGAACATTCCGTACCCGTACGTGGTGGAGCAGGGCGACGAACTGGCCGGCTCCGGCGTGACCGCCGCCGTGCTGGCGCGGGTGTTCCCCAGCACCGACCTGTCGGCGGCCACCGATGGCATTGCCGACGGCCTCTATGACTGGGAAAACACCGACCCACTGCCCTTGGCGCTGTTCGACGCCGCGCGGGTGGATTTTTCCCTGCGCCGGCTGGTGCACTACACCGGCAGCGACTGGCGCCATGTGCAGCCGTGGATCCTGTTGACCAACTATCACCGCTATGTCGACCAGTTCATCGTCCATGGCCTGGAGCAACTGCGCAGCGACCCGCGCTTTGTGCGCATGGTCTTGCCGGGCAACGTGATCATCGACAAGAACATGGAGCACAGCGAAGCATCGGCCATCGCCGCCGGTGTGGTCTGGCACCGCTACCAGATGCCGGCCTATCACCTGCAGACCAATGATGGCCATGGCGTGACCCTGGTGAACATCGGCGTCGGCCCTTCCAACGCCAAGAACATCACCGACCACCTGGCCGTGCTGCGCCCGCATTGCTGGCTGATGATCGGCCACTGCGGCGGGCTGCGGCAGTCCCAGACCATCGGTGACTACGTGCTGGCCCACGCCTACATGCGCCGCGATGGCATTCTCGATCGGGTGGTGCCGCCGAACATTCCGATTCCGGCCCTGGCCGAAGTGCAGATGGCGCTTCAACAGGCCGCGGCGAACATCACCGGCGAAAAGGGCGACGAGCTGAAAAAACGCCTGCGCACCGGTACCGTGCTGACTTATGACGACCGCAACTGGGAACTGCGCTGGGCCCAGGAGCGTCCGCTGATCAACCTGTCCCGCGCGGTGGCGGTGGACATGGAAAGCGGCACCATCGCCGCCCAGGGTTATCGCCTGCGGGTGCCTTACGGCACGTTGCTTTGTGTCTCGGACAAACCGTTGCACAGCGAAATCAAGCTGCCGGGCTCGGCCAACGCGTTCTATGAGCGAGCGGTCAACCAGCACCTGAAGATCGGCATCGAGGCGTTGGACCTGTTGCGCACCGAACTCAACTCGTTGCATTCGCGCAAGCTGCGCAGCTTCGACGAGCCGCCGTTCCGCTGATGCCCCGTTGAAGGGGGTGGTGGTTATTTAACGGTCGGGCCACTAGCATGGTGGGCCCGAACGTTAAATGTTGTATTCGCCATGCCCCGTCCTCCACGCCCTGCTTCCCGTCGCCCTGGCGCGAAGCTTCCAGCCTCCGCCCCGCGCCGTATGGCCAAGGCCCCGCCGGCCGAGCCGAAGCTGATCCTGTTCAATAAACCCTTCGATGTACTGACGCAATTCAGTGACGGTGAGGGGCGGGCGACGCTCAAGGATTTTATCGACGTACCGGGCATCTACCCGGCCGGACGACTGGACCGCGACAGCGAAGGCTTGCTGTTGCTGACCAACGATGGGCAGTTGCAGGCGCGGATTGCCGACCCCAAGCACAAGCTGGCCAAGACCTATTGGGTGCAGGTGGAGGGCGAGCCGAGTGCCGAACAGTTGCAGCGATTGCGCGATGGGGTGGAGTTGAACGACGGCATGACCCTGCCGGCCGAGGCGCGCTCATTGGATGAGCCGCAATTGTGGCCGCGCAACCCGCCGGTACGTTTTCGTAAAAGCGTGCCCACAAGCTGGGTGGAGCTGGTGATACGCGAGGGGCGCAATCGCCAGGTACGACGCATGACCGCCGCCGTGGGTTTGCCGACATTGCGCCTGGTGCGGGTCAGGATCGGCGACTGGACGATCGAAGGGCTCGATCAGGGCCAGTGGAAGGAAGTGCCAGCGCGCTTATAACGCTCCGGACTCGATCAGGCCGATCACCACGCTCTTGATGACGAACGCGGCCACACCGAGGCCCAGCACGAAAAACAGGATGAACGAGCCGAAACGTCCGGCCTTGGACTTCTTCGCCAAGTCCCAGACGATGAAACCCATGAAAATGATCAGGATGCTGACCAGGCCGGTCATCATCCACTCTTCGAAAACAGCAGGATCCATCAGGACACTCCGGCGTGGGCGGGGTTGAAAAGGCGCGGCGAGTATAAGGCATGGGGCGCGGGCGCGGGATTGGCCTGCGGCGGTGTGTCGCAGCTATTCATCGGCTGGGCTGACGCCATCGCGAGCAGGCTCGCTCCCACAGTGGATCTGTGTCAGGGCGCAATTCCTTGTGGGAGCGAGCTTGCTCGCGATGGGGGTTTCAGTTACGCAGGTGAGTCAACGGCAGTTCGGTGCTGTTGAGTACCTGGTTCAGCACAAAACTCGAACGCACGCTGGTGACGCCATCGATCCGGGTCAGGTGCCCCAGCAGCAGTTTCTGGTAGTGGTCCATGTCCGGCACCACCACCTTGAGCTGGTAGTCCGCGTCCATCCCGGTCACCAGGCTGCACTCCAGTACTTGCGGCAAGTTACGGATGGCGGCTTCGAAGTTCTCGAAACGCTCGGGGGTGTGGCGGTCCATGCCGATCAGCACATAAGCCGTCAGGCTCAGGCCCAGCAGCTTGCGGTCGAGCAGGGCGACCTGGCGGGTGATGTAGCCGTCATCCTCCAACTGCTTGACCCGTCGCGAGCAGGGGGAGGGCGACAGGCCGATGCGTTCGGCCAGTTCCTGGTTGGAGATGCGCGCGTCGCGCTGCAATTCCGCCAGAATGCTCAGGTCGTAACGGTCGAGTTTGCTCATCGGTCGGGCCTTTATCTTGATAATTGCGGCAGATTATCTATCCGAGGTTAAAAATTGCGCAAGTGGTGTTTATTTCCGCAATCTTCGCAATCATCTGTCGGCACCTCAGGTTTACTCTTATCACCAAGATCACTGCTCGGACAAACAGTCCAGTGCAGCCCGCCCAATCAGGCCGGCTGCGGTCGCAGTACCCACCGGTACTGGCAGACCCCCGAGCTGCACACTGTCCAGAAGACGGCGTGAGGTGAGCCGACGTCATAAGCGTCGAGCACGGACGAAATTCTCAAGGGGAGGCCGACGGGCCTCCCTTTTTTAATGCCTGCGAAATAAACCCCGTGGCTGATAACCTATCGCAGAACCGGCCTGGGCTTTTCCAGTCTTACTATCAGGCCCTGAACCGTTGTGAGGAATTTCATGAAGTCGCGCATCTGGCGTTTGGCAGGTGTTGGTCTGTTGTGGGCAAGTGTCAGTGCGCAGGGAATGGCCGACGATCAGCAAAACCGTGGCGGCCCCGACGGCGGTCGTGGTCAGGACGGACGCGGCGGCAACGGCCAGGGTTACTCGGGCCAGCCGCGGCCGCAGAGCAACGAAATCATTCGGGGCGACAACAGTCGTCAGTTCGAGGTCAAGCCACAGCCGCAATACCAGGGCGGCCAGCGCTATGATCGTGGCCCCCAAGACCCCAACGACCATGGTCGTCCGCAGCCGCAACCCGGCAACAACCTGCCGATCCAGGGCCGGCCCGACAGCGTGACCCAGACCCGCGAACCGCAACCAGGGTATTACCGCGATGTCCCGCGTCGCAACGACGGTTATCCAAACGGCGGGCCACGCCCAAGCCACGACAATCGTCCCGAGCAGCATTGGCCCGGTCGACCGGACGGCCATGGCAACGGCTGGGGGCCGGGGCCGCAGTATCGCCCGGGTTACGTGATCGACCGTTTCCCGGATCGCAACTACCGCGTGCCCTATCGCGGCCAGGATTATTTCTACTCGGGCGGCTACTGGTATCGCCCTCAAGGGCCGCGTTACATCGTGGTCGAGCCACCGCGGGGCATCCGTACCCGTTACCTGCCCGATTACGCCAGGGAAGTGTGGATCGGCAGCTCGCTGTTCTTTCTCGCTGCCGGCGCCTATTACATCTACGAAGCCAGCACCCAGGACTACGTCGTGGTCGAGCCGCCCGTGGCCAACCCGCAGCCACAACCGCAAGGCAACAGCTTTGACGTGGTGGCCTACCCGGCTAACGGTCAGTCGCCCGAGCAGGTCAACCAGGATGGCTACGACTGCTATCGCTGGGCGGTGCAGCAGAGCGGTTTCGACCCGCGCAATTACAGTTACCCACCGGCACCGGAAGTGGTGCAGACCTATCGCCAGGCCCAGGGCAGTTGCTTGAGCAGTCGTGGGTATCAGGTGACGTACTGAGATGCGGTAAAGATCGTGCGGACGCTGCTTCTTGTGGCGAGGGGATTTATCCCCGCTGGACTGAAGCAGTCCCAAAGCAGCCGACTCAACTTGTCTGGTGCTCCGAGTCGTGAGGTTTCAGGGCTGCTTCACGCAGCCCAGCGGGGATAAATCCCCTCGCCACAGGTTATGCGCTGACGCTTTTGACCACTTCCGACGGATCGGCATGCACCAGCACTTCGGCCTTCGGATAGGCATGATGGATCGCATCGGCGGCCTGGTCGCTGATGCCGTGGGCCACTGACAGGGTCAGTTCCCCCGGCAACTCCAGGTGCAGTTGCACGAACCAGTGGTTGCCGGAGATCCGCGTACGCAGGTCATGGGCACCGAGCACGCCGGGCACGGCGCAGGCCAGTTCCAGCATGTGCTGGCTGACGTCGGGCGGCAGTTCCTGATCCATCAGCACGGCGAAGCTTTCCCGGGCGATCTGGACGGCGCTCCACAGAATGTAAATGGCGATCCCCAGGCCGAACCAGGCGTCGAGTTGATACCAGCCAAACCCGGCCAGCACCAGCGCCACCAGGATGCTGCCGTTGAGCAACAGGTCGGAGCGATAGTGCAGCGAGTCGGCGCGCACGGCGTTGGAGCCGGTGGCGCGGATGACCCGATGCTGCAACGCCAGCAGCGCCAGGGTCAGCCCCAGGGAAAACACGATCACGCCGACGCTCAGCCAGGGGGCATCGACCGGCACCGGGTTTTTCAGCCGCTCGAAAGCCTGCAAGGCAATCAATACCGCACTGCCGCCGATAAACAGCGCCTGGGCCATGCCGGCCAGGGATTCGGCCTTGCCATGACCGTAGCGATGATCATCGTCGGCGGGGCGCAGCGCGTAATGCACCGCCAGCAGATTGAGCAGCGAGGTGACGCCGTCCAGTGCCGAGTCGGTCAGGCCGGCAAGCATGCTCACCGAGCCGCTCAGCCACCAGGCCAGGGCCTTGGCGACGACCAGGGTAAGCGCCACGGCCACTGACGCCCGGGTGGCCAGGCGCAGCAGACGGGCGTGTTCGATGCTGGTGGTCATGGTGCGGTCGTTCCTTGGGCGGCGCCTGTCATGCGGAAGGTTTGAGGCCGAGGGCGGCCAGTTGTTGCGCGCTGCCCTTGTGCTGGATCAGCCGAGGATCGTCCAGCGGGAAGCTGCGGCCCAGTTCGCGTTCCAGGATCGCCTGCAACACGTGGTTATTGACGGTGCCGTCGGGGTTGATGGCTGGCTTGAGTTTCTCTGGTTCGATCTGGACGCTTTTGCCCGGCTCGAAGTAAATGGCACCGGTGGCAAAGTCCACGGCGAACGCGATCAGGCCGGGGATGATGTAGAACAGCAGGCCGACGGCGTCGAGCGCGGCAATCGCCGGGTCGATCTTGCCATCGATCTGGCCGCGACGGTCCGGGTAGAAGATCGAGCCACAGGCGCTGATTTGAGTCAGCAAGGAGGCGACCAGGACGCCACCGATCACGCGAAAGGGAATACGCATAGCAATCTCCTGAACAGGTAAAGGCGTTGCTGGTTGGAGTCCAGACCACGCTAAACAGTTCGCCGTTATACTCGGCCCTCTGTTTTGGAGCCAGCATGATTTCTTTGCCGATTGATGAAGTTTTACCCGCCCTGCGTCAAGCCTTGGCATCGCGCCACGAAGCCGTGCTCGAAGCGCCGCCCGGTGCCGGTAAAACCACCCGTGTTCCCCTGGCCTTGTTGCACGAGCCCTGGCTGGCCGGGCAGACCATCCTGATGCTCGAACCCCGGCGCCTGGCGGCACGGGCGGCGGCCGAGCGGCTGGCCAGTGAACTGGGGGAAAAGGTCGGTGAAACCGTCGGCTACCGGATTCGCCTCGACAGCAAGGTCGGCCCCAAGACCCGCATTGAAGTNGTCACCGAAGGCATCCTCACCCGGCGCTTGCAGGACGACCCGGCGCTGGAAGGCGTGGGGNTGCTGATTTTCGATGAATTCCATGAACGCAGTCTCGACGCCGACNTGGCCCTGGCCCTGAGNCTCAACGGTCGGGAGCTGTTTCGCGAAGACCAGCCACTGAAGATCCTGCTGATGTCCGCCACCCTGGAAGGTGAGCGCCTGGCCGGGTTGCTGGACAACGCGCCGATCCTGCGCAGCGAAGGCCGCATGTTCCCGGTGACGGTGCGTTGGGGCCGGCCGTTCCAGCCCGGCGAGTTCATCGAGCCGCGGTTGGTGCAGACCGTATTGGATGCACTGGGGGATGAAACCGGCAGCGTCTTGGTGTTCTTGCCCGGGCAGGCCGAGATCCGCCGGGTCCATCAGCAACTGGCCGAGGCCTTGGGCGAGGGTGGCAATGTGTTGCTCTGTCCATTGCACGGCGAACTGGACCTCGCCGCCCAGCGCGCCGCCATCGACCCCGCGCCACTCGGCCAGCGCAAAGTGGTGCTGGCCACCAACATCGCTGAAACCAGCCTGACCATCAATGGCGTGCGGGTGGTGATCGACGCCGGACTGGCCCGGGTGCCGCGTTTCGACCCGGGCAGCGGCATGACCCGACTCGACACCCAGCGCATTTCCCGAGCCAGCGCTACCCAGCGGGCTGGTCGGGCCGGGCGTCTGGAGCCTGGTGTCTGCTATCGATTGTGGTCCGAAGACCAGCATGAACAATTGGCCGCCTACGGCAGCGCGGAGATTCTGTCGGCGGACCTGGCTGGATTGGCCCTGCAGTTGGGACGCTGGGGCGTGACGCCGCAGCAATTGGTCTGGCTCGACATTCCGCCCACCGCTGCGTATGCCCAGGCCCAGGACCTGCTGCAACGCCTGGGCGCGTTGGAAGGCGAGCAACTGACTCGCCATGGTCAGGCCATGGCCGAGCTGCCGGCCCACCCGCGTATCGCTCATTTGCTGTTGCGCGGTCAGGCGCTGGGGCTGGCGGACATGGCCTGCAACGTCGCCGCACTGTTGGGCGAGCGCGATATTCTGCGTGGCGCCGGCGCGGATCTGCACAGTCGCCTGGCCTTGCTGTCCGGCGAAGAACGCGCAGCGCGCGGCGCCCAGGGCGGGGTGCAGCGGGCGCGACAACTGGCCCGGCAATATCGCGGTTACCTGCGAGGTAAAGCCGAAGAAGCCGTGGCCGATCCCGATCATCCGCGCTGGCTTGGTGCGTTGCTGGCGCTGGCCTACCCGGACCGCGTCGCCCAGCAACGCCGGCCCGGCGGCGCCGAATATCGTTTGGCCAACGGCCGTGCGGCGCTGTTTGCCGAGGCTGACAGCCTGATGAAACAAGCGTGGCTGGTGATCGCCGACCTGGGCAGCCGTCAGGGCCAGCGCGAAGAGCGGATCTACCTGGCGACGGATTTCGACCCGGCGCTGTTCGATTCGGTATTGGCCGAACAAGTCCGTGTTGTGGATCAACTGGATTGGGACGAGCGCGAAGGCGTGCTGCGCGCCGAGCGCCAGCGCAAGGTTGGCGAACTGGTGCTCAGCCGTGAACCGCTGACCGGCCTGGATGAGTCGGCCCGTAGCCAGGCCCTGGTGAACCTGGTGCGGCGCAAGGGCCTGGAGTTATTGCCCTGGACCCCGGAACTGCGGCAATGGCAGGCGCGGGTGGCGCTGCTGCGTCGCCTGGACCTGGACGCCAAGGGCGAGAGCGAATGGCCGGATGTCAGCGATGGCGCATTGCTGGGCAGCCTAGAGCATTGGTTGATGCCGTATCTGGGCCGAGTCTCGCGCCTCAGCCATTTTGCCAACCTGGATTTGTCGAGCATCGTTCACAACCTGTTGCCCTGGCCCCTGCCGCAACGCTTGGATGAATTGGCGCCGCACCATTTGAGCGTGCCCTCGGGGTCGTCGATCCGCCTGGACTACAGCGAGCATCCGCCGATCCTGGCGGTGCGCTTGCAGGAGCTCTTCGGCCTGGCCGACACCCCGCGCATCGCTGGCGGGCGCCAGGTGGTCAAGTTGCACCTGCTGTCACCGGCGCGCCGGCCGGTGCAGGTCACCCAGGATCTGGCGAACTTCTGGCGCAGCACCTACGCCGAGGTGAAGAAGGACCTCAAGGGGCGCTATCCCAAGCATTACTGGCCGGACGATCCGCTGGTGGCGGAGGCGACGGCGCGGGTCAAGCCGCGTAAGTGAGCTGAGGATATTCAGGATATGAAATACAAACTCTGTGGGAGCCGAGCTTGCTCGCGATAGCGGTGTGTCAGTCAATGACCGTGCTGCTGATCCACCGCAATCGCGAGCAAGCTCGGCTCCCACAAAGGGCTAAGGCGCTGCCGGCAACAGGAACCGCGCAATCACCGGCAAGTGATCGGAGATACGCAAGGTGTCGTCCTGCCTTACCTGGGCTTCGACCCGTTTGAGGCGCGGACTGTAGAAGAGGTAGTCGACGGTGCGGTCGGGGCCGTTGAGGCCGGGGTCGTTCGGGTAGTGGGTCAGCCAGTGTTCGCGGTCGATACCGCTGGCCTCGTTGTTGGTGGGGATCATCGGGTATTTGTCCCACAGCAGGTGCAGAGGGCTGTCGGCGGAGTAGGGCGTGCGTTGCTCGGTCGGCAGGCGTCGGTACTGGCCCAGGGGCAGCAGGTTGAAGTCGCCGCCGATCAGCCAGGGTGTGCCAGCGGATTCGAATTTATCCAGGGCCTTGGCCACGGCGGTGATTTGTCTGGGCAGGGTTTCGTCCGGCTCGGTGGCCCGTTCCAGGTGGGTGTTGAGCACTGCCAGTTGACCGCCGCCGCTCAGCGGCAGATAGCTCACCAACAAGGCATTTTTCGGCTGGAACTGACGGCTGATGATGTTGGTGTCGGCCACCGGCAGTTGTACCCGTTCGGCATGGTCGATGCGGTAGCGACTCAGGGTCGCCAGTTGCCGGCCGACGCTGCCGAAGATGTGCGGATCGGGGACGAAATCGGCCTTCCAGTCGAAGGCACTGGTGCCGCACGGATAGAGGTCGGCCAGCCGCTCCTGCAACAGCTTGAGCTGGTCCTGGTAATCGCTGGCCTTGGCGCCCTTGTCCAGTTCCTGGAGCAGCACGACGTCTGGTTGCTCGTCGCGGATGACCCGTGCCACTTCGTCGAGGCTGAAGGCCATGTCTTCCAGGGTCGGGCTTTCATCGTTGCCCTGGGCCAGGTCGTGCCAGAACACGTAGCGTTTGCCGGCGAGGAACTGGACGTTCCAGGTCATCACCTTCAAGGCCTGGCCGGGCGCCAGCGGTGCTGCGTTGGCGGTGCAACTGACCGGCAAGGTTTCCCGGGGCTGTGGCCGCCAGGTCAGGCCGTAGATCGACAGGGCGGCCAGGCTGAGGATCAACAGCAGGCCCAGCAAGGTGTAGCGCAGTAGACGGGTCATGGCTCGGCTTATGGGCGAAACGCGAAAGTGATCCCGAGCATAACCGAGAGCGGTTCTCAAGCCCAAGCCCAGGGCCTTCGCAGTGTGCGATCAGCGGTTGTCAGGCTTGGCTTCGATCAGCATGAACATGCGGAACAGCACCACGCTGGTGAACAGCTGCAAGAAGCTGTGGACGCTGTCGATCAGCAGGCTGAGCACAGGGTTCTGAGGCGGTGGATACACCGAGACGCTGACGCCCTTGAGCAGCCACAGCGGGCCCATCACACAGAGAATACACAGCAGGACCCGCCAGAAGTTGCCGCGGGACATGTTCAGGCTTTCCTTCATCGCCGCCAGGGGTGTCAGGCCCCTGAGGACCAACAGGTATTCACTGAAGGCCAGGGTCACCATCAGCCACAGGCCCGGCAGGAAGTACAACGACAGCCCCACCAGGATCAACAGCGTGTTGAGGGCCGTCAGCAAGGCAAAGCGTGGCCACAGGGTGAGGGCCGTTGCGAGCAGGTCACGGGTGCGTGGTGCTTCACCGCGGCTGCGGGCGTCGAGAAACAGGATCAACGCGGCGGTGTACAACGGGTACACCAAGAGCCCGACGATCACGCTGTAGCCGGGGAAACCCTCGGGGCCGACGGCGCTGTCCACGCCTTGCTGCAGCAAGGCCTCGAGTATGACCAGCGGCAGGCACAGCTGGGCGATCCGGCCCAGATGGCGCTTGAAGAAATACAAAGAGTCGCGCAGCACGTCAAACGGATTCATGAGTCGGTATCGCAGTTCAAAAGCGGTCCGACACTTTAACCGATCAAGCGCCCGCACAAGCAAACGTAAACATCAGGTAAAGACCATTGAAACCTTTGCGGCGAGCCCCATTACTGGTGGGCACCGGTCTTCTGGACCGGAATGGTTTCTACCCGGCAATCTAATGAGGTCGCCATGAACAGCGAAGAACAAACCCTGATCGATGGACTGTTTTCACGGCTGCAACAGGCCGAAAAGGATTCAGCCCCGCGCGACGTCCAGGCCGAGGCGCGGATCAAGGAACACCTGGCCAGCCAGCCAGCGGCGGGCTATTTCATGGCCCAGGCGATTCTGGTGCAGGAGGCCGCGATCAAGCGCCTCGATGAACAGAACAAGCAACTCGCCCAGCAGGTCGAGCAATTGCAGGCCGAGCTGCAACGGGCCCGTTCCCAGCCATCGGCACCCAGCGGTGGCGGAGGCTTTCTGTCGAGCATTTTTGGTGGCAGCGCCCGGGATTCACGCCCGGCAAGCACACCGACGTCCAGTGGGGGAGGCTGGCGCGAACCGGCACAGCCGTCCTTCAATGCCCAGCCCCAACAGGGCTTCGGCGCGCCGCCCGGCAATTATGGCGCACCGCAACAGCAGGCCCCGGCTGCGGGCAGCTTCCTCGGCGGCGCCCTGAAAACCGCGGCAGGCGTGGCCGGCGGTGTGATGCTGGCCCAAGGCATCAGCAGCCTGTTCCACAGTAACCAGCAACCCCAGGAAATCGTCGAGGTCATCAAGGAGGAGCCGGCTCAACCGGTCAACGACACCGCCAACAGCGGCGACAACGGTTGGGGCGATGACCAACGGGTGGCCGATAACGACGGCTATGGTAATGACCCGGGCGGTTTCAGCGACGCGGACTACAGCGACGATTCATCTTCCTTCGGCGACGACGACTCCTTCGTCTGACCTGCCATTCGTCCGGGGCGCACAGGCGCCTCGGGGCGATTATTCGCGGAACAATCCTTCGGGCTGGCATACTGGGCGACTTTTCGGCCCAGGTGGTCTGCGTGCGTGTGCATCCAAGAGGAAACGCGGTGAAAAAAATTGCAGTGTTCGCCGATGTCCAGAACCTCTACTACACCGTGCGCCAAGCCTACGGTTGCCATTTCAACTATGCCGCGCTGTGGGCTGATGTCAGCAAGCAGGGGCAGATCGTCGAGGCCTATGCCTACGCGATCGATCGCGGTGACAGCAAGCAGCAGCAATTCCAGCAGATCCTGCGCAACCTGGGCTTTATCGTGAAGCTCAAGCCCTACATCCAGCGCAGCGACGGCTCGGCCAAGGGCGACTGGGACGTGGGCATCACGCTGGACATCATGGACGCCGCCGACCACGTCGACGAAGTGGTGCTGGCCTCCGGCGACGGCGATTTCGACATGCTGCTCGAACGCATCATCCAAAAACACGGCGTACAGGCCGTGGCCTATGGTGTGCCGGGGTTGACCGCCAACTCGCTGATCCGCGCTGCCAGCCGCTACGTGCCCATCGAAGGCGCGTTGTTGCTCAAGAATTGATTTTCACGGAGTTCAAAAGGTTTGGAACGCATCGCAGTCATCGACTTTGAAACCACCGGGATCACCCCGAGCAGCAGTTGCCGGGCTACTGAAATCGCGGTGGTGATGCTTGAGCAAGGCCGGATCGTCGACCGCTACCAGAGCCTGATGAATGCCGGTGTGCGCGTCCCTGCGTTTATCGAGCAACTGACCGGCATCAGCAACGCCATGCTGCGCAGCGCCCCGTCGGCGGAAAAGGTGATGAACGAGGTCAACGAGTTCGTCGGCATCACGCCGCTGCTGGCGCACAACGCTGCGTTCGACCAGAAGTTCTGGGATTTCGAACTGGGGCGAATCAAGCGCACCCGCCTGCAGAATTTTGCCTGCTCACTGTTGCTGGCCCGGCGCCTGATGCCAGCGGCGCCGAACCACAAGCTCGGCACGCTCAACACGTTCGCCGGCCTGCCCCATACCGGCCAGGCTCACCGGGCCATGGCCGACGCCGAAATGGCCGCCAACCTCACCGCGCACCTGGCTTCGCAATTGCGGCAAAAGCATGGGCTGCGGGAGTTGTCCCATGATCTGTTGTGCAGTTTGCAGAAAGTGCCGGCGGCGAAGATCAACGAGCACCTCAAGCGGCATCGCGGGTTCTAAACACACCACAAAGCAACTGTGGGAGTGATGTGTCAGACAGGCCGCTTTCGCGAGCAAGCTCGCTCCCACACCAGATCCCGGCAACACCCAGACCCTGTGCCCACTGAAGATCCAATGTGGGAGCGAGCTTGCTCGCGATAGCGGTGTGTCAGTCGACATTGAGGTTGGCTGATCCAAAGCTATCGCGAGCAAGCTCGCTCCCACAGTTTCGATCAGTGTTACTTCCCGTTGCCTTCCAACTGCCCCAACGGCACGCGCTTTTCAATGGCGCTGGACAGCACGATCGAGGTCTTGCTGAAGCCGAACTTGGCGATGCGGTTGATCAGCTCTTCCAGTTCCGGCATCGAGCCAACCGCCGCTTGCATGATCACGCACGGGTCTCCGGTGACCCGGTGGCACTCGGTCAGTTGCGGGATCTTGCACAGTTCGTCGTAGGTCTTCTGGTTGCCATGCTGGTTCATCCGCAATTCGATGACGCACTGCACCGGCAGGCCGATCTTCGCCATGTCGACTTTGGCTTGATAACCGGTGATGACGCCGCTGGCTTCCAGTTTGCTGACCCGCTCGGCCACGGCCGGGGCTGACAGGTTTACTTTGCGGGCCAGTTCGGCGTAGGACGCACGACCGTTTTCCAACAGGGCGCTGAGCAGCATGCGGTCGTATTTATCCACGGTATGGCTTCCTGTTAGTGTGACTTTCGAAAACACGATTTATAGCGTTGATATCCGTGTTTTGAAAAGTGTACGGCTCGGATAAACAGGTTTTGTAACTTATTTTCCGTCTGTCGCCTTTCTAGAATAACGTCTCTCATTGTCCTGACTTCGAGCTGAACATGCCCGGCCCACGCCGTTTTCCCTTGCCATTGATTGCTGCCTTTTTTGCCTTGTACGTCATCTGGGGTTCGACCTACCTGGTGATTCGCATCGGTGTGGAGCATTGGCCGCCGCTGTTGCTGGCCGGGATTCGTTTTGTGCTGGCCGGTTCGCTGATGTATGGCTTCCTGCGCTGGCGCGGGGCACCGGCGCCGACCTGGGCGCAATGGAAGGCCGGGGCCATCATCGGTGTGTTGTTGCTCAGTTTCGGCAACGGCGCGGTCAGTGTGGCCGAGCACACGGGCGTGGCGTCCGGGGTGGCGGCGTTGGCGGTGGCGACGGTGCCTTTGTTTACCTTGCTCTGCGGATATTTCTGGGGCGCGCGTAATACCCGTCTGGAATGGGCGGGGATTGTGCTGGGGTTGATTGGCATCGCGATGCTCAACCTGGGCTCCAACCTGCAGTCCAGCCCGTTGGGTGCGACCTTGCTGGTATTCGCGGCGGCGTCCTGGGCCTTCGGTTCGGTGCTGAGCAAACACGTGCCGTTGCCGGCAGGGGCGATGGCCAGTGCCGTGGAAATGCTGGTAGGCGGCGTGGTGCTGTTGATCGGCAGCGTGGCCAGCGGCGAGCACCTGGACAGCATGCCGCCGCTGGAAGGTTGGTTTGCCTTGGCTTACCTGACCTGCTTCGGCTCGATCGTNGCCTTCAATGCCTACATGTACCTGCTCAAGCATGTGCGNCCGGCGGCGGCCACCAGTTATGCCTACGTCAACCCNGCNGTGGCNGTGTTGCTGGGGATCGTGTTCGCGGGTGAAACCATTGGCGCTGAAGAAAGTCTGGCGATGNTGGTGATCATCAGTGCCGTGGTGNTGATCGGTTTGCCGCAGTGGCGCAAACCCAAGCCTGCGCCGGCCGCTTCCTGATTTAGGGTAAACTGCCGCGCATTGCACACCTTGCGCTGATTTTTCCTACGGTACTTCCATGACTTTCGCCACCCTTGGCCTGATCGAACCCTTGCTGCGCGCCCTCGAGACGCTCGGTTACCAGACCCCGACCCCAGTGCAGGCCCAAGCCATGCCGGCGGTGCTGGCCGGTCGTGACCTGATGGCCGCGGCCCAGACCGGCACCGGCAAGACCGCCGGTTTCGCCGTGCCGCTGTTGCAGTTGCTGACCACCGAAGGGCCGAAGGTCGCGGCCAACTCGGTGCGAGCGCTGATCCTGGTGCCGACCCGTGAGCTGGCTGAGCAGGTCCATGAAAGCGTGCGTCAGTACGCGCAAAACCTGCCGCTGAGCACCTACGCTGTGTACGGCGGTGTCAGCATCAACCCGCAAATGATGAAGTTGCGCAAAGGCGTCGACCTGTTGGTCGCCACGCCAGGGCGTCTGCTCGATTTGTTCCGCCAGAACGCGCTGAAGTTCAATCAGCTGCAGACCCTGGTGCTGGACGAAGCCGATCGCATGCTCGACCTGGGCTTCTCCGAGGAACTGGCGAATATCTACAAGGCACTGCCGAAGAAGCGCCAGACGCTGCTGTTCTCGGCGACCTTCTCCGACGCGATCCGCCTGCTGGCCGGGCAGATGCTCAACGATCCGCTGAGCATTGAAGTGAGCCCGCGCAACGTCGCCGCCAACACCGTCAAGCAATGGGTGGTGACGGTGGACAAGAAGCGCAAGCCGGAATTGTTCGTGCACCTGATGCGCAAGAACAAGTGGAAGCAGGTGCTGGTCTTTGCCAAGACCCGCAATGGCGTTGATGCGCTGGTGGAGAAACTCCAGGGCCTGGGCGTCAACGCCGACGGCATCCACGGTGACAAACCCCAGGCCACCCGCCAGCGCGCGCTGGACCGCTTCAAGGCCAGCGAAGTGCAGATCCTCGTGGCGACCGACGTCGCCGCCCGTGGCTTGGATATCGAGGATTTGCCGTTGGTGGTGAACTTCGACCTGCCGATCGTCGCCGAGGACTACATCCACCGCATCGGCCGTACCGGTCGGGCGGGCTCGACCGGGGAAGCGATTTCCCTGGTCTGCGCCGACGAAGTGAACCTGCTGTCGGCCATCGAGATGCTGACGCGCCAGACGCTGACTCGTCAGATGGAACAGGATTTCGAGCCTGAGCATCGGGTTCCGGACACCGACGCCAGTGGCCAGGTGATCAAGAAACCGAAAAAGCCGAAGAAACCGAAAACCTCCGGTGGCGGCGGCAAGCGCAACCTGGGCAAGTGGGTGGACAGCGGCGACTCCTCGCCTGTGGAACCTTCGGTCAAGCCTGTGCGCAAAGTACCGGTGTTCAATACCGGGCCGCGTAAGAAAAAACCCTGATATTAAGGCATTAGTGATCGTTCCCACGCTCTGCGTGGGAATGCCGCCCGGGACGCTCTGCGTCCCAAAAGCCGAACGCGGAGCGTCCGCAGAAGCATTCCCACGCAGAGCATGGGAACGATCACTGCCTCAAGAATTCCAGCATGCCTAGCCCCGCCGCCCGGCCACTGGCAAAGCACGCCGTAAGCAGGTAGCCGCCGGTCGGTGCTTCCCAATCGAGCATTTCCCCGGCGCAGAACACGCCGGGCAATTGCTTGAGCATCAGGCGTTCATCCAGGGCCTCGAAGGTCACGCCACCGGCGCTGCTGATGGCTTCGTCCAAGGGGCGGGTCTTCACCAGGGTGAGTGGCAGGGTCTTGATCGCCTGGGCCAGCCGCGCTGGGTCAGTGAAGCACTCGGCCGGTGTGAGCTCGCGCAATAGCGCGGCCTTGACGCCGTCGATCCCCAACTGGCTGTGCAAGTGCTTGGCCATCGAGCGGGAGCCGCGTGGCTTGCTCAGGGCTTGCTGGATCTTATCCACAGGCCGGCCCGGCAGCAGGTCCAGATGGATCGTCGCGCTGCCGTGTTGGTTGATAGCTTCGCGAATCGCTGCCGACAGGGCGTAGATCAGACTGCCTTCGATGCCGGTGGTGGTGATCACACATTCGCCGAGGCGCGGTACATCGTCGTTCAGGCCGATGGCGATGTTCTTCAGCGGGGCGCCAGCGAATTTGCTGATCATCAGGTCGCTCCAGGCCTCTACCTCGAACCCGCAGTTGCTCGGTTGCAATGGCGCCAGGGTCACACCGCGTTGTTCCAGCGGCAGCATCCAGGCGCCGTCGGAGCCCAGGCGCGACCAACTGCCGCCGCCCAGGGCCAGCAGTGTCGCGTCGGGGCGTAGCGTTTTCTCACCTTCCGGACTCGCTATGCGCATGCTGCCATCGGGGTTCCAGCCGAGCCAGCGGTGGCGCGTGTGGATCGCCACGCCGGCATCGCGCAGGCGCTTGAGCCAGGCGCGCAGCAGTGGCGCGGCTTTCATGTCGGTAGGAAATACCCGCCCGGAGCTGCCGACAAAAGTGTCGATGCCCAGCCCGTGAATCCATTCGCACAATTGCTCGGCGCCGAATGCCCGCAGCAGCGGGGCAATGTTCGGCGCACGTTCGCCGTAGCGAGAGAGGAAGGCCGGGAAGGCTTCGGAGTGGGTGATGTTCATGCCGCCCACGCCGGCCAGCAGGAATTTGCGGCCCACCGAGGGCATGCCGTCGTACAGGTCGACTTGAAGGCCTGCCTGGCTTAGCACCTCGGCCGCCATCAGACCGGCGGGGCCGCCGCCGATGATGGCGACGTTTGGGGCGGAAGGCTTGGCGGTCGAGGTCATGATTTGAACTGGGGGCTGGGGTAGGCGGGGCATTCTACCAGCACAATTCTTTGTGGGAGCGAGCTTGCTCGCGATAGCGGTGTGTCAGTGACATTCATGTAGCTGACCCTCCGCTATCGCGAGCAAGCTCGCTCCCACAGGGGGTGGGTGGTGCTTTCAAAGAGGTGATCAAAAAACAGCCAAGCCTCTGTACGCTACAGGCAGCATAGCCTGTAGGTCGTTTCGCTCAGGTTATCCACAGGCCGCTCCACAGGCATTGTGGGTAAAGCCCAGGTTTCAGTGACAACCTGATGACGTCCAGACCCTTTGTGCGCTGTGGTGCAGGATTCCGTGGCGGCGGGCCAGGGCCTGGCGGTCCTTGCTGTAGCCGCCACCGATCACGCCGACCACCGGGATATCGCGCCCCAGGCAATGGCGCATGACGCTCTCGTCCCGGGCGGCGAGGCCTTCGTCGGTCAGTTTCAGGTAGCCGAGGGCGTCATCCTTGTGTACGTCTACGCCGGCGTCATACAACACCAGGTCCGGCTGATAGAGCGGCAGCAAGTAGTTGAGCGCATCGTCCACCACCTTCAGATAAGCCGCGTCTTCCATGCCCATCGGCAGGGGGATGTCCCAGTCGCTTTGCGCCTTGCGTGCAGGAAAATTCTTTTCGCAGTGCAAGGAAACTGTCACGGCGTCCGGGGTGTCATGGAGTATTCGGGCGGTGCCGTCGCCCTGGTGCACATCACAGTCGAAAATCAGCACCCGCGAGACTCGGCCGCTGGCCAGGAAATAGCGGCTGATCACCGCCAGGTCATTGAAGATGCAGAACCCGGCCGGGTGGTCGTAGTGGGCGTGATGGGTGCCGCCGGCCAGGTGGCAGGCCAGCCCATGCTCAAGGGCTTGTTCGGCGGCCAGGAGCGAGCCGCCCACGGCGCGCACCGTTCGGCGGGCGAGGGCTTCGCTCCAGGGCAGGCCAAGTCGCCGTTGGTCCTCACGGGACAACTCGCCGCCCATGTAGCGTTCGATATACGCACGGTCGTGGGCCAGGGCGAGGATGTCCGGCGGACACAGCGACGGGCGCAGCAGGTCGGCGTCGCGGGTCAGCCCGCTGTCCACCAGGTGATCGCGCAACAGGCGAAACTTGTCCATGGGGAAACGGTGTTCCGCCGGGAAGTCAGGGCTGTAGTCTTCGTGATAGATAAGCGGCAGCGACATGGTGTTTTCAGTAGTGATTGAGTGACGGATCCTACCAGCGATGTAGACTCTGGGGCATGGAAGGGGAGTGAAAATGGAGCCGATACTGGAACTGGAAAGCGCGCGGCTGCTATTGCGGCAGTGGCACGATGATGACTTGCCGGAATTTGCCGCCATGTGCGCAGACCCGCAGGTGATGCGTTATTTCCCGGCGCGCCTGAGCCGCCTGGAAAGCGCTGCCCTGATCGGTCGCGTGCGGGGGCATTTCGCCGAGCATGGTTTTGGTTTGTGGGCCCTGGAACGCAAGGACACTGGCGCCTTCATTGGCTTTACCGGGCTGGGTGTGGTCGGGTTCGATGCGCCTTTCACACCGGCTATCGAGATCGGTTGGCGCCTGGCCCGGGAACACTGGGGCCTGGGGTATGCCAGCGAAGCGGCCTGGACCGCCCTGCGTTGTGCTTTCGACCAGTTGACGCTGGACGAAGTGGTGGCGTTCACCGCCGTCGACAACCTGCCATCGCAAAAGGTCATGCAGGCCATTGGCATGCAGCACGACCCGGCTGACGATTTCGAACACCCGACACTCGCCGTCGGTCATCCATTGCGTCACCATGTGCTCTATCGCATCAATCGTGAGCAGTGGTTGCAGACCCTGCACGGTTAGCCGACACGGACGTTTACAATGCCCGCCAAAATGGCCCGGGCCACTATCGATCCGCCGCCGCAGCATAGACTGCGCGGTTTTTGCGCTGTGTGAGGAAAGTCTGAATGAGCCACGTGTTGGAAGATCTGGTCGACCTGCTGACCCTGGAACCGATCGAAGAGAACCTGTTTCGCGGGCGTAGCCAGGACCTGGGATTTCGCCAGTTGTTCGGCGGCCAGGTCCTGGGCCAGTCGTTGTCGGCGGCCAGCCAGACCGTGGAAGAGGCGCGCCATGTGCATTCGATGCACGGTTACTTCCTGCGTCCGGGCGACGCCGCGCTGCCGGTGGTCTACCAGGTGGACCGGGTGCGCGACGGTGGCAGCTTCAGTACTCGCCGGGTGACGGCGATCCAGAAGGGCAACCCGATTTTCACTTGCAGTGCGTCATTCCAGTACGACGAAGAGGGCTTTGAGCACCAGAGCAGCATGCCGCAAGTCGTCGGGCCGGAGAATCTGCCGTCCGAGCTGGAACTGACCCAGCAACGTGCGCACCTGCTGCCTGAGCACATGCGCGAAAAACTGCTGTGCCCCAAGCCGATCGAGGTGCGCCCGGTCACCGAAAAAGACCCTTACAACCCGCAGCCGGCCGATCCGGTCAAATACGTATGGTTCCGCGCCGATGGCGCCCTGGCGGATTCGCCGGCCCTGCACAAATACCTGCTGGCCTACGCGTCGGACTTCGGCCTGTTGACCACTTCGTTGCTGCCCCACGGCAAATCGGTCTGGCACAAAGACATGCAGGTCGCCAGCCTCGACCACGCCTTGTGGTTCCATGCCGACCTGCGCGCCGATGACTGGTTGCTCTACGCCATGGACAGCCCGTGGGCCGGAAATTCCCGCGGCTTTTCCCGTGGCAGCGTGTTCAACCGCGCCGGGCAACTGGTGGCCTCGGTGACCCAGGAAGGCTTGATCCGCCATCGCAAGGACTGGGCATGAGCCTGGCCGAGGTTCGTCACTGGGTATTCGACATGGACGGCACGCTGACGATTGCCGTGCATGACTTCGCGGCGATCCGCGTGGCCCTGGCGATTCCGGCCGAAGACGACATCCTCACCCACCTGGCGGCGTTGCCGGCTGATGAAGCTGCGGCCAAGCATGCCTGGCTGCTGGAGCATGAACGGGACCTGGCGCTGGGCTCCAGGCCCGCGCCGGGGGCGGTTGAACTGGTGCGAGAGCTGGCCGGGCGCGGTTATCGCCTGGGCATCCTCACCCGCAACGCCCGCGAGCTGGCCCACGTCACCCTCGAAGCCATCGGCCTGGCGGACTGCTTCGCCGTGGAGGATGTACTGGGCCGCGACGAAGCACCGCCCAAACCCCACCCCGGTGGCCTGTTGAAGCTGGCCGAGGCCTGGAACGTGGCGCCCGAGACGATGGTGATGGTGGGCGATTACCGCTTTGACCTGGACTGCGGGCGCGCGGCGGGCGCACGGACGGTGCTGGTGAACCTGCCGGACAATCCGTGGCCGGAGCTGACGGATTGGCATGCGCGCGATTGTGGGGAGTTGCGGCGGATGCTGTTGGCTTGAGCGCTGGGTTGACTGATCGATCGCTATCGCGAGCAAGCTCGCTCCCACAGTGAATTTGTGTCGAGCACAGATTTTGTAATCGACAGAGAACCCCTGTGGGAGCGAGCTTGCTCGCGATAGGTCCCTGTCATTCGCTACAAAACTCACTGACCAAACAACACCTTCAGCCCCTCAGGCGAAGTCAACATCCCATCCCCGTTATGCCCCACCCCGGGCACTTCGATCAGCCGCTGGTTCAACCCCTCGGGGTGACGCCGGGTCAGGTAGTCAAAAAAGAAATGCCCGCGCAGTAACCGATACGGCCCCTGGGTTTGTGCTTCACAGCCTTTATCCAGCGCCGGATGTTCCGGGTCGGTGTCTTGTTGTCCGAGCAAATAG
>Ga0065714_10002683_pt1 | contig 21091 bp, 19 predicted proteins | sample MisRhiReplicate2_FD_59101 | JGI IMG/M metagenome (GOLD analysis project Ga0065714, IMG submission 59101) | Miscanthus rhizosphere microbial communities from Kellogg Biological Station, MSU, sample Rhizosphere Soil Replicate 2: eDNA_1 v2... | ecosystem: Host-associated > Plants > Roots >...
AAAGAATGTGTTTGTTGGTCGGGACGTAGTCCAGGCCATCGTTGTTGAGCACGGCGGGAGTAGCCCGGCGCGCATCGAGTTGCATCACGTTGTTGGCGATGAAGAGGCTGTAGTAGCGGTAGGCGACCAGGTAGATGGCCACGGCTGCGACGACGATCCATAAGGCGTTGATCGCCTCGCCTCGACGCAATGCCACGACGCCCAGGGCGCACGCTCCCACGACGGCCAGCAGTAGCCAGGGTAGATGGCGCAGCAGGCTATTATTGTTTTTCATTTTTATATTCCAGCCAGGGTGACAAGAAAGACAGCCACTGGAGTTTAGCGCTAACCCGGGCAAAGGCCATACTCGACGTTCGTTTGTCAGCAGCCGAACGGTGACGATGCCCCGTCAGTTGGGTCTATAGTCAGTGAATCTCCAGAGGGAATGCGTAATGAGCGAACGTCGCCGCTTCGTACGAGTTGACTTCAATGCCAGGACCGAGCTGAGCCAGGGCCCGTTCATCTGGCCGGTAGAGTTGCTGGATCTGTCCCTCAAGGGGTTGCTGATCAAGAAACCCGAACCCTGGCTTGGCGATATCGAGCGCCCCTTCATGGCCGATATTCATTTGAGCCCTGATGCCGAGATCAAAATGGAAGTTCGTTTGGCCCATGATGACCATGGTCACCTGGGCTTCGCCTGCGAGCACATTGACCTGGACTCCATCGCACACCTACGCCGGCTGGTAGAGCTGAACGTGGGCGACCATGACGAGTTGGAGCGGGAGTTGGCGGCGTTGATCCAGATCTGAGCTACCCCCTTGGCGNGGGAATCCATGTGGGAGCAAGGCTTGCCCGCGATGGCTGCGATGCGGTCCTTCAAAATCGAGTCGCCTGCATCGCGAGCAAGCTTTGCTCCCACATACAGTCCTTGCGCAATTGCCAGGGTTATTCGAACAACGCATCCAACGCCTGTTCCAGGCGTGTCACGGCAATGATCTGCAACCCCGGCGGGGCTTCCTTCGGCGCGTTGCCCTTGGGCACGATGGCGCGCTTGAAGCCGTGCTTGGCCGCCTCCTTGAGCCGCTCCTGGCCACTGGGCACCGGCCGCACTTCGCCCGACAGCCCGACTTCGCCGAACACCAACAGGTCGTGGGGCAGCGGCCGGTTGCGCAGGCTGGACATGACCGCCGCCATCAACGCCAGGTCGGACGCGGTTTCCAGCACCTTGACCCCACCCACGACGTTGAGGAACACGTCCTGGTCGTGAGTCGGAATCCCGCCGTGTCGATGCAACACCGCCAACAACATGGCCAACCGATTCTGATCCAGGCCCAGGGTGACCCGGCGCGGGTTCGCCAGGTGGCTGTCGTCCACCAGCGCTTGCACTTCGACCAGCATCGGCCGGGTGCCTTCCCACGTTGCCATGACCACGCTACCGGGGACTTCTTCCTGGGCACGCGTCAGAAAGATCGCCGAAGGGTTTGAGACTTCTTTCAGACCTCTATCGGTCATGCCGAACACACCCAGTTCGTTGACAGCGCCAAAGCGGTTCTTCACCGCCCGCAGCAAACGCAGGCGCCCATCGGATTCGCCTTCGAAATACAACACGGTATCGACCATGTGCTCCAACACCCGCGGCCCCGCCAGTGCGCCTTCCTTGGTGACGTGGCCCACCAGGAAAATCGCCGTGCCGCTCTGCTTGGCGTAGCGCACCAGCAACGCCGCGCTTTCGCGCACCTGGGACACGCCGCCCGGGGCCGATTGCAGTTGTTCGGTGAAAATCGTCTGGATCGAGTCGATCACCATCACCTTGGGTTTTTCCAGGCGCGCCGTGGCGATGATGGTCTCGATGCAGGTTTCGGTCATGACCCGCAACTGGTCCTGGGGCAAGCCCAGGCGCCGGGCGCGCATGGCGACCTGCTGCTGGGATTCTTCGCCAGTGACGTACAGCGCCGGCATGCGGGTGGCGAGGTTGCACAAGGTTTGCAACAAGATGGTGGATTTGCCGATGCCCGGATCGCCGCCGATCAGCACCACCGAACCGTCCACCAGGCCGCCGCCCAGCACGCGGTCCAGTTCACCGGATGCGGTGGAGAAACGCGGGATTTCTTCGACACTGACTTCGGCCAGGGTCTTGATCTGCGCCTGCTGACCGGCCCAGCCCGTGCGACCGGTGGGTGCCGCCGCGCCGCCGCTTTCCACCATGGTTTCAGTCAGGGTGTTCCAGGCCCCGCATTCGCTGCACTGGCCGGCCCATTTGGGAAAGGTCGAGCCGCACTCGGTGCAGCCGTACATGCGCTTTGCCTTGGCCATCTGAACTCCGGGTAAAAACCGCGATGATAGCCCACGCGGAGGTCAACGCGGGGCCGGCATTCTGATTTCACCCCTCGCCAGATCCACCGCAGTGTTGCCCAACGGGTCCTGGGCCTGCAGATCGGCGCCCTTGGCCTTCAAGGCATCGAGCAATTCATCCCGTTTGAACAGGCCGGCATACATCGCCGCGGTCTGCCCGGCGCCGTTGCGTTGGTCCGGGCTGCAATCGGTGGACAGCAAACGACGGGCGATCTGCACTTCGCCCTTGAAAATGGCGCCCATCAGCGCCGTGTTACCGCGTTTGTCCTGGGCACAGGCATCGGCGCCAGCGGCCAGCAGCCGCTCCACCGCCGGGCCGTGGCCGTGATAAGCCGCCAAAATCAGTGCGGTGTAGCCCTTTTCATCCTGGGTATTGAGCGAGTAACCGGCCTCGATAAAAGTCTCGAGCATCGGCACATCGCCGCGGCGAGCGGCGTCGAAGTAGTAGTTTTGCAACTGTTCTTGTACGGCGGCCGGTTCGGTGGGTATTGGCTGATCGGCCAGTACGCCCAGTGACCAGGTCGCAAGCATCAATAAAAGAAATCTGCGCATCATGACGTCTCCTCTGGCAGATGACTGTGGGGGCATGGTTGTGGGAGCACGGCTTGCCCGCGATGCAGACGACTCAGTCTGGTTTCAGACCCCAGCGCCTGTATCGCGAGCAAGCTTTGCTCCCACAGGTCATACACCTGCCTGGCTGTGGATCAGTCAGTCAGTTTTTCCGCCAGGGCCTTGACCCGGGCCAAGTCACCTTTGGCGACACGGGCCACGCCAGTACCGTACTCAGGGTCAGCCTTGTAGAGGAACGACAGGATGATGTGCTTGCTCTCGTCATCGGTGGTCGCCAAAGAACCGCCGAAGCTGTCGATCAGGTCATCACGCTCTTTCTTGCTGAACGAGCGATACAAATCACCGGCCTGCTTGAAGTTCTGCTCGCGCTGGATCTTCGCCTGCTGGGTGCTGCCGCTCAGCGCGGTCTGGCTGTAGCGTGCCGCTTGCGGTTCTTCACGCGGCGTCAGGCGACTCGGCTGATAGTTCACGCCGGTGCTGGTGCTGCCTGGATTCATCGCACCGTCCTGGTTACCGTTGTTCACCGCCACCTTGGGGGCGTTGATCGGCAGTTGCAGGGCATTGGCACCCAGGCGGTACATCTGCGTGTCAGCGTAGGAAAATACTCGCCCCTGAAGCAAACGATCCTCGGAAGGTTCGATACCCGGTACAAGATTGGCCGGTGCCATGGCGACCTGCTCGGTTTCCTGGAAAACATTCGCCGGATTGCGGTTCAAGACCATTTGCCCGACTTTTCGCTCAGGCACACCCGGCCAGATCTTGGTCGCGTCCAGTGGGTCGAAGTCAAACTTGGCAAGGTCCTGTGGATTCAGCACCTGGATGTACAAGTCCCATTTCGGGAAGTCGCCCTTATTAATATGATTCACCAGATCATTTGTCATATGGCTGTAATCTTGGCCTTGAACTTTCACAACTTCTTTCGGATCGAGATTTTTCAGCCCCTGCAAACTTTTCCAATGAAACTTCACGTAATGAACTTCACCCTTGGCGTTAACCAGTTTGTAGGCATGTACACCGTTACCGTCCATCTCACGGTAACTGGCCGGTGTCCCGGAGTTGGAATACAACTCGGTCAGGGTGCGGGTCGATTCTGGAACATGGGAGAAGAAATCGAAGCGGCGTGAATCATCGTCCAGGTTGGTCCGCGGGTCGGGTTTGAAGGCGTGGACCATGTCCGGAAACTTGATGGCATCGCGGATGAAGAAGGTCGGGAAGTTGTTACCCACCAAGTCCCAATTACCGTCGGCGGTGTAGAACTTCGTGGCGAAACCACGGGGGTCGCGCAGGGTTTCCGGNGAATGATTGCCGTGCACCACGGCAGAAAAACGCACGAACACNGGNGTGACCTGGCCTGCGGCAAAGACTTTGGCCTTGGTCAGGTCGCTGAGATCGTCGGAAACCGTGAAGGTGCCGTGGGCGCCGGTCCCACGTGCATGCACCACGCGCTCGGGGATGCGTTCACGGTCAAAGCGCTGGAGCTTCTGGATCAACTGCACGTCTTGCAACAAGGTCGGGCCATTGGGGCCTGCCGTTTGCGAGTTCTGGTTGTCGCCGACAGCCGCACCATTGTCCCGGGTCAGGGTGGCCGCGTTGACAGACAAGGACAAAAGGCTCGCGGTCAGCACAAAAAAAGCGCGGCGATGGGAATAAGCCCCGTGGCCAAGGGAAGTGTTCATAGGCGTGTTCCTCTGATGTTATAGAGCGCATCCATGTGCGCCATCCAGAGGCTAGTGCTCGAAAAAGGAAAACCTAAATAGAAATGCCGTACCGCATCGATAGAAAAAACGTTGTGGGGCGCCCGGCCGAAACCGCGTATCACGCGCGATTGATGGCACTTTGAAAACTTTTCACCCAAGGCCAGGTCGATAACTGAAGCTTTGTAAGCAGGCGTTTCGAGCAGGACTCGTTGGGCTGATTTACACTGCCACTCATCTTTCATTTGTTACAAGGAATAGCTCATGGGCGTGCTAAGCGAGTTCAAGGCCTTCGCGGTCAAAGGCAATGTCGTCGACATGGCCGTCGGGATCATCATCGGTGCCGCTTTCGGCAAAATCGTTTCGTCATTCGTTGGCGACGTGGTCATGCCTCCCATCGGCCTGCTGATTGGTGGAGTGGACTTCAGTGACCTGGCCATCACCCTCAAGGCCGCCCAGGGTGATGCGCCTGCCGTGGTACTGGCCTACGGTAAATTCATCCAGAGCACCATCGACTTCATCATCGTGGCGTTCGCCATTTTCATGGGCGTCAAGGCGATCAACCGCCTCAAGCGCGAAGAAGCCGTAGCCCCCAGCGCGCCTCCTGTTCCGACCAAGGAAGAACTGCTGCTGAGTGAGATTCGCGATCTACTCAAGGCCCAGAACGAGCGGCCCTGAGGCAGTCAGTCACTGACGCCTCTTGTGGCGAGGGGATTCATCCCCTCGCCACAGTCCTACCAGTAGTTTTCCACCGCCACCTGCCCCGGCCGACGGGTCAGGCTCAGTTGCAGCCCCCTGGCCTTGAGCAGCTTGCGCGTGTCATCGATCATTTGCGGATTGCCGCACAGCATCACTCGCGAATGCTCCGGCGTCAGCGCTACGCCGGCCGCCCGCTCCAGCTCGCCATTTTCGATCAGCGTGGTGATCCGCCCACTGAGCGCCCCCGGATGCTGCTCACGGGTGACGGTCGCAATGAAATGAAACTTATGAGCGTACTCGGCCAGGTAGTCGCGCTGGGGCAGCTCCTTGATCAGCGCCTGATACGCCAGCTCCTGCGCCTCGCGCACGCTGTACACCAGGATGATCCGCTCGAATTTTTCCCAGGCCTCAAAATCCTGGAGGATAGAAAGAAACGGCGCCACCCCCGTCCCGGTGGACAACAGCCACAAATCCCGACCATCGACAAAGCGATCCAGCGTCAGATAGCCGAAAGCCTGGCGATCCACCAACAGTTCGTCACCCGGTCGCAGGCGGCTAAGCTCACTGGTGAACTCGCCATCGGGAACCACGATGGAAAAGAACTCGAGGAACTCGTCGAACGGCGAAGACACCATGGAGTACGCCCGCCAGACGGCGGTCCCGTCCGCCTTGACGACCCCCAGCCGGGCAAACTGACCCGCCCGAAAACGAAAACCGCGATCCCGGGTCGTGCGCAAAGTAAACAAATGAGGCGTCAACGGCTGGACATCGAGCAGGGTTTGGCGGCTGAACTTCTCTGCGCTGTCGGTCATGAGCCACTCCAATGGGACGAGACTTGCAGTGTCCCGCAAAGCGAGCGTCTTCACCACCGATGACGAGTAATGGCACTTTAGCCACAAACAACGTCTGACCAACAAAATCTTTTACCTAACTTATACAAACCTCACAGAACTGTAAAAATAGTTAACTAAAAAGTTTAGTTCCTTAAACATCTCAAAATGTAAGCAAACTAAAAAAAACTCACTACAAATTAAGAATAGTCCTACACTCAAATTCCGCATCATGGATTGGATCCGCATGAACGAATCAAACCCAGGAGAGAGCGATGGACAAGTGGAAAGACTTGTTATTGAGGAAGCTATCCTGCGAAAAGGACCTGCAAACGGCCTATCGTCTGGTCCTGAATTTCTTTAATAATCAGGGATTTGAATATTGCGCATTTGCAGCCTATCTAGGAAGCCCCGACAAACACACCAGCAAGGTGAACCTGAATAACTACCCTTATGGATGGGACAGACTTTATGAACAAAATGGCTATGCGTCGAACGATCCATTAGTAGCACATTGCAATCAATCATCACTCCCCATCTTGTGGGACGAGACTGTCTTTGCTCATGCCCCCAAGTTATGGCGAGAACTTAATCGACAAGGACTCAAGTATGGCTGGACCCAGTCCGTTCATGATGAACAGGGCGCACATTGCAGCCTGTTCAGCCTCGCACGGAGCCACTGTCCCATCGATATCGAGGAGCACTATGCAAATCTCGGCTATGCCATCTTCGCCAGTCAAAGGCTGCATGCACTCGCCAGCAAAAAATTGTCTGACGCCCTCGCAATCCAGCCCAAATGCCACCTGTCACCCAGAGAGATCGAAGTGTTGAGGTGGTCTGCCGAAGGCAAGACGGCGTCGGAAGTGGGCAGGATTCTCTGTCTTTCCGAACGGACCGTGAATTTCCATGTGTGCAGTTGCATGCGAAAACTGAACGTCAGCAATAAAATTTCAGCGGTGGCAAAAGCCGCCCAGATCCATGTGATCTGAACAGTGGAGTGACAGCGCCGGGCTGAAAAACCCGCGAGTAATGTGCAACAAAAAAACGTACCATTTACGGTTCCACTTGGATGATGCCGCTTCTTGCACGCGACGCAGTTCATTCAGGCGGTCCCGCACAGACACCTATCTCCAGGCAGCGGGACATTCGTTGATCTCCAGAGTCCCCAGCCATGCCCCTGCTCGACAGCCCCTTCGCCCAACTCGACCTGATCCGCCAACCCGAACAGCAGAACGAACCGCTGCAAGCCTTCGATGCGGCCGATGAATACCTGCTCGCGTACCTGGCCGAACAACAGCCGAGCGCGCAGACTCGGGTCCTGGTGCTCAATGACAGCTTCGGCGCCCTGGCCGCCAGCCTGGCGGGCAACGTCCTGGTGACCAGCAGCGGTGACTCCTTCCTGGCATTGCAGGCGCTGGAGAAAAACCTGGTGCGCAACGGCCGCTCCTTCGATGCGGTGCCGACGCTACCTGCCAGCGAGCCGCTGACCGGCCCGTTCGATCGCGTCCTGGTCAAAGTACCGAAAACCCTGGCCTTGCTGGAGGAACAGCTGATTCGCCTGCAAGGCCAACTAGCGCCAGGCGCCCAAGTGATTGCCGGGGCCATGATCAAGCACCTGCCCCGGGCCGCTGGCGATTTGCTGGAGCGGTATATCGGCCCGGTGCAAGCCTCCCTGGCGGTGAAAAAAGCACGGCTGTTGATTGCCACGCCACAACCTGGCTCTTCACAAGGCAGTGCGCCGATCGTATCGCCCTACCCCACGCGTTACTGGCTGGACGAGCCGAAGATCGAGCTGCTCAACCACGCCAATGTGTTCTGCCGCGAAGGCCTGGACATCGGCACCCGCGCGTTCCTGCCACATCTGCCGAAAAACCTCGGGACGGCACGGGTCGCGGACCTGGGGTGCGGCAACGGCGTGCTGGCCATCGCCAGTGCCCTGCAAAACCCCGAGGCCCACTACACCCTGGTGGACGAGTCGTATATGGCCGTGCAATCGGCCGCCGAGAATTGGCGTGCGGCCCTGGGCGAACGCGAAGTGACCCTGCGGGCCGGAGATGGCCTGGCCGGACAAGAGGCGCAGTCACTGGACGTGGTGCTGTGCAATCCGCCCTTCCACCAGCAGCAAGTGGTGGGCGATTTCCTCGCCTGGCGGATGTTCCAGCAGGCTCGCGAAGCGCTGGTGGTGGGCGGCGCGCTGTACATCGTCGGCAACCGGCACCTGGGTTACCACAGCAAATTGGCGCGGTTGTTCCGCGGTGTCGAGCAAGTGGCCGCCACGCCGAAATTCGTGATCCTCAAAGCCCGCAAATAAATCGTCCCCTGTGGGAGCAAAGCTTGCCCCCACAGAGAAATCAGTGGGTGGTCAGCCCTGCGGCATTCATGAACATCCGCATCAGGCTGGCAACAATGAACAGCGCCAGCACACTGCCGGCCCAGATCAGCGCCAGCCAGCCGAGCCGCTGCCAGAGTGGCTTGCGTTCGGCGGCCTCGATGTCTTTCAAGTCAGGTTTGGCCATGCTCGACGCCCTCAATGGTAGCCGTCGTCATGGGTCACCTTGCCGCGGAACACGTAGTAGCTCCAGAAGGTGTACACCAGGATCAACGGAATGATGAACAGCGTGCCGACCAACATGAAGCCCTGGCTCTGGGGCGGTGACGAGGCGTCCCAGATCGAGATGGACGGCGGCACGATGTTCGGCCACAGGCTGATGCCCAAGCCGCTGTAGCCAAGGAAGATCAGCACCAGAGTCAGGATGAAGGGCGTGTAGTTGGCGTTGCGCGCCACGGCGCGGAACAATCCGTACATGGTCACCAGCACCAGGATCGGCACCGGCAGGAACCAGAACAGGTTCGGCAAGGTGAACCAGCGGGCCGCGATGTCNGCATGGGCCAGCGGTGTCCAGATGCTGACAATGCCGATCACCGCCAGCACCACGAACGCCAGCGGCCGGGCCAGGTCATGCATCTGCTCTTGCAGCTTGCCCTCGGTCTTCATGATCAACCAGGTGCAGCCGAGCAACGCGTAGGCCGCGATCAACGCCAGGCCACAGAACATCGTGAATGGCGTGAACCAGTCCAGGGAGCCACCGGCGAACTGGCGATTGACCACCTCGAAGCCGTCGATGAACGCCCCCAGCGCCACACCCTGGAAGAAGGTGGCCGTCAGCGAACCGCCAATGAATGCCTTGTCCCAGAGGTGGCGCTTCTCAGCCTTGGCCTTGAAGCGGAACTCGAAGGCCACGCCGCGGAAGATCAAGCCGATGAGCATCAGGATCAATGGCAGGTACAGCGCCGAAAGCACCACCGAATAAGCCAGCGGAAACGCCCCGAACAGCCCGGCACCGCCCAGCACCAGCCAGGTTTCGTTACCGTCCCAGACCGGTGCCACGGTGTTCATCATCACGTCGCGGTCGCGCTCGCCCTTGACGAAGGGGAAGAGAATGCCGATCCCCAGGTCGAAGCCGTCCATGACCACGTACATCATGATGCCGAAGATGATGACCACGGCCCAGATCAGCGGAAGATCAATACCCATGATTCAATTCCCCTTGTTCGAGCGTTCGTTATGGTCCATGTCGTCGCCGTCATCGGCGGCCGACAATGGCCGGGCCGGCGTACGTTTCTGGCCCGGGCCACCATCGCTCGGCTCGGCTTCGTGGGCCTCCGGCCCCTTGCGCACCAGACGCATCATGTAGCTCAGGCCGGCGCCGAACAGCGCGAAATACACCACGACGAACAACACCAGGGTGATGCTCATCTGGGCGAAGCTGTGGCCGGACGACGCATCGGCCGTGCGCATCAAGCCATAGACCACCCACGGCTGGCGGCCGATCTCCGTGGTAAACCAGCCGGCCAGGATCGCGACCAGGCCGGACGGCCCCATCCACAGCACCATGTAGAGGAACGGCCGGGACTGATAGATCCGATCGTTACGGCGCAGCCACAGGCTGCACAGGCCGGTGAAAATCATCAGCAACCCAAGGCCGACCATGACCCGGAACGACCAGAACACGATGGTCGAGTTCGGTCGGTCCTCCGGCGGGAACTCCTTGAGGGCCGGCACCTGCTTGTCCAGGCTGTGGGTCAGGATCAGGCTGCCCAGGTAAGGAATTTCCACGGCGTATTTGGTCTTTTCCGCCTTCATGTCTGGCAGACCGAACAGGATCAGCGGGGTCGGTTCATTGCCGACGTTTTCCCAGTGGCCTTCGATGGCGGCGATTTTCGCCGGTTGATGCTTGAGGGTGTTCAGGCCATGGAAGTCGCCGATGACCGCTTGTATCGGCGCTACCAGCAAGGCCATCCACATCGCCATCGACAGCATCCGGCGGATGGCCGGGTTATCGCGGCCGCGCAGCAAATGCCAGGCCGCCGACGAGCCGACGAAGAACGCCGTGGCGACAAACGCTGCGGTGGACATGTGCAGCAATCGATAAGGGAACGAGGGGTTGAACACCACCGCCAGCCAGTCCACCGGGATCACCCGGCCGTCGATGATTTCGTAACCCTGGGGGGTTTGCATCCAGCTGTTGGAGGACAGGATCCAGAAGGTCGAGATCAGGGTGCCGATCGCCACCATGACCGTGGAAAAGAAATGCAGGCCGCGGCCAACGCGATTCCAGCCGAACAGCATCACGCCCAGGAAACCCGCCTCGAGGAAAAACGCCGTGAGTACCTCGTAGGTCAGCAACGGCCCGGTCACCGCACCGGCGAAGTCCGAGAAACGGCTCCAGTTGGTCCCGAACTGATAGGCCATGACCAACCCGGACACCACCCCCATGCCGAAGTTGACGGCAAAGATCTTCGACCAGAAGTGGTACAGGTCGCGGTAGGTGTCATCGCGGGTCTTGAGCCACAAGCCTTCGAGTACCGCCAGGTAACTCGCCAGGCCAATGGTGATGGCCGGGAACAGGATGTGGAACGAGATGGTGAACGCGAACTGGATTCGGGCGAGATCAAGCGCCTCCAAACCGAACATAAGTCTTCCTCTGTCAGGTAAAACCGGCTGCGGGCGGGGCCTGCATCACAATCCCCAGGGATATGGAGTGCAATGCTTTTCAAATCGTTCTTTTTATAACCGTCACAACGCAGGACTCTGGCCGGATGGCCGCCAGCCCAACACCCCGAAAGGTATTGATCTGGATCAAGCAATGATCAAAGAGTAGCCGCATTCTCGTCGATGAACGGCGTGGTCGTTTGTCGCGTGACAGGTTGTCTCAGTGCTGACTGAGGCGAGGGGATATGTGGGAGCAAGGCTTGCCCGCGATGAAGGCGATGCGGTCTTTCAGAAATCGAGTCGCGTCCATCGCGGGCAAGCCTTGCTCCCACAGATAAATCCCCTCGCCACAAAAAAAGGTGCGATGTGGAAGATCGATGCTTGGCTAACTATTTTTTCCGCCACCGCAACTTCCAGTTACAGCTCGGTGATAATCTCGATGCCTTCATCACCGGACCCGTCATAGATGCCCAGCCAAGCGCCGCTGCTGCTCCGTCACCATCGTCCTTTCATAGCCTTCTGGCTGGCCCGGATATTCACCGCCAGCGGCTTCCAGATGCTCACCGTGGCTATCGGCTGGAACCTCTATCAACTGACCGGCAACGTCCTGGACCTCGGCCTGGTGGGGTTGGTGGAATTTGCCCCGCGCGTGCTGTTCATGCTCCACACCGGGCATGTGGCCGACCGCTATGACCGCCGCAAGGTGGCGGCCATCTGCCAGTCAATGCAGGCCATGATTGCCCTGGCGCTGGTGATCGGCAGCGCCACTGACAACGTCACGCGGGAGATGATCTTCATCCTCGCCTTCCTGCTGGGCGCCGCCCGCTCCTTCGAAATGCCGACCACCCAGGCGCTGCTGCCGAGCATCGTGCCGGCTGCGCTGTTTCCCCGTGCCGTGGCCGCCGCGCAATCGGCCCAGCAGTCGGCCACCATCGTCGCCCCGGCACTCGGCGGCTTGCTCTACGCCTTTGGCAGTGTCTGGGTCTACGGGCCGACGGTACTGCTTTACCTCATCGCGTGCGGCCTGATGCTCAACCTGCCCGCCCGACAGACACCGCTGAACAAAGGCAAGGCGACGCTGGATTCGTTGCTGGCCGGGATTCGCTTCATTCGCAGTCGCCCGGACATTCTCGGGGCGATCTCCCTGGACCTGTTCGCGGTGTTGCTCGGCGGCGCGACGGCGCTGCTGCCGGTGTTTGCCAAGGACATCCTGCTCACCGGTCCCTGGGGCCTGGGCCTGTTGCGGTCGGCACCGGCGGTCGGGGCCTTGCTGATGTCGCTGTGGCTGGCGCGGTTTGCCGTGGAGCGCAAAGTCGGCCGGGTGATGTTCACAGCGGTGGGCGTGTTCGGCGTCGCCACCATTGCATTCGGCCTCTCCACCTCGTTCTGGTTTTCCCTGGCGGTGCTGGTAGTGCTGGGCGCGGCGGACATGATCAGCATGGTGATCCGCGCCTCCTTCGTACAACTGGAAACACCGGATGAAATGCGCGGCCGGGTCAGCGCGGTGAACGGATTGTTCATCGGCGCCTCGAACCAGTTGGGCGAGTTCGAGTCCGGCCTCACCGCCCACTGGTTCGGCACCGTGCCGGCGGTGGTCATGGGCGGCGTCGGCACGCTGCTGGTGACCGGGGCCTGGATCAAACTGTTCCCGACCCTGGCCAACCGTGACCGGATGCACGAACTGGTGGAAGAAGCAAAAGCCTAGTGGCCTGTACGGTTAATTTGAGTGCGCGAATTAGCCACACAGGCCACTAGATTAACTTGTCGAGGGTGATGGGAAAGTCCCGCACCCGCTTGCCGGTGGCATGGTAAATCGCATTGGCCACCGCCGCTGCCACCCCGACGATACCGATTTCACCCACGCCCTTGGACCCGAGCGCATTGACGATCTCGTCCTGTTCCTCGACGAAAATCACCTCAATGTCGCCGATGTCGGCGTTGACCGGCAGGTGATACTCGGCCAGGTTGTGGTTCATGTGGCGACCCAGGGCGTGGTCCGTCAGGGTTTCTTCATGCAAGGCCATGCCGACGCCCCACACCACGCCACCAAGAATCTGGCTGCGGGCGGTTTTCGGGTTNACGACCCGGCCAGCGGCGATGGCGCTGACCACGCGATTGACCTTCACNGTCCCCAGGTCTTCGTCCACCNGCACTTCGACGAACACCGCCGAGTGAGTGGCCGTGGCGTAGGCCTGGCGTTTTGCATCCGGCTCGGCAGTGACCTGGGCCTGCAACGGCGTCTCGCCGCTTTTCTGCGCCAGCTCCGCGAGCGCAACGCTCGCTTCGCCCAGTCGCAGCTGACCATCGACAAACGTCACTTGCTCAAGGGTCGCGCCGCTGAAGGCCGGACACGCCTGGCGGGCCACGGCCAGGAGTTTTTCCTTCAGTGCTTCACAGGCCTGCTGCACAGCGGTGCCTACCGACGATACGGTGAACGAGCCGCCCTGCAGCGGCGCGGTGGGCAGCGATGAATCCCCCAGGACAAACGTGATGTCCTCAAGGGAAACGCCTGACGCCTCGGCGGCGATCTGGGTCATGACCGTGTAGGTCCCGGTGCCGATGTCAGTGGTGGCGCTGCTGACGGTCAACTTGCCATTGGTATCCAGCGACGCCTGGGCGCTGGCCTTCTGCTGCATGGCCTCCCACACACCACCGGCCATGCCCCAGCCCACCAGTTGCCGGCCTTCACGCATGCTGCGCGGTTCCGGGTTGCGCTTGTCCCAGCCGAAACGACGGGCGCCTTGGGCATAGCACTCACGCAGTTCCTTGCTGGAATACGGCTTGCCTTCGTTCTCGTTACGCTCGGCGTAGTTGATCAACCGCAATTGGACCGGATCGATCGCCAGGGCACAGGCCAGTTCATCCATGGCGCACTCCAGGCCAATCAAGCCGAGGGCCGCACCGGGTGCGCGCATGTCCAAAGGCGTGTAGACGTCCAGTGGTACCAGTTTGTAAGTCAACTCGACGTTGTCGCAGTGATAGAGCATGCCGCTCCACTCCACCACATGCTCGGTGAAATCCTCGAAGCGCGAGGTCTGGCCGACGGCGGTGTGCGCCACGGCCAGCAAGCGACCGTTGGCCGCCGCCCCCAGTTGCACGCGCTGGATAGTTCGCGGCCGATAGCCAAAGGTAAACATCTGCTGGCGCGTCAGGCTGACTCGCACGGAACGCTTGAGGGCCAGTGCCGCCATCACGGCCAACGGCAGTTGATATTGCGGACGCAGCCCGGAACCGAAGGCGCCGCCGACAAACGCGGCAAACACTCGCACTTGCTCTTTCTCGAGCCCGAAGACTTTTTGCACATAGGCCTGGCCGTTTTGCGTGCCTTGGGTCTTGTCGTGGATGTGCAGGCTGCCATCAGGCTGATACAGCACGGTGGAGGCGTGTGGCTCCATGGGGTTGTGGTGTTCAATCGGCGTGCTGTAGGACACATCCACGCTGAGCGCGGAGCTGGCGTACTCGCCCTGAAAATTCCCACGGGGCTTGGGTAATTCAGCCGGCGCTGGATGGGCGTCGTTTTGCAGGATTATCAGATCGGTCTGATGCTCCTCAGTCGCGTATTCGATGTCTATCAGCGAACCGGCATACCGGGCCAACTCGAGATTTTCCGCCACCACCAAGGCCAGGGGCTGGCCGCTGTAGAGGACCTGGTCGTTGTACAGCGGCCGGAACGGCGAGCCGTCCGCCGCATCGGCATCCTGGTAGGGTTCGTCGTAGCTGGCGATCCTCGGCCGGTTGGTGTGGTCGATCACCGCGACCACGCCGGGTAGCGCCAGGGCGCGGGAAGCATCGATGCGCAGCACGCGACCACGGGCGACCGTACCGGACACGACGCTGCCGTGCAGCAAGCCGTCCTCGGGGTATTCACCGGCATAACGGGCCTGGCCCGTCACCTTGAGCAGGCCATCGACCCGGTCGAGTGGTTGCCCTATGGATTTGCTCGGAGCGTTCATCAGGCTTGTCCTCCCTGCGGTGCGCGACCCAACGCGGCATCGCTCAAGGCGCGGATAATTGCCCGGCGCGCCAATCGGATCTTGAAACCGTTGTGTTCCAACGGCTCGGCGTCTTGCAGCAGTGCATCGGCGGCGACGGCAAAGGCTTCGCGACTGACGGTCTGTCCGACCAGCCAGCTCTCCACGGCCCGGTCGCGCCACGGTTTGTGCGCCACGCCACCGAGGGCCAGGCGCGCCTGGCGAATCACCGGCCCATCCAGTTCCAGCGCCGCCGCCACCGAGACCAGCGCAAACGCGTAGGAGGCGCGGTCACGGATCTTCAAGTAGTGGCTATGCTCGGCAAAACCGGCGGCAGGCAACTCGATGGCGGTGATCAGCTCATCGTCGGCCAATTGGTTATCGCGCTCCGGGGCATCGCCGGGCAGGCGATGGAAGTCGGCGAATTCGATGGTCCGCGCACCGCCCCGACCCAGGACATGGACCACCGCCTCCAGAGCGGCCAAGGCCACGCACATGTCGGAGGGATGGGTGGCGACACATTGATCGCTGGCACCGAAAATCGCATGGATCCGGTTCAAACCGTTCCGGGCCGGGCAACCGCTGCCGGGCCGGCGTTTGTTGCACGGTACGCTCGCGTCATAGAAGTAATAGCAGCGTGTGCGTTGCAGCAGGTTGCCGCCGGTACTGGCCATGTTGCGCAGTTGCGGTGAGGCGCCCGCCAGGATGGCCTGGGCCAGCAGCGGATAGCGGCGCTCGATCCACGGGTGCCAGGCCAGGTCGGCATTGCTCACCAATGCCCCGATCATCACCCCGCCGGACGGCGTTTCACTGAGGTCCGCCAGGGGCAGCCCGGTAATGTCGATCAGGTGCTCGGGGCGGGTCAGGTTCTCTTTCATCAGGTCCAGCAGGTTGGTGCCACCAGCGATGAAGCGGGAAACCGGGCTCGACAAATCGACGGCCGCCTGCACGGTATCGGGCTTGCTGTACTGGAAGGGATTCATTGATCACCTCCCGGTTGCCGGCAGAGCGGCAACGCCTCTTCGATGGCATCGCAAATGTGGGTATAGGCCCCGCAGCGGCACAGGTTGCCGCTCATCAGTTCACTGATTTGCGCGCGGGTCTGCGCCCTGCCCTCGTTGGCCAGCCCCACCGCTGAACAGATCTGCCCCGGCGTGCAGTAACCACACTGGAACGCGTCATGGGTGATGAAAGCCTGCTGTATGGGATGCAATGCGTCATCACCGGCCAGGCCTTCGATAGTGGTCAATTCGGCGCCGTCGCACATCACCGCCAGGGTCAGGCAGGCATTGATCCGCTTGCCATCGCGCAGCACCGTACAGGCGCCGCACTGGCCGTGGTCGCAGCCTTTCTTGCTGCCCACCAGGTCCAGTTGCTCACGCAGCAGGTCCAGCAACGTGGTCCAGGCCAGCACTTGCAACTCACGCACCTGGCCATTGAGTGTCAGGCGGATCGGATGACGGACGAAGGACACCGGCGTCGCTTCGGACAGGGTCGCGCTCATGGAACACCTCACGGTTGGTCGTACTCGCGGCGTTTTGGGAAACCGCCGTCATAAGGGGTACGACTTCAGGGTGGGGTGGAGCGTTCAAGGCAATTTGCGATGCCGTGGTAACGCAAGAGGCACGGTTTTAACGGGGCTGTGCGGTATATATGTACCGCCCCGAGTGTAATGTATCGCCTTACACTCCATTCCATGATTAAATCTTTTCAGCACAAAGCCTCAGGCTCTTTTATGAGACGGGGTCGACCCGTGGTATCCGGGCGGACCACGGGAAACGCCTGGCCCGCATGCTCCAGTTCCTGGACAGGGCTCAGGTCGCCAACGACTTAGATATCCCCGGATGGCGATTGCATCCGCTCAAGGGTGAGCTGGATGGATACTGGTCGCTTGAGGTTTCGGGAAACTGGCGGGTTATTTTTCGTTTCATCGGGTCCGATATCGAACTGGTCGATTATCTGGACTACCACTGATCAGGAGGCTGGAACATGCCCATGCACAATCCGCCACACCCTGGCGAAACCTTGCGGTTGGACGTGCTGCCCGAACTGGGCATCACGGTCACCGAACTGGCGCGACACCTGGGTTTCGCCCGGCCTCATTTTTCCCGGGTCCTGCATGGTCATGCGCCCATCAGCCCTGATCTGGCCGTGCGTCTGGAGCGTGCCGGGATCGGCAAGGCCAGGGTCTGGCTGGGCGTCCAGACCGATTACGATTTGTGGCAAGCCGAGCAGCGCGTGCAGCCTGTGATTGAACCCTTCCCACAACACGCTTGATGCCTGTCAGGCCAACAACTCCGCCGCCACCACACTCCTCACGCCCTTGCCACTGAGTTGTTCCACCAGCGTCAAGGCAAACGCCAGGGCGGCGGCTGAACCCTGGGCCGTGATGCAGTTGCCATCCACCACCACGGGTTGATCGACGAAGCTGCAACCGGACAGTTGCTGGCTCACGGCGGGCAGGCAGGTCATGCGTCGCTGGCGCAGGACGCCGAATGCCTGTAGCGCCAGGGCCGGGGCTTCGGCGATGGCGGCGAAAAACCGTCCGGTGGCGGCCTGGCCCTTGATCAGTTGTTGCAGCGGCTGATGGGCCGCCAGGTGTTGGGCGCCGATGATGCCGCCCGGCAGGACGATCAGGTCGAAATCCTGCACGAGCACGTCCACCAGCATGCCATCGGCCGTCAGGCGCGTGCCGCGGGCGCAAGTGAGCATCCGCCGCCCTTCGATGCTCGCCACCACGGTTTCGATCTGCGCTCGACGCAACACATCGATCAGGGTGACCGTCTGCAAGTCGTCGACACCCTCGGCGACGGCTATCAGGGCTCGGGGGATCTTGGTTCCAGGAATCATGGGCGCTCTCCGCTGGGTGATGCTTGTAGTGTAGGAGCTGCCGAAGGCTGCGATCTTTTGATAGGCGCTTGAAATTCAAGCGTCAGAGGGAAAGATCGCAGCCTCGCTTCGCTCGACAGCTCCTACACAGGTTGGCGGGCTACTTGATATACAGCTGGGTCGACATCCGGTTGCCCGGTGCGTTGATCGAGATGTTGCTGAAGCTGAAGGTGCCCTCTTGCTTGCCCTTCAGGTCGAAGATGTACACATAGCCGACGACTTTGGTTCGCACGGAACAGTCGTTAAGGTTGCCATTACTGTACGCACACACGGGCGAGCGGGTGCCGTCGACTTCAAAGCCGTCCAGGGTGACATGGGGCTGGCGGCCATAACCGACCTCCAGCACGTAGACCTTGATATTCGGGCCGCTGTGATCGCAACGCGTCTGCGCCTGCCCCGGGACGATGTCCTCGAAACCACAGGCCGGCGACTCGACCTTGAGCACCTTGACCTCGCTCAAGGGCGGTGCCGACGCGGCATTGGCGGCCTGGCCGGACAACCACCAACCCAGCATGCAACCCACCGCCGCCAGCAGCTTTTTATTCATGCAATACATAGAGACCTCCCGGAACCGCGCGCAGTATGGCCCACTTGGCGCGTTGGCAAAACATCGACGACGATCGCAGCCACAACGCTACGCTGCTGGTATGATGCGCGGCTTTTTCCGACCCACAGAAAATTCCCGGGCGCCGCTGGCGACCTGTGCTTTGCTGTTGAGGTCGATACATTCACGGCGCCGGGCGCGCCACGGGGAGCAGACATGCTGGAAAGGCTGTTTCAACTCAAGGCACATAACACCAACGTGCGGACCGAGATCCTGGCGGGCGTCACAACGTTCCTGGCCATGGCCTACATTCTGTTCGTCAACCCAAGCATCCTCGGCGAAACAGGCATGGACAAGGGCGCGGTATTCGTCGCCACCTGCCTGGCAGCGGCCATTGGCTCCACGGTCATGGGCCTGATCGCCAACTACCCGATCGCCCTCGCACCGGGCATGGGCCTGAATGCCTTCTTTACCTACACCGTGGTCCTGCACATGGGCCACACCTGGCAAGTGGCGCTGGGCGCAGTGTTCATTTCCGCCGTACTGTTCTTCATGTTGTCGATCTTTCGCATCCGCGAATGGATCATCAACAGCATCCCGCTGCCGCTGCGCTCGGCCATTGCCGCCGGTATCGGCCTGTTCCTGGCGCTGATCGCCCTGAATAACGCCGGCATCGTGGTGAAAAACCCGGCGACCATGGTCGGCCTAGGCGACTTGAAACAACCGGCGCCGATCCTCGCGACCCTCGGTTTTGTCCTGATCGTCGCCCTTGAAGCCTTGAAAGTACGCGGCGCGGTACTGATCGGCATCCTGGCGGTCACCATCGTCTCGATCCTGATGGGCTTCACGCCGTTCGGCGGCGTGATGTCCATGCCGCCGTCCCTGGCCCCGACCTTCCTGCAACTGGACATCAAGGGCGCCCTGGACATCGGCCTGGTGAGCGTGATCTTCGCCTTCCTGTTCGTCGACCTGTTCGACAACTCCGGCACCCTGATCGGCGTCGCCAAGCGCGCCGGGCTGATGGGCAAGGACGGCCACATGCCGAAGATGGGCCGTGCGCTGATCGCCGACAGCACCGCCGCCATGGCCGGTTCGCTGCTGGGCACCTCCACCACCACCAGCTACATCGAATCGGCGGCGGGCGTCAGTGCCGGCGGCCGCACCGGCCTGACCGCCGTCGTCGTGGCGATCCTGTTCCTGCTGGCGCTGTTCTTCTCGCCACTGGCCGCCAGCGTCCCGCCCTTCGCCACTGCCCCAGCCCTGTTGTTCGTCGCCGTACTGATGACCTCGGGCCTGGCGGAAATCGACTGGGACGACATCACCGTCGCCGCACCAGTGGTGGTGACCGCCCTGGCAATGCCGTTCACCTATTCCATCGCCAACGGCATCGCTTTCGGTTTCATCGCCTGGACCGCCATCAAACTGGTATCTGGCCGTGGTCGTGAGCTGAACTCGGCGCTGGTCATCCTGTCGATCCTGTTCGTGATCAAGTTGGGTTGGTACAACGCATGACTTTTGATTCCCAGGCCTACACCGCTCAGCTCCAGGACAAGGTCACCCGCTTGCGTGACCTGCTGGCGCCGTTCGATGCACCAGAACCTGCGGTGTTCGATTCGCCCCTGAAGAACTTCCGCCTGCGCGCCGAATTCCGTCTGTGGCGCGAGGCCGGCGAACGGCACTACGCAATGTTCTCCCAGGACGACAAGCGCACACCGATCCTCATCGAGGAATTTCCCATCGCCAGCCTGCGCATCAACCAGTTGATGCCGCAACTCAAGGCCGCCTGGCAAGCCAGCGCACCCCTGAGCCACAAGCTGTTCCAGGTGGAGTTCCTGACCACCCTGGCGGGCGATGCGATGATCACCCTGTGTTATCACCGCCCGCTGGACGAGCACTGGCACGCTGCCGCCTCGAAGCTGGCGGCGGACCTGGGCGTGAGCATCATTGGCCGCTCCAAGGGCAAGCGCGAAGTGATCGGCCATGACTACGTGGTGGAGAAACTCGAAGTGGGCGGTCGTACCTTCAGCTATCGCCAGCCCGAAGGCGCCTTCACCCAGCCCAACGGCACGGTGAACCAGAAGATGCTCAACTGGGCTTATGACGCGCTGGGCGATCGCAGCGACGATCTGCTGGAGTTGTACTGCGGCAACGGCAACTTCACCCTGCCCCTGGCCACCCGCGTGCGCAAAGTGCTGGCCACCGAGATCAGCAAGACCTCGGTGAACGCCGCGCTGAGCAACCTCAGCGAAAACGCGGTGGATAACGTCACGTTGGTGCGCCTGTCGGCCGAAGAACTGACCGAAGCCCTGAACGAAGTCCGGCCGTTCCGTCGTCTGCATGGCATCGACCTGAAAAGCTACGAGTTCGGCAGCGTCTTCGTCGACCCGCCTCGCGCCGGCATGGACCCGGACACCTGCGAGCTGACCCGACGCTTCGACAACATCCTGTACATCTCCTGCAACCCTGACACCCTCGCCGCGAATATCGCGCAACTGAACGACACCCACCGCATCACGCGCTGTGCGTTGTTCGATCAATTTCCCTGGACCCATCACATGGAGTCCGGGGTG
>Ga0065714_10064722_pt1 | contig 21085 bp, 24 predicted proteins | sample MisRhiReplicate2_FD_59101 | JGI IMG/M metagenome (GOLD analysis project Ga0065714, IMG submission 59101) | Miscanthus rhizosphere microbial communities from Kellogg Biological Station, MSU, sample Rhizosphere Soil Replicate 2: eDNA_1 v2... | ecosystem: Host-associated > Plants > Roots >...
ATCCAAATTGAGGGAAATTACCGATGTCTCGTCTGGCTGAATACCGCAAGCTTGAACAGCAACTGGCCGCCCAACTAGCGGAGCTTGAGTCCATGAAAAGCGATTCCGGCCTTAAGAAGGAAATGGAGTTTGAGAGCAAACTGCGCGCTTTGCTTGGTGAGTACGGCTACAGCTTGAAAAACGTGATCAATCTACTTGATCCACAAGCTGGTCGTCGTGCCCCCGTAGCCGAATCAAAATCCGGCACACGTAAGCCGCGCCAAGTCAAAATCTACAAAAATCCAAACACCGGCGAAGTCGTCGAAACCAAAGGCGGCAATCACAAAACGCTGAAAGAGTGGAAAGCTGAATACGGCTCTGACACAGTCGAGTCCTGGCTGACCAAGTGAGTTTGGTTTGAGTACAAAAAGGGCCCTTCGAGCGCCCTTTTTTATTTGTAAAAATTAGCGCCGCCGGCAACGCTCAACAGGTAACCATCCCAATGGAATGGGCAATCAGTCCTTGTGCCTCCCCTCCATAATTTTCGGTTAACCGTCCGCTTCAAGGTTTTCTACCAGGTGCGTGATGTTCGAGGTTCCCGGTATCGGGAACATGATGGGTGAGTAGTCCAATAGCCACCTCAGCGCCTCTCGGGGCGTGACGGGGGGTTCGTTAGCTGCGCTCGCTGGTGCCTTCAGGTATTTACCGGCGTTCAGCGGAGCATAGGGGACGAATGCAATCTCCCTGCTTTCACACCAAGCCACGACGTCAGGCGACTCAGGTTTTAGAATGTTGAACGTATTTTGAACAGCAGCAATCGGGGCAATTGAAATCGCTTCGTCTAACTGGGAAACGTTGACTTTGGACATACCCAGCGCCTTTATTTTTCCTTCCAGGCGCATCTGCTCAAGCTCTCCAAGCTGATCCGCCAGAGGGATAGCCGGGTCGACCCTATGCAGGTAGTAAAGGTCGATCGCTTCTACGTTGAACCGTCTCAAACTCATCTCCACGCATTGGCGCAGATAAGCTGGAACACCACATGGCGTCCAACGCCCAGGCCCTTGTCGAGTAAAGCCTCCCTTTGTCGCAATGATCAGATCATCCGCATAGGGATACAACGCTTTGCGAATCAGCGGTTCCGCGACATCGGGCCCATAGGCGTCTGCGGTGTCGATGTGTTGCACACCTGAGTCCACAGCCTTGCGTAGCAGTTCAATGGCGCTTCGTTCATCGCTCGGCGGCCCCCATATTCCCGGCCCGGTCAACCTCATTGTGCCGAACCCTAAACGACGAACCGTCTTGCCCGCGAGTAGGCCGGTAAGAGTCTTTGTCATGAACGCCCCATATGCCGAAGAATCTCGGATTGCAGGTTGGTCAGGAGTGATTCACGCACTTGCGGGAAGAGCATTTGGTGATGGAACTTAAGATCAGCCAGTAGTTTGTGTAGATGGCTATCGACCGATTGCCGGAAGGCGGGATCTGCATCTCGATCCGGGCCTAGCGGCACAGAGGTATCCAGTCTGGTCGCAACCAGCATGGTGTAAGTCGGGCAGTGATCGTACATCACGGCGTGGACAGCATCGATCTCCAGCGCAGTCGCAGAGGTACCACGATACTCAACTGCCGCATTCCAATATGCCACGGCGTCAATGATTGGACGGTCGACCAGTACCACGTCCGCGTCGACAATTGCTGCTTGCTGCGCCTCAAGCGTTCGGTCTATGAACCACATCGTCGAATCATAGGTATGGTTGGTCAGTAGGGGGATTCCTTGCTCTTGGGCAATCTTGCCAAAGGACGGAATGCACGCGACCCGGATACCCTGCTGTTCAAGCGACTTGCGCAGGTCAGAGCAAAAAGTTGATTTGCCGGTTGAATGCGTACCGGTGACGCCGATCATGACGGTGCTCACCACAGGCTTCCTTGCTCAGGCGCGGGGGCTTTTTCTTCGGTTTGCTTTTGGATTTGAGCGATCTTGCAGATTTCGATCCAGCTTTTGAGCGAGGACTTTTCTATCAGGTGGTTGAGTAGAAGGGCAGTGACACGAGCGTCTTCGCCAGCTCGATGCAGTTCACCAATGACTTTATTTCGAAGATCTGTCGTAGTCAAAAGGGCTGATAGGCTGTGGCTAGTGGCATTCGGGTAGACATGCCGCGCAAGTTTCAAGGTATCGATGACCCCAGCGGGCACCCAATTAGGTAGGTGCCGTTTGACTACCGAGTAGTCCACCGACGCATTGTGGGCGACAAACCATTTACCTTGCAGCTTCTCTTCGACCTCCTCTTTGATTTCGTCCCAGCCAGGACAGTCTTCGACGTCAGAGTTACCGATGCCATGCACTTGTTTGGCCTGCCATTTGATCCGATTGGGAGGTTTGATCAACCAGCTCAAAGGGGGCACAGCCTCGACAACCGGAAAGGCTGAAATGGCGAGCTCCACCAGATCGGGTGGTGCATGTCCATTACCTTCCACGTCCACGATGATGATCTGCTCGGAAGGCCACACGAATTCAGTGTCGTTCATCAAAGATTCCTTTGTGCTTCAGCACGACCATGACGGTCATAATGATGGGGCTTGTCGGCATCATGGACTTGATAACCCAGCGTATGTTGCATGAAATAGCGCCGCTGCTCGTCCAGCCCTCGGACGATGATGGCGCGGTCGGTAATCTGCGGCTCTCCTTCGGCCCCTAGCTCTGAGCACATCTGACGGAGGAGAGCTTCGTCCGGCCTTTTCCAAGCCGCCTTGCAAATCGAATACTGTGACGTTGGGCACGTATCGCAGAGTTCTGTGATGCCGAAGTGGCCGTTGTAATCCGGCTGCTGATGGCCGTGCGCAACACCGCAGGAGGTCTTGCGGAAAATAGGAGTGCCCGTCTCGTGCGCCTCATACAGTCTGAGTAGCCGCTGCTCTTCCTTCAGCGGCAGCAGTTTGCGCCTGGCTGTCGAGCTGTAGGGTTCTGGGATGCCCTGACTTTGGTAGTACTCGGCGATCTCTTTACGGTAGAACAGACCGCTGAAAACCGTGGCGTGAGCATGTTTGGCCAAGCTGGCGGCGTTGGCGATGTGCTTATCTGAGTCGTTCAGGCCGGGAACGATCGGGCGCCAGTACAGCAATACCCGATAGTTCTGCGCGTACTTGAAAAGTGTTTTCAGGCTGTTGCCAGCGATAGACGATTTGATTGGCTCTACTTTCGGGTCGTTTATGCCTGAGTAGGTTATCAAGATCGTCAACTTGATATTGCGCAGGGCGTTGAATCGTTGGCAGTCCGCCGGCGTCACCCGCCACCGGGTGATGACCAGTACGTTGTTGGTAAGGCCAGCCTCATCCAGCAGCCGCAACAGATTATGTGTGTGCGCTTTGACGTCTGGCAGCATCGGGTCTGTTGCCCGATTGAACAGCTGGATAGGGGTGATATGTGACTGAAAATACCGATGCGAGATGAACTGCTCGAAAGCTTGCTCGTCACTCATCAGTGCTTGGGGCTGACGTTGATCGAAGTTGCCAAACAGATGGCGCACGCAGTAGCTGCAATCAAGGGGGCAGCCAACGATATGATTGAGGCTCAGGCCGCTCTTGCGGTACTGAACAGGATCCTTGAGGCTTGGATTGACATCGGGCAGTTGCTTGGCGTCGATGAGATTGACGTACTTTTCCACTGAAGCGCTCCTTGCATTGCTACCAAACGATGATCATTCGATGGCACTACGAGGCTCATTACCGTCGCCGTGATCCATCCTCGATCGTGTTTCCCGCATATTTCGCTCTCACAGCTTCAGACGCACAATATCTGTGCGCAAGGCACTGTTCTCCCACACATCAGGAGCCATCAATGACTCTGTTTGAATGGTTTGAACAGTTTATCTGGAACGAAAAATAGATTGCCTCTTGCGCGCGAGCAGGCTACGTACAATTTGTTTCGGGTCTGAGGTTTGGCTTCGTGCAACTTCCCGCCCTGGTAGCGTTTCCATGCCTCCGAGCCTAGGACGACACAGACGTCTTGGAAGTGATCCATGCCTTTACTCGCTCCCCAGTTCTGAGAGTAGCAACCGTACTTGCTATGTTCTTGCAAGAATAGCTTCACCACCGAAGGGTCTGCGTGCAGAGCATTGGCGTGGGTTTGTTCCAACACCGTGACGATTTCGCTGGCACGCTCCACATGCGAGCCCATCGCAACCTGCAGCTTTGTGCTGATGAAGTCGCATACCGACGTTGCACATCGCCAACTGCTACCGAGTGTGGCCTTGTCCACTGCAATACCCGCGTCGCGAAATCGTTTCTCGTATTTGGCCATATCGTCATGCAGGGTGCTGTTAACACTGCCATCCCGGCTCGTGTCGAAGGTATGCTGATAGAAGTCTCCCACGAAGGTCATTCCCGCTTTGGCCTTGGAAATCTCCAACAGCAGGTTGAAATCGTGGCCGGCGAAATCCTGCACCTCATCGACATAGACGCAGTCGTAAAAACGCTCGATGCGGGCCTGTATCGCAGGTATGCAGCCTTTCAGTTGCAGAAATTTGGCTAAGCGATTGTGGTAGAGCCTACGGCTGCCATCACGGAAACGTGCGATGTCAGTCAAAGGGATCTGACGGTTTGGCGGGCGCCTGAAGGTCAATCCTCGGCTGCCTATCTTCAGTTGCATCAGCGGGCGGTAACAAAACCCATGCAGGAACGAGAAATAGGTCATCAGGGTTATGTTGGACGGAATTGTCCCGAACTTCTGAATGATCCTGTTGCGCAGATGACGGTGATTATTTTCCGTGTACGTGATGATTAGAGCACGCTCGTCGCGGCTCAGACGTTCGATGACGAGGCTGGTCTTGCCGGATCCGGCCACCGCAAAGATCACGCTCTTATCCACTTGATCGCCTCCTGGATGTAGGCTGGGGCGATCAGTTCGTCAGCTTTTTTCGTGAGCAACTCGAACGCCACGTCTGCCTTGTTCTTGAGCATGTACTCCTGAACCGTCAAGGTTTTACGTGCCTTGCCAAACAGGTCGTCACACGTTTTCTGGTTGTCCAGGTACAAGCCGATTTCGAACGTCGAGCGCTCATTGTCAGGATCAGCAAAAATCTGAGCACCGTCGTAGAGGCTCTCCTTGTAGTTTTCAATGCAATTTTGCTGATGGTTACGGTCGTTGTCCCGTATCGCAGCGACTCTAACTCCCAGCAGCTTGCCCAGTTCCAGGTAGCGCTTGAAACTGGTTCCACCGATGGAAATGATGTGGACGTCATCGGTCTGGGGAGCATTGCCCTGCGCATGTTTCTTGTAGAAATGTTCGATGAGGATGAATTCGGCATCACCCTCGACCAGGATGACGCGTTTCGAGAGCGCGAACTCAAGTACGTTGTTGTCCGGTGCCTTCATGAAAAATTCGGCGGTGGGTTGTGTCAGATCCTTCAGCCGACCGGCCTTTTGCTCGGTGCCCAAGAGAAGCGCATGACGAAGATCCAGGCGGGAGCAGATGTGGCTGCTGTGAGTGGCAATGAAGAGTTGTGTACCTTGGGTACGTGTGAGCCGCTCCACGAGGCGTTTCATATTCGTGTGACTCAGGTGGTTCTCAGGCTCTTCCAGTAGCAGAGCGTGTAGGCCACCCTTGGCGTCGTGCTTCTGCAGCGCAAAGTTGGTCTTTATGAAGCACTGCTCTCCCTTGCCACGGTTCTCGATCGGAATGCCGTCCTTGGTGATGACAAGGTCTGTCTCCAGGTTCGAGCGCACGCTGGTTCTGAGGGCAAACTGGTAGTCGCCCAGCGTATCGTTAAGAGCCTTCAGGTTTTCTTTCTGAAAGCCTTCCTTGCCCTGACGATACTGATTTTCAAGACGATATCGATCTGGTGCCTGCGTGTGGAATCCGAATACAGTACGCGTGTACTCCCGGGCTGCATATTCGGTATCGATTCGCGAGCTATCGATCAGCAGATGCTTCACCGGTCGCCTGTAGCTGACATGCGGAGCACCCGAGAATGTCGAGAATTGCACGGTGTAGTACTCGAACGGAAAGCTGTCCTTGTTAGCTTGCAGCAGCTCAAGAATCGTGGGGCCAAAATCTTCTACGAGGGGAGTGATCGCCATGCGCAAACCGTCGTTGTCGGTTCCCACAAGATTCTGATACCCGTACAAGCCTTGATCTTCGCCATCCTCAAGGAAGACGTCCACAATGACTTCTGGTAGCAGGTCAAGGCGCGCCGGCCCGGCCAGAAATTTCTTCACAGCAGCCTGATTGAGTAGGGCTTCATAGCCAATGGTTTCAACGCGACTACGGCTTGCGCTGAGTGCCAGATCAAGAGCCAGTAGAACGCTGCTCTTACCCGTTTCGTTATCACCGATCAGCACGTTGGTACCGGCATCAAAGTGGAGAGTCAGGTCTGGAAAGCTTTTGAAGTTTTGCAGCACTAACTGGGTTATGGCTGGCATTTTCGTTCTCTCTAACCTGTTTTGTGTGGTGATCTGCTTGGTGCTTAGGTGCTTATCAGTTACGGGGAGTTTGCTATCCATCCAACCGATTTGCGTCAGCCTTGCGCCGCATTTCCACAATGGGATGATCTGCCGCGACTTGCTTGCCAAGGTGCATCGGCCCGGGCAGACGCAGGTAGCCGTCCCACAAATGGTGGGTTGCGACAAAGCAAGGCGACTTGTTCGGCGATTACCTTTGCATTGGCAAATCCTCCAGGTTTGATGATTGCAATTTCGGTGACCCCCAACTGTTGCCACGGATCCCGCAGGTGACGAGGAATTTCAGTACCCAGACATCCCCACATCTCCCCCCAATCTGGCGATCCCCTGCTTGATATGCCCAGCGTTCTCACCAATCCTTTCAAGCGCTGCGCGCGCATTCTCACAAGCCTCAGATGACCCACGCTGCTCCTCCAGCAGGACGAGCTCCATCAGCGCGGCTTCGATCGCCAGTTGGTTTTCGTACATTCTTGCCAACACGTCGGGAAGGGGATATTGCTCGGCCATGATTCGACTCCGTTCGGATGGAGAGCAAATCATAGCAGCGGTTTGATGATGGCTCAGAGCGGTGGGTGGGTACCAAGGATCAAGCGTGGCCTCACGAAGCCGTCCGCAATGTTATTGAGGCTCTGGCCTCAACTGAGGTCGAGCGCGGTATAAGCATCGAGCGGGTCAACATGCGCGGTGTGTATAGCAAGATGCCCGATGAAGGAGGTGATCAGGAACCTGCGCTAGCCTCTCAATCACGCGAGTGGGCCGCAAAAACGTTCGCGTCGGTACGCACCTCAGCATTGCTTCTCTTTATTGCTATAGGCTGGGAGGCCGAAGCGGAGCGGGCAGACGTTGCCGCTGCTCAACGCTCTATACGTTGGTGAGTCGAAGTCACTTGTGAACGGGACTTGCGCTGGCTGGCGGCTCAGCGCGATAGGAAATCGAATCTTCGAGATGCGAGGCCAGAGCTTCATTCCAATCAAGTAGTGCATCTCGCAATCGAGCGTCTTCACGAGTGTCGCTAGACGAAGAAACTACTTTCTGGCCTAGCGAGGGGCATTTACTACTTGATCTCGGCCTGCTGCCAGCGCTCTGGCGCAACCGATGCGCCAGAGCATTAATCGCAGTTATACTGTTCCGACTAACCCTTCAGATCTGGCAGCGTCTTTATAGCTATTGTTTAGCCTCTTGAGCCGCCTTTGCATCTTTTGCATCTTTTGCATCTTTTGCATCTTTCTTAGCCTTTGCGAATGTTTGTGCTGAGCTAAGGAAAGTATCGATGTAGTCCATTCCGTTGGGGAGGCCCGAGGGCTCAGCTGTCGCAGTGGCACCACAGGAGGCACCCGCAGTCACAGTGCCCTTGGGGGGAAATGCAAGAGTCTGAACGAAGTTTGAATCAGCTACCATAACTGTCGATTCCGCGACTTTATCAAACCCATTACTGGTTTTAAAATACAACTGAACATCAACTTGTCTGCAGGCCGAATACAAAAATGATCCGGATTTGTAGATTGAGTCATTTTTTATGGGTTGAGGAAATGAATCCAACGGGACACGACCAATGTTAATTTTTGCCATATAATCTTTTGCTTCATTGAATGTAATATTTTCCATACAGCGAGATGGGGCACCATCGCAAGCCTCCAATAAAGGTTGGATCGCTATTCCGTCTGGAAGTTTTGCCGAAGAAATTTCCGTAGCGGAAACTAAAAATGGAAGAGCCTTACCTGCAGCACCTATCGTTTTCTCCATCAATGACATGCGTTTGTCCTCAGTGGTCAAAGCAATGCTTTTAATAAGCGGCGTATCCCCCCGATAAGCAGGAACTCCAAGCGTTTCTATCCCCCAATTTTCCCAAGCCGATGTGCCTGAAATATAATATCGGTTGCCGCTAGTCTCTGGAACAGGTACTGATACGATATCAATGCCTTCGACAATAAAAGAGGGCGCAGGGCCTTTTTTTAAACTAAACTTGATAACTGACTCTGAAAAGCTAAATTTCGTTAAGCCTGTTTCATCCGGCCCCTTGATTTGACCATATTTCACCAAAGGCGATGCGCAGCCGCTTAGTAAAATAGTTGCGCAGAGTAAACTTGTTCCTGAAGAAATATTCATGGCGCATCCCTCTTATCGATTAATGTTGCTGTTTGATTTGTTAGGTAGCTAAGTTTCGTCGAATGTATAATAGCTAGGTATGAAGTCCAACACATCTGCCCAGTCAATGACTCTAGGCTCATTTTCTCCTTGCACTTTAAAAGTGAAGCGTATATTCGCAGGCTTGCAGTCCTGCGGTTCTTGCTTGACATACCCGTCTGCTCCCTTGAACAGGATATGTAAACCATCTTTAGGTACATCTTGATTTCGATAAATCTTACTTATTTGTTGGACTTCAATGGAAGTCGCTCCGCAATGCATTTTAGTAATAGGCTCTCTTGGGAGCCGACCGAAGAGAAGCTGACCTGGCGATGATTTTAATTCAAGAACATCTTGATAGACGCTCAAGGCTTTGATGATATTAAGTTTTCCACCCCATGCCACTTTTTCTTCGAGGTAAGCAGAGCGGTCAAGGCTGGAAACTATTCTGGCCTTTATTTTTCGTGCTTGACTTATGCCTTCGAAATACAGTAAGCCCGCAGTAAATGAAACACTTGGAGCTGCTTCTGAAGTTCCACTGAAAGTGATAGATCCGCCGTCAACGTTATTGGACTCCACACGACATCCGGGCGCGGCCAAGTCAACATTTTTTCGCCCGTAAGCGGAAAAAGGAGCAAGCTTTCCATTCTGTTGGCTCGCCGCGACTATAATAAAATGGTCTGGCGCAAGACTGTCAGTATTAACGCCGCCGTAACTATATGGGAATACATCACTAATGAAATCGGTGTCGCGTTTGGTGTTTCCGGCAGACGCGATAACTAATAGGTTTTCCTTTTTTTGAATGGCATCTGCTAATCCGTTGATTTGTACATTGGAAGTAAAACTGACATTGAGTATGTTTGCACTTTCACGGGATGCATAGTTTGCAGCATTTATAATACCTCCTGATGGAGTTGTCGCTGAGTATGTTAAGGGTTGCACTGAAGCCAGCCTAATGTCTAACATTGCAGCGATTAAAAGCTTAATACGTTTTGAGAAAAAAATTGTCTCGCTGCTAGTTAGGTTTACGCCCCCTCGGGCTATCCCAGCTATATGAGTGCCATGGCCATACCGGTTATATTCTTTAAGCTCTGTGGGCTCCAGTTGTTGATTGTAAACATTAATCCCATAGTTTCGATTTGCACCTGAATCATAACCTGAAGGCGATTTCGTACGGAAAGCCAACCTTGGAAATGCCGGCGTGTCGAAGCCCGATAACCCGGTGTCTGCTATCACGACTATTGCGGTACCGCTCATAACTGATTCACCAGCTTGAATAGCAAGATCACGCGATATGTCATTTGATTCAAGTAGCTTGATAAGCTCATTTCTGGGATACGGTAGGTTTGCTTCGTTTTCGGTGCATTGATCTTCTGGTGCGGAGCTTGTTTCTGCAGCAGCTATTAACTCCTCCGATGACGATAATATGCCAGGACGATCAGAGCCGGGGGAGTCATTCCGAAGACTGATCGAAAGCCGATCTTTTTGCTGTATGAATTCATCTAGAGAGCTCTCTTTCACCAAATAATTTGCTGAAATTGGCACGTTGGGCAGCATAAGCTCCTGTCCAGGTTTAATGATGCAACGATCGAACACGCTTGGCGGTGATCTATCAATCGAGGGATTAAAAGATTCTTCACAACTTATTTTTTTCTTGTTGGCGCTTATTATTTTTGAGAGCGTTTCGCTTCCCGCTGACCCAAAATACTTATTCGCTATAACTGCTAAACTATCTCCTTTCTCTACTAAAACTTTCTTTTGTGGAGCTACAATAAAACACGCTGGGAGAAATATGGTGGCGTCTTCGGTAAGGCTTTCTAAAGAAGTGCCGGGATTTGCTTCTTGAAATATAGGCAAATAGTCTTTGTTTACTACTCCGCAGCGATCTCGTATTAAGTTTATCGGGCTTTCCCCTTTTTGCATCTGAACTGGGGTTGCTTTTGCTATTTCGGCAAGTATTCTTATCGATTCTGATGAATTTGTGCGAGCGGGAGCGACTGTTATGGTTGGTAAGCTAATTTTAAACTCGTCGGCATATCCTCTGCCTAGCATTAAGAAAAAAATTATCAGTCCGATGATTTTTTTGATGGAGCTATTCATGGCGGCATTTTCTAGCTGCAAGTGTAATGCCGCATATAATCCAGCCCTTGGTGTTCAAATCTTGAAAAAACGATTCGACATCTGTAGGTATCAGCGATAAAAGTGAGGTCATTCCGTCACTCCAGAGTTGAGAATTCAAGCCGATTAAGACTCGATTCGCAACATCATCATTGGATACGACAAATGCTGGCCCACCGCTGTCTCCGAAGCAGACAGAGGCACCTCCCCCCAGTACTCCATAGTTCCCCTCCGCTTTGGAGTAGTAGGTCACTATGCCAGTGGAGAAATCTTGTTCGCTTTGGTTGACGAATTGCCTACACCCATAACCAGTTAGAAGTACTCTCGTGCCTGGTATAAGTTTGTTGTGCTTTCTGTTCAGAGTTTCATAAGGCCCGGCGCTAATGTCTTCACCTAAACTGCACAGGGCATAGTCAGCAGTGGGGTCGGTCGGATACGATGGGGCAATCCTGCACTGTGCTATCAAATCGATTTTGCTGGGCCGTTTTAGCGTTATTTGCTGATCTTTTGGAACACAGTGTGCCGCTGTCATGACTGTGCGCGGCCCAACAGCGAAAGCGGTACACCAAGACCCATTCTTTTTTGAAAGAAAAATCGATTTCCACTTGGAAGGATCGGCTGGCGCGACGCCATTGATAATTTCCCCATGAGCGTCGTTCGCTCCAAGCCACATAACGAACTCTTGGGGCGTTTCAGTTTTTGAAAGGTCAGCCAACGTGTTCCCACACATCAGTAAAAGCAACAGCCCTAATAGCCGTTGTTGAAATAATATTTCTAATTTTGCGGAAGGTCTTTCCTTGCACGCTGAGTAGCGTGATGAGAAGGTGTTCAATCGCGTCTACTCCTCTAAACCACATCGTCAAGTATTATGAAGTTTACAAGCTTGAAACAATTTAGTGTTTAAGAGTTTTATCTCGAATGATGGGTGCCTGTATCGTAATTGCTATGACTGTTGAGACGACTGGGCATGAATGGATGCAGTGTTTCGTACGGCTACTGTCAATAAAGATCATTCTTGTGGCTTGTCAAGTATCTATTTGAAAGATGTCCAGAGGAGCTATTTATTTGTAAGGTTTATTCAGAAATAGCCATCGGCTATATAGATTATGTCGAATCGACAAAGGCTGCGATCAATGGAATGGCCTGTTGCTTAAGCGTACGGATCATGCCCATTGAGCAACTTCTGTCATGATTGGATGATTGAAAACCCTTGAGGTGGGTATGGACTCATCAATCAAAAAATACAATCCAGTCGAGTCTGTTCGATCAGGTATTTGGGCAACGATGGGACTGCCATCACGCGGCGCTAGACTTCATGAGCTTGTTCACCAGGATCTCCCTTTTGTGTTTTACAAACGGCTCGCAGGGACTCTCGACATGACGGTGAATCAGCTGCGTCAGCACTTGCGCATGTCGCCTGCAACGTTGGCGCGGAGGACGACGGGGGGGCGGTTGAGCACCGCAGAGAGCGATCAGATTTGCGCGCTTGTTGGCGTTCTAAATACCACTCTTGAGCTCTTCGAAGGTGATCTTAGCGCTGCGAGGGAACGGATGAAGTCACCCGCGCGAGGGCTTAATTCAAGATTGCCGTTGGACATGACAAGCACCTGGGTAGAGACCCAAGCTGTCATTGATCGCATCGGTCAATTGGAACATGGGGTACACGTCTGAATGGCGCCTGGATAGACCTGACATCTCAAAGGTGTTCATCCCGCTCTGGTGACGCAGGTCATATGCCCAAGTCGAGCTGAAGCCTCCATTCAAGTAGATCTCCGGGCGATCGATCCGCTGGTATCGTTTGAACAATGCCGCGCAACAGATGAGAGCGATGTACGTTCGGGAGCGCGACGGCATTTAGATTCTCCTCGAATAGCAATGGCCCCCTTCTTGCCAAGCGCTGGCCAGCACGTAGCGCTGCCATCGCTTCAGGGCCTAGCCACTCGCGCCGCAGGTATCCGAGGTTGTCCACTTTGCGGGTATTCACATAGCTTTTCAGAAGATCTTCTATGAGCACTTGTAGGCGCTGCGTCCCCCAGCGTTTGTACGGCCAGCTTCCAAATTTCCCCTTCCCTCGGCACTGTGATTGCCATGCAGCTTCCAAAATCATTAGGTGCTCGGCAATTTCATTGCGAACGCGAGTTTCGCTGCTGGAATCGTTGCAATGCACGTTGACAACGTCACACGAAATGCAGGTTTGGCTGGGGCCCTATTTCGATCGGCTGCAAAACCAATCAAGGAAAAAAGGGACTTGGTTTAGGTGTCCGCGCCCTTGAGGTGTGACGCCAAAGCCTCTTTCAATTCGAGCAACGCTTCTCGCAGTCGAGCGTCTTCCCGAACATCGCCCGAGTTCGGCTTGAATTCTTCAACGTGTCTGAGCAGAGCTTCACAGTCGTTTGTGTTGAGATCAAAAACAATCATGCTGAGTCCGGGGTTTTGGAGGAGGGCTCGCATTAGCAGGCGAACCCGTGACTGATTCTCTCAAGTTCAGCCATTACGAGTTCGTATCCCGTATCAGTGTGAGAGAACTGCAATGGAGTACTGCCTCCGAAAGCGATTTTCGGTTGATTTAGCCAGGTGGCGGCTGTGGCTTTGTTGCCAAATACTGACTCCGCTTGGTGTTGAACCAACTCAACATAATTCATTTTCTGGTTCTCGGGAGAATCGCCGGTGTCTGCTCTGTTTTAGCTAGCGGTCGAGGTCGAAGCCTGGGCCTTGGCGCAATATTCGCGAAACACCTTGATGCCGCGCGTGATGATCATTATTGGCTTAATCATATAGCGGTAGCTGACGAACAAATTGAGCGCGAGCCAGCCCAACTGATAGGTCGATCCGTGAAAGCTTCGGTGGTTGGGGCTGGCTCCCCAGAATCCGTAGGCGACGAAGATGGTAAAAATCGCAACCATCAGAGGAAAGATGCCGAGTCGACCCAGGGAAACTGCAATGAAAGGGATGGTGACAACTGAGCGGACAGGTTCTCCTGCAACTTGAATGGCCCAGATTCTGTTGACCTTGTCTTTGCCCAGTTGCGCCGTCACTCGAACCCGATCCCCTGCCTTCACATGAGCGTCCAGCACATCCGGGATTTCGATCGGTTCGAGTTTCTTACCGTCAATTTTCCAAAAATGGTAGCTCACCATGTCGCCGCCGAACCCTCGCGATTTTTCGTCGAGCCGGCCGTCTACGATCTGCATTTCCTTCATCTTGAGTCCCTGTCCGTGCGCTTGGAGTGATGGCAAAAGGATATTTCTCCCAAATACTAAGAAATACTTAGTATGTCATCAAGTCGAATCTAAGAATCTCTTAGCCTTTCGGCGATGAGAAAATGAGCACGTTCGGCATGCGCTTGAAAGAGGCGCGCAAGGCAAGAGGGATCTCGCAGGAGCGTTTGGGGATCGATGCTGGAATTGATCCTGCATCGGCCTCAGCTCGGATGAGCCAATATGAGAAGGGGGTTCACCAGCCCGGTGAGAGCATCGTGAAGCAGATTGCTGCTGTCCTGAATCTACCGGTGCCGTATTTTTACTGCGAGGATGATGAGACGGCGCATCTGCTCCAGTGTTTTCACTGCCTGAAAGGTGATGATCGAAAACGGGTGCTCGATTTGGCTGAGAGTCTGGCTTTCAATCACTAAGATTTTTTTAGGTTTTCGCTGGGCAGATCGGTGGGATCATCGCTGATGCCTTACGCGCACCGTGCCGTATTCTCATCGCTTCCTTCCAGGTCAAAGGGATAGACGACGACAGATCGCCGTGTGTACTATTGATGTGTAGGCGCTTGGGATAAATCGTCAGCAGGTTAAGAGCACCACTGAATATCCAAGGGCAATGAATAAATGAAAGGGTCACCCCTAAAGGGTGGCCTTTTTTATTTAGAGCCGGGTAAAAATTCCCGATCAACTTTGCTTTTGTAGAACCTGGATTGGTTTGCGGTTCTTCACGACCAGCCTCATTCTCCACGCCTTGTTCACGCTGCTCAGGCCAGCGTCATTGTGCAGGTAGCCGCGCTTGCACGCTATCCCGCGTTGTTTAGCGATAATTGCTAAAGATCACACCGCTATGACCGATAATTAGAAATATCTCGAAGTCCGGTTTTTCCGGATGCTACATGGTTGATGTATCACATTAAATAGGTGTTATGTGTCGAGCAGGAAAATAATATATTTAGATTATAACGTGTTTGCTTATTATTTTGATGGCGAGACGCCAGATCTTTGTGATTATGTGGACAGTCTCAAAAGCACATATGATTTTTGCTACAGTCCTGCGCACTTGGAAGACGTTGGATCATCTCTGATGTGGTGCGGAGATATCGACGAGGAAGAGATAAAGAAAGTTTCCCAAAGAGCTATCGATAAGGTGGTTTCCATTTCTAAGATTACGAACGATATGGAAATCGTTCCAGGTAAAGAAAATAACCCGGCAGAATTTGTAACAGAGTTTCCCGCTGAGTGCCTTCATCGCGTGCTGGCGGGTGCACATCTAAATTACGAGCTTGATCCCAAAGAGCGTAAGATGCTTGATGACTATAAAGCTCAGGATTTGGAAGGCAAGATTTCCAATGTAATGGCCAACTTGCCGGTTGATTTTCTATCCCGGCCCGAGTATGAGGCACCTTTCATCCGTAAGCTGGACTCCAGTCCTCAGCTTAGGCGAAAGTGTGCAGCAGCTAAAGTAAGTGATTATTCATGGAAAAGTATTTCTGTGTCCCACGAGGTCATGGAGCATGTCTTCGAAGTGCTGTTTAATCACCTGGAAGAGATAAGATATAAACCAGATCACGTAAGAAAGTCCCGCTCGCGCATGCATGATGTATCTCACGCCATTTATGCGGCCCACACGGATTTTTTCGTGACGAACGATGGGGGGTTAGCGAGCAAAATTCGCGTAGCTTATTCCTACCTCGGTGTCCCTACTCAAGTGATTGACTACGAGGACTTCATACACAGTCCTGAGCTATCAAATCATTCTGCGCCGAATGCAGATTGAGCGCATCAATGGTAGCGGCTCACTGTGATTGGATCGCGGTACCTATCAGCTGTTCTCCGAGAAGGCGTTACGGGCAAACGGGGCACAAAAGAAAAGCAGGGTCGAGGCCATGAAGAAAAAGATGCCGCCGACCCATGCGGCGTCAGTAGCGGCCTTAAGTGCTTCCAATGCACTCCCAGAGGCCTCTATTTTGTGTTGAGCTATCAGGCAATCAGCTTGGTAGCTCGACAGGAGCCGGCAGTCTGTCTGATCCAGGAGACGGTGGGTAACCGCCTCAAACTTGTACTTATCGGAATAAGCATCGATTTCTTTGTCGTACAGCGTCACTGCGGTTTGCGACGCACCGATCAGCCAGATGGTGAAACACACCGTCCCTGCTTTGAATAAGCCCGAGTAAGCGGACGAATCAAAGATCTTGAGAAAGAGGATTTTGCCGCCTGCGCTTGGAGTTGCCGTGTGGGTGGATTCAACATCTACTGCGTTTTTTTGCTTGTGCTGCGCGCCCATGTTTTTTCTCATGTCCAGGTAAGTTGAAACCGATGAAAGTAAGTCGGTCTTCATTCGTCCGCCGTCAGCGGCACGGCCTTCTGGTCGACATGATAGGCCGCAAAAATTTTCGCACGCTCTCCTACAATCAAGAAGAGCAGAGGTTTGTTCAGGGTTGAGCCAAGCTTCGCCCATTCCGTGTAATCAATTCCAGAGGGCGACGGGTTCAATTGTGGATGAGTGTGCCAGTCACCGAGGTAATCAATGCGGCCCTGGCTTTCTTTCCACGCCTTCGTCACAGCAAGCTGATGACCTGGATCCAGGCGTTCAAAGCTGATACGTGAGCTTTTGTCCAAGGGCATTGGCACCGTCGCGTACAGGACATGAAGGTGCTGGCCTGATCTGTACCCCATCAGCGTACCTCCTGCTTCATGTTGCTTTTTGCTGTCCTGGCGGTAAGCACAAATGACGTCGAGTACATTGCTCTCGACGAGGATGTACAACCCTGGCAGCTGTGGGGTCGAAAGTATCATTTCGTTCCGCATGCAGGGCAGCCACTTAGCGGTGTGATGTCTTGGTTCTTTACTTTGCGGGTGTCTGCGTTTTCCACTGCCCGGGTTCGAAACCTTGGGCTTGGACTGCCGTTCTTTTTCCAGTCAATCAACATGTCCGTGACAAGGGCTGCAGCGGACAGCGATGCAGACACGGCGTACGGCGTAAAGTGTTGGCAAGCGCGAAATCCCTTCTCCACATCGTGCTTGAGTACTTCGAATCGTTCCACCATTTCGCTTCCAGGCTCGTACCGCCGCAAACAGCGGAAGCAGCCGTGTTTCAACGAGTCAGTCCACAAGGCTTGAACACATTCGCCATTACCTTTGATCCATGCATGCAAGATAGGGGGGAATGCCCCTTCATTGCTGATGCGTAGGGCATTCAACATTTCTGAGAGAGGCTCCTCGCCGGTCGCATTGATGATGAGATCAAAGCTGGAGTAATCGAGCTTCGGTGTTATTGCTATGGGCCGCGACTCGACATTGCTGTAGGGAAACTGCAGTTCAAGTTCATCCTTGAGCGCCTGAGACTTGCGCTTGAGCAACGCATTGAACCCAAGAGCGTGGCGACCAATGTTGTCCGGCTGCAGTAATTGATTGTCGATCAGTGTGAGCAAGCCGCCGTCTGTTCCTGCGCCCAGTCGAGTCATCGCTTGAGCGACATAACCACCAATCGATCCGCAGCCAAGGAGAGCGATTTTCAGCCCGGCCAACCCCTTTTTCAGTGAGCCGGCCAGGTTTCGCGTGTGTAAAAAGTCCGAACTGAGATCTGTGGTGTAAAGGCGAACTATTTTGTCGGAACCACCGAATCCGTGAAGGTATTGACGGTAAGCCTTCCCGGCCAATCTGCGGCTGCCGGCAGTCCCTTTGGTGGTTGCTTTAGTGATGTAGCGCCGGTTCACGGTAAAACCGAAACCGATCCAACCCACCGGTGAATCTATGAGGATGTAAATACGGCTGGAATCCAAGATCGACTTGTCAGATTCGATCCTTTTCTGAATTGCAGCGTAGAGAGAACTGTCCCAGGTTTTTAGCCAGGTTAAGGTCTCTTTCACCGTCCAAGGCAGTGCTGATGACGCAACCGGCGCGGCAGTTGTTCTGAAAAGCCAGCAGCATTGTGCCTCCAGCGGTTGTGCGGTGGCCCCCCAAGAAAGCGCCATCCGTTCCACCGCAGCCTTATTGGTGGTAAAGATGTCGCCAAATGGGGCTCTGGGTGACAGCCTGTAAACCTGCGCCTCATTAGCGTCTGATGACAAATCAGATAGGCCAATTGGGAGCACTGTCCCTGCACTCGACCCCGTCCAATACGACTGAAACTCTATTTGAATATCAGCTTCGCTTTGAGCTGGGTTGCTGATGAGTTGGTCGATCAGGCTGGTAGCTTGCTGCAAGCAAAAGGCGACGGCTCCAGCCGGGTTGTATCGATCAAGCACCACAGAGCCTTCGGCCAGGTAGCAGAAATCACCTCCCACGATTCCATGCGCCATTCGGGCAGGCAAAAAGGAGGGCTTTTCCGTAATGCGGATTTTCGGGTAGACAAGAAAATCCCAGTCGGCAACCGCAAGCTCTACTGGAACAGGCCCGGCGATGGACTTTAACGTACCAAGAAATCGACGAGTCCCATTCTTGGTGGGACGGGCCTTGAAGCCCAGTCCATGCATGTAGCGAAGTACATCGCCAAGGCCTTCGAATTCCATATCAACCTGCAGAAGTATTTGGGACACGAGGGGCAGGTACTACGGCAGGTGCGGTTGAGCGCACAATTTCCGTGGCGTTTTCAACATCTATCAGGTCTGTGTTCGATGGGATTCGCCCACCAAGCTGGCCAGAGGTGATCTGCAATGCAAGATGCTTTTGGTACTCCTGGCACCCCTTAGCTCTCTTGAGCGCAGCGGCCAGGTCTTGGGCTTTGCTTGAGGCGTACTCACGTTTTTCCTGGTCTAGGCGGTTGAAGTCCTCAACGCCGTCATCAATGCCAGGTTCGCGAATTTCGGTACTCAGTGCGATGGAAAGCGCGTTGGCCGCATGCTCGAAAGCGATATCGTCGCGACCCCGTTTACCCTCGAAGTTCTGGGCAATAGCGATCATCAAGGAAATGGAGGTGGGGCCGCCGATCTCCCAGTGGAAGTCCCGCCAGGCTTTGGCGTAACGGCACACGCGAAGGAATTGATTGCCCAGATCACCAAAACGCGCGACTTGGTCTTTGATCCACTTTGCGACGTCTTCTGGATCAGACGCTCTCCACAGGCCAGACCGAGAAGCCAGCATGATGGTGTCAAGGTCGTCCCATGTCTGAGCCTTGGCCTTCGCCAATACCTCGTAAGACTCATTGGAACTCACGCTGTCCATGACTGCGGCGCGCCGTTCGTTGCTGAGTACGACTGTGCGTTCCACAACCTTGTTGAACTCCTCGATCGGAGCGGCGTACAGCGGGATGTCAATGTGGGCCCACGAAGCGACATCTACCCGGATGCAGGTGTCCTTGGCATCGGCGCCCGTAATCAGCTTCCAGCCTTCCTGAACACAAAGCACCTGAAGGAGTGTTTCAACCAGGTCGAAGTACTTTTTGGCCATCGCAGCCGGCGGGCCGTTTTCCTGCCAAACATCGACGGGCAGGTAGACGCCATAATCGAGGTCAGTTTCCTGCTTGTCAGGGTGCGCGGGTTGGATGCAGGTTTTATAGGCCCAGGAACCTTGAGTCCTGAATCGAGGCTCCACACGCTTTTCCATGCCCAAAACAGAGACAGTCGCATTGGCAATCGCGGGCTTCAAGTACTCGCGAATTTTCGTCCGGCACTGGGTAAGAAAATCACGCTGCTCGTCAGTGGGCGCGATTTTGTCGCTGAAAACCACGTCGTTGACGGAAGAAAAATAGAGCTTGGTAAGGTTCAGCATGTTTCAGGCTCCTGACGTGTCGCGTTGTTGCCGTAGTAAAAATTTATAGGGCGAGCTTTGTGCGCAACGAACTCCATGAAGTCCGTTTTTCCAAGGCATGTTTTAGCCTTCTCCAGGCCGGAGCCGATGAGCACTTCCTGCGCGTGGATGTCTGCTTTGTCCAAGGCGACCGCCTTGGAGCGATCGTCCGTCAGGTCTTCGTCAACATGCATGTAGCGTGAGCCGAGCTTGTGCTGCAGCATGAAGTCGCAGAGCGACTCTTGAACGGAAATCGACAAGCCAAACAGTCGTTGCGCCGCTTTCATGGGATTGCCTCCACCCCAGTCCACGGCACCGCCTTCACGATTGTTTTTTGGGTTAACAGTGAATTTGGATGACATCGTCCCGATGGACAGAAGATGAACGTCCGAACTGGTCACGTCGAAAAAGGTCTCTGCTTCATGAAGCGCGATTAGGCCGGGGGCGTTGGCGAACAGTCCGCCATCGACGTACTGGTTGTGTTGAAACTGGTGACGCGGAAAGAAGGTTGGGGCAGCGCTCGTGGCGAGGGCTATGTCCACCATCGGGTGCTGGTGGTCACGCCGAAAGCTTTCATGGTGCGGTGTTTTGAACAGCACTGGCTTGCCAGTCGAGTAATTGATCGCCGGGATGACAACCGGGTGAAGGCAATCCCCCAGCAGCTTGGTGCCCAGCATTTCAGGTTCTGAAATTTGTTTTTTGAGCTCGTCACTGCTGAACGTGGACTTGAAGATGGGTATGCTCGTGCGGGGGGTGAAGATCGCCTCCCCATGCTTTTTAAAGAGGTCTACGATTGCTTGGGCAGGAATCTCCGATGCGATCGCGAGCGCCAGGATGCCACCTATGGACGTTCCGGCAATGAGGTCGAAATGGCGAGCGATGGGGCCACCGATCTCGCGCTCTATTTCTGCCAAGATGGTGGCCGTGTACAGCCCCCTGTAGCCCCCGCCTGATAGTGCCAAAATCTGAAAGCGATTAGCCGACATGAATACGATCCTCCGGCACTACAGGATGAGTGCGATAGGTGAGTAAGTTAGCGGCAGAGGCGTGAGTAAAAAAGGCGGGTTGGGCATGGCTTTGTTACGTTACGCTTTCGTGAATACACTAACGTTTAGTTTGAAAATTGTTCGTTAAGATCTCGTTCGCTTCGTGAGTGTTTGCTCACGTGCGCCATGTTGACTTCTGTGAGATTATCGGTAGCAATCGATTAGCTTTGATTTGTCCGAGGTTTGTCACATGTATAAGATAGCCATCATTGAAGACTCAAAGGCCGTGAATAATGCTCTTGCAGAATTCTGTCGTCAGCTCGACCAGTCAGCGGAAGTTGATCAGTTTTTTGATAGGGCGTCGGCCGAAACGGGCATCAAACAGAATGATTATTCTTTGATAGTGGTGGATATTGAACTACCGCCCGAAAAAAATGCTGGCATAGGACTTATAAACGTAAACTCCCAGTATCACAAAAGCCCTGTCATC
>Ga0065714_10064723_pt1 | contig 21072 bp, 19 predicted proteins | sample MisRhiReplicate2_FD_59101 | JGI IMG/M metagenome (GOLD analysis project Ga0065714, IMG submission 59101) | Miscanthus rhizosphere microbial communities from Kellogg Biological Station, MSU, sample Rhizosphere Soil Replicate 2: eDNA_1 v2... | ecosystem: Host-associated > Plants > Roots >...
CGCGGGGAGATGCCGTTGATCAACTGGCTCGGGCCTTTGAGGATGTCGACGCGGTCGGCCATTTCCATGTCGATGGTGTACGTCGGCAGCACGCCGTACAGGCCGTTGTAGGCCACGTCACTGTTGAACAGGCTGAAGCCGCGAATAGTGAACTGCTCGTAACGCCCACCGGCCGGGTTGGTGGCGCGTACCGAAGGGTCGCTGGCGACCAGGTCGCCCAGGGTGCGCGCCTGCTGGTTCTTCACCGCATCGGCGGTGTAGGTGGTGATGCTGAACGGGGTCTCCATGAAGTCCCGCGTGCCCAGCATGCCCTGTGCCGTGCGGCGTGCCACCTGGCCACCAGCGTAGGTATCGCCGTCATACAGGCCGGTGGTGCCGAGGATCGAGGTAGGTGCCAGTTCCAGGCTGCTGCCATCCGGCGCCGGTATCACCCTGTAGGCCTGCTCACCCATCGGTTGCAATTGCAGGCCGGAACCTTGCAGCAAGCGGGCAAAGCCCTCCTCTACCGCATACTCGCCAGACAGCCCGCTGCTGCTGCGCCCACTGACCAGCGCCGGGTCCACCGACAGGTTGACGCCCGACAGCCCGGCGAAACGGGTCAACGCAGCACTCAGGCTGCCGGCTGGCACCTGGTAGCTGCGGCGGGTGGCGGAGTCTTCGGCGTAGCTGACGGCGGCGAGCAAGGGGCTGGCGCTGAGGCTCAGCATCAGGCTCAGTTTGAGCAACGGGCGCAAGCGCAAGGATCGGACTGCGGGCATTGGAGGAAGCTCTCGATAATGTTCACTTACCTGGAATGACCAATGGCGCCAAAAAAAGGGACAGGTTTATTTGATTATTTTTTTCAGCACCGCCCACAGCCTCGGTTTGTTGAATCGGTAAAGTCGCTGGCGATCTGCACGTGGTGACCCCCGCCGGGCCAGGGCATTGGCCAGGTCGCGGGAGGCGCCTTGTTCGATGCCCAGCGGCCGTGGAGCGTATTCGCCACGCTGCCGCTGAGTGAATGCCAGAGCGGCTGGCCCGCGTGGGTCCTCGCCGGTGTCCTGGTAGGGGTGGGCACGCGGCACGGTTCAGGATGCACCAATGATCATGGAGGGGCGACAACCACGCTCAATCGCTAGCCGTTTGAGCGCGAAGCACCTCAATTGCGGCGCAAAAGGGTATTCGGCGCAACGCCAAAAGCCTTGCGAAATGCATGGCTGAAGTGGGAAAAGTCGGAAAACCCGAAGTCCAGCGCCGCCTGGGACACGCTGCGCACCTGGCCGCGCTCGATCGCTTCACGGCTGGCATTCAGGCGCTCTTTCCAGATCTCGGCAACGGGGGTCTTCTGGTAGCGCGCGAACGCACGCGTCACGGTTCGCGTGGACACATTGTGGGCCTGCGCGATGACGTCGATGGACAGGTCCGGCTCGGTCAAGTGCCGTTGGATGTACTGCATGATGCGACCGTACAAGTCCAGCTCCTGGTGGGTTGTCTTCAGGTCCTGGAGTTCCAGGCTGATCACCAGCAGGTCAATCAATGCGCCGGAATAACGATTGGAGATGTGTTCATCCTGCAACGACATCGGCGCGCTCGCGGCCTGACGCAACATTTCACGCAAGGGAACGACGCCGGGGCGGCGGTCGTCGAGGACCATCGCGGTGTAATCGGCGATTCTTGGCAGACGCTCGGTCAGTAAGGCTCGCGGAATACGGACCAAGTGATTTTCGGTACCACCGAAGCTGAATCGAAACGCCTGTGTTGCGTCATAAAGAAACAGATTTCCAGTTGCCAGGCTGGCCTTCCTTCCGCCCTGCTCAATTTGCCCATGGCCATTTCGGGAGAACCCCAACCATAGATCTTCAGCCGGGCCGCTGCGCAGGTGGCGCTCTGAACGTTCCCAGTAATGCAGCGGCGAAGACAGCGAACAGATGTCCAGGGCACCGAGCGTATTGATCGCTAGCGCGCCATCGAAACTGCTCTGGGACAAGGGTTTGCTGTCCGCAGCCAGGCAATGGCGGCACACCACTTCCTTCCAATAATCAAAGCGACGGGGTGCCGACACCGCAAGGGTTGAATACTGAGTGCTCGGGTTCATGACACTGACCTCGACATCAATGCAAAAGGCGCTCGAGAGGGTGTAACGTGCGGCCAATTTTTTACCATCAGAAGCAATTTACAGGCCAAGCGCCGGGGCAGATCGCCCGAGCGCGCTGCCGTGCCGTGCCCATCCCGACACTCCCCAGGCCGCCGATAATTGCCTGCGCCGCCATCCCCATTTAGAGGCACGGCACGTCACGCGGTCGGCCCAGGTGCACCAACGCGGACCACGGCGCGGTTTCAGGTCCCGCGGTGTCTTTTCCAACCAAACGGTTGTCCCGTCGAACAAAGCACCCCCTTGCCACCCAGCCTAATTTCCACCTCACAGCAGCCCATACCCCGCTGATGAGGTACGCCATGCATCGACACTATTCACAACAATTGGCTGATTCCTCCTGGCTTCTGCAGAGGCGCGACCTTGCCCCTGAAGAGTCGGCTTATTGGTTGATTGAATGGGGGGCCATGACGCTGCTGCACCGACGGCAAGCCGCCAAGCGCGACCTGCCGGCGAAGCGCTGACGCCCACCCGTAGGCCTGAACGAAAATAACGAGGAGCTCACCATGGAATCTGCAATCGATACACATCTCAAATGCCCACGCACCCTGTCCCGCCGGGTGCCCGACGAGTATCAACCGCCGTTCCCGATGTGGGTCGCGCGCGCTGATGAGCAACTGGAACAAGTGGTGATGGCTTACCTCGGCGTGCAATATCGCGGCGACGCCCAGCGCGAGGCCGCGTTGCAGTCGATGCGCCACATTGTCGGCAGTTTCAGTCTGGCCGATGGCCCTCAGACCCATGATTTGACCCACCACACCGACAGCAGTGGGTTTGATAACCTGATTGTGGTCGGGTACTGGAAAGACCCTGCCGCCCACTGTCGCTGGTTACGCTCTCCCCAGGTGAATGACTGGTGGAGTTCGCCGGATCGGCTCAGTGAGGGCCTGGGCTACTTCCGCGAAATCACCGCCCCACGCGCCGAGCAGTTCGAGACCCTGTACGCCTTCCAGGAAAACTTGCCCGGTGTCGGCGCGATCATGGATACCACCAGTGGCGAGATCGAAGAACACGGTTACTGGGGCTCGATGCGCGACCGCTTCCCGATCTCCCAGACGGACTGGATGAAACCCACCAGTGAGCTGAAAGTGATCGCGGGTGACCCTGCCAAGGGTGGGCGGGTCGTGGTCCTGGGGCATGACAACCTCACGCTGATCCGCTCAGGCCAGGACTGGGCGGATGCCGAGGCGGACGAACGCTCGCTGTACCTCGATGAGATTTTGCCGACCTTGCAGGATGGCATGGACTTCCTGCGTGACAACGGCCAACCGCTGGGCTGCTACAGCAACAGGTTCGTGCGCAATATCGACATTGACGGCAACTTTCTCGACGTGAGCTACAACATCGGCCACTGGCGCTCGGTGGAGAAACTCGAACGCTGGGCAGAGTCGCACCCTACCCACCTGCGTATCTTCGTGACGTTCTTCCGCGTGGCCGCTGGGTTGAAAAAGCTCCGGCTGTACCACGAAGTGTCCGTATCAGACGCCAAGAGCCAGGTATTCGAGTACATCAACTGTCACTCGCAGACCGGCATGTTGCGCGACGCGCTGTCGCCCACCGCCTGAGCGCCGTCGGCGCTTACCCCCCCCATTTCCTGCTTCCTTGCCACCCTCACCGGGTGGCGCGGTTTCCTGTGCGAGGAATAAAAAGATGAACAAGATCCGCCTGCTGACACTTTCCACCCTGTTGCCCGCGCTGCATGCGAACGCCGGCGAAGTAGCCCCTGGCGACTATGAGCAGTACCCGGTCGGCGCGACCATCGGTGCGATTTATTACCAGCACTCCACCACGGACTCGGCGTACGCCAACGGGCACAAGGTCAGTTCTGACTACACGTTGAGCTCAGACGTCGGCATTCTGCGTCTGCTCCATGTCTACGCGCTGAGTGACACAGTCACCATCGACCCGCAATTCCTGCTGCCTTTCGGGCACGTCTCCAGTGGCGGTGACGCCTCGACGCTGGGCAGTACGCGTGGCATCGGCGACTTGATCCTCACCGCACCGGTCAAGTGGCGGCTCAACGAAGCCCGCGACACCCTCAGTATTGCCCCCTATCTGTATGTACCCACTGGCACTTATGACAAGGATGACGCGCTCAATATCGGCGAGAACCGTTGGAAGTTCGAACTGCAGAGTGCCTACGTCAAGCACTTCACGGAAAAATGGGCAATGGACCTGGTCGGCGGCGCCACGTGGTATGGCGACAACACCGATTATGGTGCGAATGCCGACCGTCTGAAGCAAGACGTTTCCTATGCAGCACAGATCATGGGGCGTTACATGCCAGACGCCACCACAGCGTTTGGTATCGGCTTGGGGCGCACCTGGGGAGGTGAGACGAACGTCGAGCACGTCAATCAGGATAACGAGTTGGGTACAACCAACTTCCGTCTGACGGCCACCAAATTCGTCACTCCCCAGGACCAGATCCAGCTGCAGTTGGGCAGGGATCTCTCGGTGGACAACGGCGCCAAGGAAGACTTCCGCATGAACCTGCGCTACGCCCGCGTGTTTTGACACACGCGTCCATCGGACAGCGACCCCAGCCCTCTGCTGCCTTGGCGCAGGGCTGTCCGGCTCAGCCAAGTCGCTGTCTTTTTCAACCAAGCCTCCGACTGGAGGCGCGGACTATCTTGAGCACCAGGCCCACTGACCTTGATGAGTATGCAGTGCTCTTCGGCCACAGACGATAAGGACAGCCCCACCATGGCAATCGTTCGCCCCACCCTTGAGCAGCTATTGGATATCGCGAGCCGCCTGCACATGCAGCTCAGCCCCGAGCAAGCACGGGAATACTTGCCGCTGATGCAGGCGAGCTTTGACGCCTATGACCTGATTGACGAGTTGCCCGATTTCATCCCACTTGTACGTTACGAACGCAGCTCGGGCTATCGCCCATCGGCTGCGCACAACCCACTCAACGCCTGGTACGTTCGAACGGAAGTCAGCGGTGCCCGTGACGGCAAACTGGCGGGTAAAACGGTCGCACTCAAGGACAATATCTCACTGGCTGGCGTGCCCATGATGAATGGTGCCAAGCCACTGGAAGGTCACGTTCCATCGTTCGACGCCACCGTCGTCACCCGATTGCTCGACGCGGGCGCAACCATCCTCGGCAAAGCGACATGCGAGCACTACTGCCTGTCCGGTGGCAGCCACACCTCCGACCCCGCACCGGTTCACAACCCTTACCGCCAGGGGTTTGCCTCGGGTGGGTCGTCTTCCGGCAGCGCGGCGCTGGTCGCTGCGGGCGAGGTCGACCTGGCAGTCGGCGGTGACCAGGGCGGCTCGATCCGGATTCCTTCCGCATTCTGCGGCACTTACGGGATGAAGCCTACCCACGGCCTGGTGCCTTACACCGGGATCATGGCCATCGAAGCGACGATCGATCATGCCGGCCCCATTACCGCCAATGTGCGAGACAACGCCTTGATGTTGGAGGTCATGGCTGGAACGGACGGGCTCGATCCCCGGCAAGCCGCGCCCCGGGTCGACACGTACAGCGATTACCTGGAACGCGGTGTGAGCGGCCTGAGGATCGGCGTCCTGCGTGAAGGCTTCGAACTGGCCAACCAGGATCCGCGCGTGGCGTCGTCTGTACGCAATGCCATCGCACGGTTTTCGCAGCTGGGCGCGCATGTCGAGGAGGTGTCGGTGCCTGAGCACAAGATCGCCGGTTCGCTGTGGCACCCCATCGGCTGTGAGGGCCTGACGATGCAGATGATGCACGGCAATGGGGCGGGCTTTAACTGGGAAGGGCTGTATGACCTGGGGTTGCTGGACAAGCAAGCCGGATGGCGCGATCAGGCGGATGACCTGTCTGCCTCTCTCAAGCTGTGCATGTTCGTCGGCCAATACGGTGTGGAGCGCTACAACGGGCGTTTCTACGCCAAGGCGCAAAACCTCAGGCGCCTGGCACGCTCGGCCTATGACGCGGCCTTGGCGCGCTACGACCTGCTGGTGATGCCGACCGTCCCGATCATTGCCCAGCCCCACCCGGAACCGGGTTGCTCGATCACTGAGTACGTGGCTCGAGCACTGGAAATGATCGGCAATGCCTCGGCCCAGGACATCACTGGCCACCCTGCCATGTCGATCCCCTGCGGTCTGGTAGACGGTCTGCCTGTGGGGCTCATGCTGGTGGGCAAGCACTATGCCGAAGGCACGATTTACCAGGCTGCCGCGGCGTTCGAGGCGTCTGTCGACTGGAAAGACTGTTAGCCGCCCCCCCGCAGCGCAAAAAGAACAAGCCGCCAGGCGCTGCCCAGAAGCTCAATGATGAGGAATAAACCGATGACCACACCTGAAAAAAACACATCAACCCCGGGCGAACGAGCACAAGCGTTACTGCAAGTGCTCAAGCAGAAGGACCTGATCCCCGACGGTTACATCGAGCATATGACGCAACTGATGGCGCACGAATGGAGCCCGGAGAATGGCGCTCGAGTTGTGGCCAAGGCCTGGGTAGACCCGCAGTTTCGCAAACTGCTGCTCAGGGACGGCACCGCCGCGTGTGCTCAATTTGGCTACACCGGCCCGCAGGGTGAATACATTGTTGCCCTGGAAGACACGCCCCACCTGAAAAACGTGATTGTGTGCAGCCTGTGCTCCTGCACCAATTGGCCCGTCCTCGGCTTGCCGCCGGAGTGGTACAAGGGCTTCGAATTCCGCGCGCGGCTGGTGCGCGAAGGGCGCACCGTCCTGCGCGAACTGGGCACGCAACTGCCGGACGACGTCACCATCAAGGTGTGGGATACCAGCGCCGAAAGCCGCTATCTGGTGCTGCCTATGCGGCCGCAGGGGAGCGAGTCCATGGATGAAGAGGCGCTTCGAAAATTGATCACCAAGGATGTCCTTATCGGCGTGGCGCTACCGCACGTCGCGTAACCGGGGCGCTTTGTTTCTTTCACTTTTCAGAGGTATTCACGATGGATGGTTTTCACGATCTCGGTGGTTTTCAAGGCTTTGGCAAGGTCCCTCACACCATCAACAGTCTGAGCTACAAACAGGTATTCAAGCAGGACTGGGAACACCTGGCCTACAGCTTGATGTTCATCGGTGCCGATCACTTGAAAAAGTTCAGCGTGGACGAAGTGCGCCACGCCGTCGAGCGCCTGGATGTCCGCCAACATGTCGGCACCCAGTACTACGAACGCTATGTCATTGCGACCGCCACCCTGCTGGTCGAAACAGGCGTCATCACCCAGGCGGAACTCGATCAGGCCTTGGGCTCCCACTTCAAGCTGGCCAATCCCGCTCAGGCTGAAGGTCGCCCGGCGATCACCGGTCGACCGCACTTCGAGGTGGGCGACCGGGTTGTCGTGCGAGACGAGTACGTGGCCGGGCATACCCGCATGCCAGCCTATGTGCGTGGCAAGGCAGGCGTGGTGCTGCACCGCACATCGGAGCAGTGGCCGTTCCCGGACGCGATTGGCCATGGCGACCTGAGTGCGGCGCACCAGCCGACCTACCACGTCGAGTTTCGCGTGAAAGATCTCTGGGGAGACGCGGCAGATGATGGTCTCGTGGTGGTCGATCTTTTCGAAAGCTACCTGGACCACGCCGATGGCGCTCAAGCGGTGAAAGCATGAGTGACGGCGCCCTGACAGGCCGACTGCCGGTGACGGTGCTTTCCGGCTTCCTCGGCGCCGGCAAAACCACCCTGCTCAACCATATCCTGCGCAATCGCGAAGGCCTCAGGGTGGCGGTCATCGTCAATGACATGAGCGAGGTCAACATTGATGCCCAGGAGGTGCAGCGCGATGTGTCACTGCACCGTGGCAGCGATGAGTTGATCGAGATGAGCAATGGCTGCATCTGCTGCACGCTGCGCGCCGATTTGCTCGAGCAGATCAGTGCCTTGGCGCGCCAGCAGCGTTTCGATTACCTGCTCATTGAGTCCACTGGGATCTCTGAGCCGATGCCGGTTGCGGAGACGTTCGCCTTCCTGGACGCCGAAGGCTTCAGCCTCAGCGAGTTGGCACGGCTTGATACCTTGGTGACGGTGGTCGATGGCAGCCGTTTCCAGGCGTTGCTTGAGTCACCGGACACCGTGCACCGCGAGGCGGCACAGGAGGATACGCCCAAGCGCCATCTGGCAGACCTGCTGATCGAGCAAGTGGAGTATGCCAACGTCATTCTCGTCAACAAACTCGACCTGATCGATGAGCCTGGCTACCAGGCCTTGCACGCGGTCCTCGCAGGCCTTAACCCGACCGCGCGGATCGCGCCAATGACGCAGGGTAGCGTTGAGCTGTCCGATATCCTCGGCACCCACCTGTTTGATTTACCCCGCCTTGCGGCGTCGCCGGGCTGGATGAAGACAATGGAGGCCAGCGACGCACCGGCCTCCGAGTCGGATACCTATGGCGTGACGTCCTGGGTGTACCGCGAGCGCGCCCCTTTTCACCCGCAGCGACTGTTCGATTTTCTCCAGCGACCCTGGTGCAACGGGCGCCTGCTGCGCAGCAAAGGCTACTTTTGGCTGGCCAGCCGACACCTTGAAATCGGCCTGCTGGTGCAAAGTGGCAAGCAGTTCCAGTGGGACTATGTCGGCCGCTGGTGGAACTTCATCGAGCCGTCGCAATGGCCCCAGGATGAATATCGGTTGCAGAGCATCATGGCCAAGTGGGACAGCATCGTCGGGGACTGCCGGCAGGAGTTGGTCTTCATCGGCCAGGATCTGGACACCCATAGGTTGCAACACGAACTCGACAACTGCCTGCTGAGTGCCCAGGAAATCGCCGCCGGCCCGTCGGCCTGGCAAGCCCTGCCGGGAGCGACAGCCTTTGACACCCGGGCCTTATCGGCAGGCCCCTCCCCCCTCCCGCAGGCGGACCCCATTTGACCGAGGTAGAGGTGCTCCATGCTTTTTTTCAGCAGAACCACCCGTTGGGTACTGGCGCCGCTTGCCGAGAGGCTGGAACAGCCAGACCAGCCGAGCACGCCGTTATCGTCGAACAACCCGTTATTGCGCCGCATTCTGTCAGGCGTCGATCAACTGCTACAGGAGCGGCGTGCCTTGGAGGAGCAAGCGCGCGCACTGACATTGAACATCAGCCAATTGGACGAACGCCTGGCCTGCCGCGACAAGCGTTTGCGCGAACTGGAGACACGCTGGGCACTGATCACCCAAGGTGCAGATGAACTGTTCTGGTCGCTGCAACTGGCTGCAAACGGCGCCCCCGCGCCGGAATGTGCGATGGAGTGGACGGGATCGGCGTCGATCCAGGCCCAAGGTATTGATCAGCTTGGCCGTTGGAGCGAACAGCTACACCCCGCTGATCGGCAACCGCACCTGGAGGCGCTTGCCCGGCATCTTGCCGACCGCAGTGGGCGGACGCCCTTTGCGCTCGAAGTGCGCCTGAAGGCCACATCAGGCGGTGACTATCGCTGGTGCACGATCAGCGGTAACGCAAGCCGTGACCCGCAAGGCGTACCTCTTGCCATCGGTGGGACCCTTCGTGACATTCACGAACAACGCCTGCACAACGAGACACTTGAACTGGCGGCCACACGTTTCGACATTTCCAGGGAAATGCTGCACGACGGGCTCTGGGACATCGAGGTGGTGGCCGGAGACCCTGCGAATCCGAAAAATACCATCTGGTGGTCGTCGCAAATGCGTCGACTGCTGGGGTGCAGCACGGTTGAGGAGTTCCCCAACACCCTGGAAAGCTGGACTTCGCGCCTGCATCCCGACGACAGCGAACGGGCGATCGCAGCGTTTGTCGCCCACGTTGACGACCGCAGCGGCAAGACACCGTTTGATGTGGATTATCGACTCAAGCATAAAAGTGGCGCTTACCGCTGGTTTCGCGGCCGGGGGCAAACGCGTCGCTCACCGGACGGTTCCCCGCAACGCGTGGTGGGTGCCATCACCGATATCCATGCCCACCATGAAGAAAGCACGATGCGTGAGGCGCAGGCGGAACAACATCGGGTGATGCAGGACACGCTCAGCAAGTTGACGCACATTGTCGCCACCATCCAGGGCATTGCCAGCCAAACCAACCTGCTGGCGTTGAACGCCGCCATCGAAGCAGCACGCGCCGGCGAGGCCGGGCGCGGGTTTGCCGTGGTCGCTGATGAAGTTCGCAAGCTGGCCACTCGAACCAGCCAGGCCACACAGCAAGCGGCCGAAATGATGGACAGCTAGCGACAACAAAGCACGCGCACGGGGCGTGCCCACACAGAACATCCTCCAACAATAACAATCAGGTACGGTATGCGCGATTACGACTCGGCAGTGACATCTTTCAATTATCGACAGCTGGCCGCACAGGACTTGCACGGCGAGCTGGGGGCCATGAACGCCTGCATCGAATGCTGCGACCGGCACGCCCTGGGTGATGCCGTGGCGTTGTACTGCGAAACGCAGGATGGCCGCGCCACGCGCTACACGTTCAGCGAACTGCAGGCCCACGCTGCGCGCTTCGGCAACTTCCTACGCGAGCAAGGGGTCAAGCCGGGAGAGCGTGTAGCGGGCCTGATGCCACGCACGGTTGAACTGTTGATTGCCATTTTGGGGACCTGGCGCATCGGCGCGGTCTACCAACCGCTCTTCACCGCATTCGGCCCCAAGGCGATCGAGCAGCGCCTGGGTTGCTCCGAGGCGCGCTGGGTGGTGACCGATGCCCATAATCGCCCCAAGCTGGACGACGTCATTGACTGCCCACGCATCATCGTGACCGGCGCTGGCCCACGCAACCCGGACGACTACGACTTCTGGACCGCCCTGGATCGCCAACAAGCCGATTGTGCGCCTGAGTTGCTGGACGCCAGTGCGCCGTTCCTGCTGATGTGCACGTCAGGCACCACGGGGCCGGCCAAGCCATTGGAAGTGCCATTAAGCGCCATCCTGGCCTTCAAGGGCTATATGCGTGATTCGATTGACCTGCGAGAGGACGACCATTTCTGGAACCTCGCCGACCCCGGCTGGGCCTATGGTTTGTATTACGCGGTGACCGGCCCGCTGGCATGTGGCCGTGCCACGCTGTTCTATGACGGCCCTTTCGCGGTGGACAGTACGTGCCGGATCATTGCCAAGTATGCGATCACCAACCTGGCCGGCTCGCCGACCGCCTACCGCCTGCTGATCGCGGCGGGGGCTGCGTTCGCCGACACCGTACGCGGTCACCTGCGCGTCATCAGCAGTGCCGGCGAACCCCTCAACCCGCAGGTCATCCGTTGGTTTGCCGAGGAACTCGGCGTGGTCATCCACGACCATTATGGCCAGACTGAAATCGGCATGGTGCTGTGCAACCACCACGGCCTGCGTCACCCGGTACGTGAGGGCTCAGCCGGTTATGCGGTTGCGGGGTACCGGATTGTCGTGCTGGATGAAGCTCATCGGGAACTGCCACCTGGCCGGCCAGGCGTGTTGGCGGTGGATCGCGAGCGCTCGCCCCTGTGCTGGTTCGACGGCTACTTGGGGATGCCCACCCAGGCGTTTGTCGACCGTTATTATCTGAGCGGCGATATCGTGGAGCTCAATGACGACGGCAGTATCAGCTTCGTGGGCCGTAACGACGACGTGATCACCACCTCCGGCTATCGCGTCGGACCTTTCGATGTGGAAAGTGCGCTGATCGAACACCCTGCGGTGGTTGAAGCAGCGGTGATTGGCAAACCGGACCCGCAACGCACTGAGTTGATCAAGGCGTTTATCGTACTGAACAGCCAGAGCCTGCCAAGCACCGAGTTGGCGGAAGTCCTGCGCCTGCATGTCCGGCAGCGCCTGGCCGCACACGCGTACCCGAGGGAAATCGAGTTCGTCGAACACCTGCCCAAGACACCCAGTGGCAAATTGCAGCGGTTCATTCTGCGCAACCAGGAAATCGCAAAGCAGCAGGCGTTCGACACATGACCCAAGGCCGGGGCCGTCGGCCGTGGTCGCGTGTGCGCAATACAGCGTACGTGTTGTGCTGAGTCGCTCGGAATTCCAGCGCAGAGCCCTGGAGTTGTTCCAGGAGCGCAGTTTCAGCCAGGTCAGCATGCGTGAACTGGCGGCGCATATCGGCATCACTCCGGGAGCGATTTATCACCACGTGGAAAGCAAGGAAGCACTGCTTTTCGAGTGGCTGATGGAGCTGTATCAGACGTTGTTGTCGCACGTCGAGCTGATCAAAAATCGAAGACTGACGCCCGCGCAACGTCTGACAAAACTGATCGAAGGCCACCTTCGATTGCATGAACACATGGCCGGGCAGTTCAAGCTGGCCGTTATGGACACCGGCTGCCTGAACGCGCCGATGGAAGCACGTGTACGGCGATTGAGGGAGGCTTATGAGTCAGAAATACTGAGCCTGGTGGGGCAGCTATGTCATCAGCCTGGTGGCCCCTTGCGCGAAGGTGCACTGCAGGCCATCGTGCCCATGCTGAACAGCCTGCCAGCATGGCTGAGCCCGATGATGGACAAAGCCCAGCGCCGGGTCATCGCCCAGGCCATCGTCAATGCGGTCGTCCAGGCGATAAAGGCCCTGCCGTGAGCCAGGTAAGCAATGCGCCTGGACAGGGCCCGGTAATCAGGCCACCGCCCGGTTTCGAGGTCCTCAGATACTCAGGAGCTCGGCCACTGGAAAACGGTGGGTGGTCTTCATTTCTCGCAGTGAAAGGTTCGAGCGGATACTCAATACGCCCGGGAGCTTTCTCAGCACTTTTTCCACGAATCTGCTGTAGCTGTCCAAATCTCTTGCGACGACTTGAAGTAAAAAATCCGCTTCGCCAGTTGTATTGTGACAACTGAGCACCTGCGGCGCCGACGCTATGATTTTCTCAAATTTTTCCGTGGCTTCTTCACTGTGATCGCTGCAGGAAATCTGCACGAACGCCATCACCCCCAGGCCCAGTTTCCGGCGATTCAGGATGGCTTGATACCCCTCGATCACACCGCATTCTTCCAGGCGTTTCTGCTTGCGCCAGCAAGACGCTTCGCTGAGGGAAAGTTGCTCCGCCAACTTGACGTTCGAGAGTCGCCCATCTCGCTGCAGTCGCTCCGATATTGCAATATCCACCTTATCCAGACGCTCGAGCATGGTTGATCCTTTCAATTATGTAGGAGCTCACGAAGATTAATTTCATTCATTGCCCACTATCAACCGCAATCTGAAAAGCAATTTCAAGGCATTCGCACATAATGGATCAGCACTGATTCGAGCCGCCACGCACCTGAAACCCATCGAATACAGCGTCGTGTCCATCCAAGCAGAGGTGACTTTCATGAAAGCAGTTGTCTACGAAGCCTTTTCCCAACCGCCGCGCCTGATGAACGTCGAAGACCCGACGCCGGAGCGTCACGGCGTGGTCGTACAGGTGCGGGGCACGGGGGTCTGCCGCAGCGACTGGCACGGCTGGAAGGGGCATGATCCGGACATTCAACTGCCACATGTTCCCGGGCATGAGCTTGCCGGCATCGTGACGGCGGTTGGCAGGGACATCACCCGGTGGAAGGTCGGAGACCGTGTTACGGTGCCTTTTGTCGGCGGGTGTGGCGCGTGTCCCGAGTGCAACAGCGGTAACCAACAAGTCTGCAATACGCAGTTTCAACCGGGCTTCACTCATTGGGGGTCGTTTGCGGAGTACGTCGGCATACACCAGGCCGACCTGAACGTCGTCGCACTCCCGCAGAGCATGGACTTCGCTACCGCTGCGAGCCTGGGCTGCCGCTTCGCCACTTCATTCCGCGCCGTCGTTGACCAAGGCAACGTCAGCGCCGGACAGTGGGTCGCGGTGCATGGCTGCGGAGGCGTGGGCCTGTCCGCCGTGATGATCGCCCAGGCCCTCGGCGCCAATGTCATCGCCATCGATATTTCGCCGGAAAAACTCGAACTGGCACGCGCGCTCGGCGCCGTTGCAACCGTGAACGCACACAGCGTTGCGGACGTCACCGAAGCCGTGCTGGAAATCACCCAGGGGGGCGCCCACGTATCGCTGGATGCATTGGGCCATCCCACCACGTGCTTCAACTCCATCAACAACCTGCGCCGTCGAGGCAAGCACGTCCAGGTAGGCCTGATGCTCGCGGACCACGCCACGCCGGCGATCCCCATGGGCAAGGTCATCGCGCACGAGCTTGAGATCTACGGCAGCCACGGCATGCAAGCACATCGTTATGACGCCATGATCCAGATGATCACCTCGGGAAAACTGGCGCCGGAAAAACTCGTCGGTAAAACCATCAGCCTGGCGCAGTCCATCGACGCGTTGATGAACATGGACCGCTTCGAGACCACTGGCGTAACCGTCGTGACCGAGTTCTAGAGCACACAGGACGCAACCGTACAACCGGCTGGCGGAGTGACCCTGTCCCTCACCGTGGCCGTGAATATTTCATCGTCTTATCTTTAAAGATGTTGGCAGGCGTGCCGATAATCGAAAAAGCCTACCGGGTGGCTGCAGGTTGTTTTGGGCGATGAGCAAGGAACACGAAAATGATGTCTTTTCGTATGGGCGCCCTCAAAGCATCCGACGTGACCCTGTGCGTTCTCGTGTGCCTGGCTGGGGTGGCCATCACGACCTTGGTACTGATACTTTTCGTCGGGTCGGAGCAGCGCACCGTTAGCGTTGCGTTTCAACGGGAAGTTGACGAACGATTCAGTCGCCTGCAGCGACGCTTTACTTTCCAGGACTTGAAATTGGACACCGTCAGGCGTTTCTTCATCAACGCCGACGATGTCACGGAAAAGGAGTTCATGGGGTTCGTCACGCCTCTCGTCGAAGAGGGTGAAACCTACGGCTGGGTACCGAGGATTCTCGAGCAGGATCTACAAGCGTTTCGCAATAAAGCGCTACTCAATGGTGCGAGTGACTTTTCGTACCATGAGATTGACCCCATGACCCAGACCGAAGCCCCCCTCTCCAGCCGTCCGGAGCACATGGTCTTGCTCTACTTGTCCAAGCGCGATGACGTGAAGATAACACCCGGCATGGATGTACTCGCCCGCCCGGATCGCGAGGCCTTGTTGAGAAAGGCACGGGAAACACATCGAATGGTCGTGTCCGAACCCTTGAAAATGACCAGTGGCCAGACCGGGGTTTTCTTTGTCGCGCCTGTATTCAAGGAACCCTCGGAGGCCTCGCTGGACGATGATGGTTTGCAGGGGTTCATCGTCTCGACGATACGCTTGGCGTCCTTGATGGAACATGGCATTCCGTTACCCAGTCTGCAACGCCTGAACGTGACCCTGTCATTGATCGACACACCGCGTCAGAACGACATTTTTTATCAGAGCTTATCGCCGGCCGCCCCTTCGGCGCTTTACGCTCAACGCGTGTTGAAAGTAGCCGACCAGCACTACTCGATGCAGTTTCGCCCAAGCTCGACATTTTTGAGCTCTAACAGCCACGCAGCGTTTGTCATTCTGATCGTCGCGTTCGGAACAGGATTGACGCTGCTGATGACGCTCATGGTGTACATGCTGATCACACAGCGTGCGCGCGCGCTCTCTCTGGTTGATGAGCGCACGCAAGACTTGCGCTTATTGAACATTACCGACCACCTGACGGGCGTGTATAACCGCCGGCACTTCGAAGCGTTGATGGAGCGCCTGCTCGTTGAGGCCGACGCGCAACGCAGCCCCTTATCGCTGATCATGTTCGACGTCGATCACTTCAAACGCATCAACGACCTCAAGGGGCATCAGTGTGGTGATAACGTGCTGAAGTCATTGTGCGTACGACTACGTTCGGCAATCCGCAAAACCGATCTTCTGTGCAGGACGGGTGGGGAAGAATTTGCATTGATCTGCCCTGCAAGCGACCTGAACGATACGAAACTGTTGGCAGAAAAGCTCCGATCCCTCGTAAGCGCCCTCCCCTTTGTGGAGGCCGGTCAAGTAACGTGCAGCTTCGGCGTCGCAACGTGGAGTCCATCGGAATCATTTGACGCTCTCGTTCGGCGTGCGGACAGCGCCATGTACAGCGCTAAATCAAATGGTCGTGACCAAGTCCAACTCGCCGATAGATAACGTACCGAACGCAGGGGCGCGGCCCATCAGCGCCGAGGCGTTGATGGGAGGCTACGCGCCGGTCAAAAGTCATTCTTTACGTTTGCGACGTTGATCTTGAGCGCTCGGCATTACAGTTGGGCACTGCTTTAGACCTCACCCTTCTGGAGTTGCGACTGCTGAGCACGTTTGCACGCTCCGCCGGCCGGGTATTTTCCCGCAACCAACTGCTCGACAAGCTCTACTCCGACCACCGCGTAGTCACCGACCGTACGGTGGACAGCCATATCCGCAACCTGCGGCGCAAGCTGGAGCAGGCGTGCCCAGGGGAAACGCCCATCGAGTCCTTGTATGGGGGGGCTATCGGTTTCAGTTGTCCGGCGCCTGAGGACTCGAAGGGTCAAGGCTATTCGAGGTAGCGCTATAGTGAGCAGCCCCTAGGTCGAATGACCCTCGTTACGATTTTGTTGTTTTTTAACGCCTTTCCCGTTCTTTCGCTCATGTTGGTGGTGAATGAACCAGGCGACTAAAAGTAGACCCGCCACCCCAAAAATGAATAACAACAGCTCTATTGCGGGACCTTCGTGTGAAAACATGTTTCGTTCCTCGTCCTGAAGTATCGCGCCTCAACAACCAGCGCCACCGAAATTATTCGTAACAATTCATACATTTTCAGAGTAGTCGCCAAAGCCAGAGGTGACAACCCTAAAAGCCTCAGAACCATTGATCTAGACACGTCACCCGTCGAAAAAACCGCGCAGGGTCATCAGAAGTTGAGGCTGTAGGACTAGGCGCGCGCGCCTTGGAAGCGCACTAACACGCTTAGCAAATTGGCCATTAGCAGGCGCCCCGCCACCGTGCTCACTGGATGATGACGGCCAGAGCGGTGCGCCGGCAGTGAACCGTTGGCACTTTTTCAACTGGGGCCTGTCAACCGTGCATCAATGCCAAGTGATAGCTCATCATGCACAGCTGGAAGAAAATATCGTTGACTGAGGGTTTAGAGCGGAGCCTGCCCGGGCACCAGGTAGATTGCATCCTGGTGAATGGCTGGACTGCGACCATACTGGTACGGCAGCCCGAACATGACGCTATGTTCTGCACGACAGGTATCAACCTTGCCACGCTCGCAGATAGCCCAAGCATTCAGAAGCTTGCTGATGAACTTGTGTTTGAAATAGACATGTCGAGGGGCGGGAGAGCCGGCTAGCTCTCCCCTACTTACTGGTTATTCTGCGGTACTTGCGAGAAATTCGCCCGCTCTACGAACGAGCATCCTCCACTCCTTCCCGTTGATGAGGCCGGTGCTCTCCATATCATCGGCCTGCCTCAGCAACTCGAAATATTTATCCTCAATATCCTGTTCGTCTACCGCATGGGCGTAGATAGCCGCCCAGGCTTTTACCGCAGAACGCCGCGTTGATGGTTGCATTTGAGCACCTGATTATGTCCGCGGAAATAGAGCGGTGCCCATCAAAAATCGTTCATCTGCGCGGCGGTCGATCCGACCAGTGGTGGCATGTGGCTATGATTGATTCTTATTGCACAGGCCGCCGCGACATCCAGCCTGTGCCGATGTCGCCACGCCCCGGCAACGGGCATCTGCAAGCCCGCGCCGCTTGATTATCAGCAAGTGCCAGGCGGTATCCCGTCTTTGTTGAAATCCTTCAGGCGCTCGCGCTCCTTCTCAGTTGAATGCGCCGGGGTTTCTTGCTCTGGCTCGGTGTTCTTTTCTTCAGTCATTACGATGTCCTCTGGGTGGTAGCTATTTCGGCACCTGCCCGAATCAGCAGTTCAAACCAATACCACCCCACCCTCCAGACAGCGCCCGACAAGAACGCCCCGCAACCCGTAATGATCTGACGATGCCACCCTCGAGAACGAAGAGTTCATAACGCTGACTCCGGCCGGAGTGCGCACCGCGCAAGGGTGAGCTGATGCAGACCGAGCGTGGGCGTGGCGCGAACAGCCCGCGGCATCGCCGAACCCTTCTTGCTGGACGCCCATAGAAAGCGCAGGCCAAATTGATTAGCGCGCAATCATTTGGTGCGCCTATCACTTCCATACATTCTTTTGCATTCCTCGTTTCAGGCCTAGCCCTCAAGCTGCAACCGAATCTCACTGTGCTGCATGAAAAGGCCGCCTTTGTTCGTGATCAACGACATGGCGTGGGAGTGCCACGCCACTAAACTCCGGCCCTTGGAGGCCTCTATGAAATTAAGATCCCTGAGTATCGCGCGAAGAGCCTTTGTCTGCTTTGGCCTGATTACATGCCTGCTCATCAGCTTGGCAGCCTTCTCTTATCTACAAATTAATCGGCTACGTGCCGCTGAGCAGAACATCGAGCAAAACTCCCTCCCCAGTATCCAGGTCATTGACGATATCCAAATCGCCCTGCTTCACGCCCGCCTTGAAAGTATTCGCATGCTCTCTAGCGCCACCCGCGATGTGCATGACTTCTCGCTGTCAAAAGTCCAGGAAGCTATACAGACACTTCAGTCGAAGACTGATTATTATCGCGCGCACCTGATGTCTGGGGAGCAAGACGAAATCCAATTCGCGAAGGCCAACCAGGCCATGACTGCCTACATCGACGGCCTCAGAAAAGTCATTGCAATGGATTCATCCGACCATGATCAAGCGGTTATTTTTGCCAATACCGAGCAAGCGCAAAGAGCCACCGACTATCAAGAGCAACTGACCGTTCTGCGCGATCAAAATGCACGCCAGGCCATGGTGTCTGGTGTAGACGCTACCGACGTATACAACCATAGCGTCCAAGTCCTGGTAGCGGTGCTGATCGTGGCATTTATGTTAACCATCGCCTTGGCCATTTTGTTCACTCAGAGCATCGTGGGCCCAATCAGCTCATCACTTAAGTTGGCGGAGGATATCGCCGCTGGCGACCTTACCCATGACCTTGAAGTAACAGGCTCAGATGAAGCTTCGCGCTTGATGCATGCGCTGAACTTGATGCAGAAAAATTTACGCAACACCATTTTAGAAATCTCGGGTGCTTCTTCCCAGCTGAGTACCGCTGCCGTGGAAATGACCTCGATTACTGAAAGTGCTGATCGCACCCTTCAGCAACAAAATAGCGAAATAGAGCAAGCTGCTACCGCGGTCACCGAAATGAGTGCTGCGGTTGAAGAGGTTGCACGTAACGCCAACTCCACTTCTGAAGCAGCCATGCAGTCGAGCATCGCCGCAGATTTGGGTAACCAAAAAGTCACTGAAACGTTAACGGCAATGCGCGGGTTGACGGGGTTGGTTGAAGTGTCATCCGATCAGGTGAAAGAACTGGCAGCCCAAGCTCAAGACATCAGCAAAGTACTGAGTGTGATCAGGGCGATTGCTGAGCAAACCAACCTGCTTGCCTTGAATGCCGCCATTGAGGCGGCTCGTGCAGGAGAACAGGGTCGCGGTTTTGCAGTAGTCGCAGATGAAGTTCGAGCGCTGGCACACCGGACACAAACCTCAACGCAAGAAATTGAACAGATGATATCCACGATTCAAGCGGGCTCTTCTGCCGCGGTCGAATCAATGCAAAAGAGCACGTCCGAGGTTTATAGCACGCGAGATACTGCAGAACATGCAGGCCAGTCGCTACGCCAAATTATTGATTCCGTGCTCGAAATTAACGACCGGAATATCCAGATTGCCACCGCGTCTGAGGAACAAGCACACGTGGCGAGGGATGTTGATCGCAGCCTGATAAGCATCCGCGACCTTGCAGTGCAGAGCAGTGAAGGCACTCGCCAAACACTCACAGCGAGCAACGAACTTTCTCGCCTGGCCGTCAACTTGAACGATCTGGTTCTTCGCTTCAGGACGTAGAAGGTGGTCGCAGAAAAGGAAATGCAGCACCGGGCAAGGCCGGGCACGGGGTAGTCCATGTAACGTGTCCGGCTTCGCGGCCAAGTGATTGCAAACCTTAACATCAGCGACGTCACTGGATGGTTTGCGCCGGTTTTGCACAGTCACAAAAAAGCCGATCTAACTGATCGGCTCAAGTGACTGATTTTACTCACGAATAATGGTCGGGACGGAGTGATTCGAACACTCGACCCCTAGCACCCCATGTTTGGGCCTGTAGCCCCCTAAGCTCCTGTTTTAAAAGGATAGAACTGTGCTCCAGCAGTGACAAAACATCCGTTTTTTTGCGCTTATGCAAACGTAAATCCGGGGCTCGCAGCGGTGGTTTTGCGCAGAGCTGCCTCGCATCCATACTAAGGAGGTATTGCAAAATCTGATGAATCCGTAAGAACCTCGGTTTGGCGCAGAATGAGCTTGCAAGGTGTCTAGAGAATCCGGGGCGATTCAGTTACTGCCCGGTGTAAGCCCATGACTGCATGGCGAGAGCAGAGTTTCTGGAGCAAGTTTCGGGTCTGGACCTGGCTGGCGTTCCTGGCCGCCTTCACCAACTATACCGGCGCATTCTGGCTGGGTGATGGTTCATCTAATCGCAAGCGCGTCTTCAGCCCTGGCTTCGTTGTGCTCTGCACCGTCGTCGCGGTGGTTGAGCTGATAGCGCTGAACCATTTCTATGACGTGCGCGGATGAGATGAAAAAACCCGCTAAATCCCGCCATCCGTAGCCGAATCCCTCACGGCATATCTTGTTACAACCATTCGCCCGCAGGCACCGTCTGTAGAGAACTACAAACTGTGACTCCAGTCCTAATGGTAGGCGTGCTTTAAATCGTGAGCGCCTGCTGACAACCCATAGAGGTTCAAAAAATGAAAATGACACTACCCGCCCTAGCTTTAGGCATCCTCATTTCGCAAGGAGCAATGGCTGCCGGAGACGGCACAGCCGGCCTTGGAGGCGGCGTTGGTGGTGCACTTGGCAACATTGTAGGTCAACAGCTCGGCGGCTCAACTGGCGCGGCAGTAGGCGCAGGCGTAGGTGGTGCTGCCGGCAGTGCTGTCGGCGCTCAGAGAGGCAACAGAGCTGAAGCCGCATTAGGTGGCGGTATCGGCTCGGCTGGTGGCT
>Ga0065714_10064724_pt1 | contig 21035 bp, 15 predicted proteins | sample MisRhiReplicate2_FD_59101 | JGI IMG/M metagenome (GOLD analysis project Ga0065714, IMG submission 59101) | Miscanthus rhizosphere microbial communities from Kellogg Biological Station, MSU, sample Rhizosphere Soil Replicate 2: eDNA_1 v2... | ecosystem: Host-associated > Plants > Roots >...
GGTGACGTGACTGGCAACGGCGGTGGTGAGGGTTAACGAGGCGCCGTCGTTGATACCGTTGAGGATGTGCGAGCCCAATGCGTTGAGGCTTTCTTCGCCCGATAGCGATTCGGGGTACAGCGCCGACAGGGAAGTGGCGGTCAGGGAGAGGGTGGTGTTGCTGTCAGTGGTGCGGGGCATCAGACATTCTCGGCGTATTAAAATACCTTCGGGAAACCCGTCTGCCGGTCCGGCCCATAAGCATGAGTCTACCGGGAGGCAATGGCTCTGTTCCTGTCAATGTCCGTTGCGAGCACTCATGTGATTCACCTTGAGCTTCATCCAAGACCGCTGAACTGATTTCGATAAAATAATGCGCTTGCCGGGTTACCTGCAAAGTAGTGATACGACACCCCCTGTTTGGCACCGTTACAGGGACCGCACATAAGCTGCAGGTTGCACATGTCATGTTCGATCAGGGTGCTCACGGTAATATTGAAATCCGGATCCCCTGGGTGAATCAGTTTGGTATGGGCATTCGGCAAATGGGCGATGTCGAATTCGAATACCTCGATACTTTCCTGGCGGGTAACACTGTCCCAAATTTTGGCCCTGATGATGCCACTTCCCGGGTCAACGCCATATCGCCCGATATCGGTCAATGCCGTGCTCGGATTGATCTGATACTCAACGATGTAGTTCCCTGTGACCTGTTCGATCACATTGTTGTCATCCAGGGTTATGGTTATCCGTTGCCTGAGCGGACCGGGTGAGCGGGGCGGAACGACTTGCTGAAATAAGATTCTATTGGGTATTTCTTCTCTACTTAGAACATGATCCGCCTGGGCCAGATAGACCGGCAATACTCTGTTGCACAGACAGCGGAAGGTATCCTCCAAGCCAGCGCCATAGTCTTCTTGCTGGGGGCGGGCAATATCAGCGCCGCGCCAGATTGTTCGAAAATAATCCCAATTTTCGATTAAGGACTGGCGGGTTTCATTCCAGCCGACCACGAAATTTCGATCGGCGCTGTTCACGGTTGAATTGATAACGGCAACCACTTCTCGAGTTAAGGACATGTTCACTCCCTTCTGACTTGTCTAATGCCTATTCCAACACCCACTCCGCCAACTTCCCTGTCACTTGCGTCATCAACACATTCTCGACGTCCCGTGCCCCCGCCGCGCTGCATTTGGCCAACACAGCCTTGACGATTCCGGCATCGAACTCGAACTGCTTGCCCGTCGCAGCCTTGTAGCGCCCGCGCAGTTTTTCCAGCTTCGCCAGCACGATCCCCTCCAGTGTCGCTTCATCCAGCGGCCGGTATGCCACCACGGTCATGCGCGCCAAAAACGCCGGGCGGAATGCTTGCAGCAGCACCTTGTGCAAGGCTTCGTTGAAGGCGTCGCTGCCCAGTTGCGCGGCGGGCGTATCCAGCAATAGCTCGGCGCCGACGTTGCTGGTGGCGAGCATCACGGTGTTCTTGAAGTCCACCACCAGGCCGGTGCCATCTTCCATCAGGCCTTTGTCGAAGACGTTGTAGAAGGCTTCGAGCACATCCGGGTGGGCCTTTTCGATTTCATCCAGCAGCACCACCGAATAGGGTTTGCGCCGCACCGCTTCGGTGAGCACGCCGCCGCTGCCGTAGCCGACGTAGCCGGGTGGGGCGCCTTTGAGTTGGCTGACGGTGTGGGCTTCCTGGTACTCCGAGAGGTTGATGCTGATCAGGTTGCGTTCACCTCCGTACAAGGCGTCGGCCAGGGCGTAGGCGGTTTCGGTCTTGCCCACGCCGGTGGGGCCCACCAGCAGGAATACGCCGACCGGTTTCTGTGGGTCGGTGAGGCCGGCGCGGTAGGCTTGCAGGCGTTGGGCGATGGTGTTCAACGCGGTGCTCTGGCCCATGACCCGCTGGCCCATGCGCTGGCCGAGGGTGCGCACGGCGTGGGCTTCGTCGGCGAGCATCTTGCCCACCGGGATGCCGGTCCAGCCGGCGATCACGGCGGCGACGGTCTTGCTGTCCACCTGTTCGGGCACCAGCGGATCGTCCTGGCGAATGGCATCCAGGCCAGCTTCCAGGCGCAGCAGTTCGGCGGCCAGGTGGTCGATGCGGTTATCGATCTCGGTGTCGGCTTTTTCACTGTCGGCGCGTTCGCTCAGGGCAAGCAGTTCGCGCCGGGTGTCGAGCAGTTCGCGCACGGCTTCGCGCTCTTCGCCCCAGCGAGTTTCCAGCTCGCGGATGGCCTGCACATTGCTGGTCGATTCGTCTTCGAGCAGAGTGATGCGCTCGCGGTGATCGAGCCCGGTGGCCTGTTCCCGGCGCAGGCGTTCGACCTCGTCCTTGAGGCTGTTCTGCCGATGGCGCAGGCTTTCCAACGGCGGCGGCACGTCGTGCTGGCCGAGGGCGACCCGGGCGCAGGCGGTGTCGAGCACGCTGATGGCTTTGTCCGGCAACTGTCGCCCGGAGATGTAGCGGTGGGACAGCTTCACCGCCTCGTGGATGGCCGCGTCCAGCACCTGCACGCCGTGGTGCTGTTCCAGTTTGCTCGCCACGCCGCGGAGCATTTCCACCGCGGTAAGTTCGTCCGGTTCTTCGACCTGCACCAGTTGGAAGCGGCGGGCCAGGGCCGGGTCTTTCTCGAAATATTTTTTGTACTCCAGCCAGGTGGTGGCGGCCAGGGTGCGCAGTTCGCCCCGGGCCAGGGCCGGCTTGAGCAGGTTGGCCGCGTCGCTGCCGCCTTCCGCGCCGCCGGCACCGATCAGCGTATGGGCTTCGTCGATGAACAGGATGATCGGTTTTTCGGCACTGCGTACCGCGTCGATCACGCCTTTGAGGCGTTGTTCGAATTCACCTTTGACACCGGCACCGGCCTGCAACAGGCCCAGGTCGAGGACACGCAGGGTGACTTCCTGCAACGACGGCGGCACATCCCCGGCGGCGATACGCAGGGCCAGGCCTTCCACCACTGCGGTCTTGCCGACGCCTGGTGCGCCCACCAGGATCGGGTTGTTCTGCCGGCGCCGGAGCAGAATGTCGATGCACTGGCGGATCTCGCCGTCGCGGCCGACGATGGGGTCGATGCGCCCGGCCCGGGCGTCGGCGGTCAGGTCCTGGGTGTACTGGTCCAGCACCGGGTCCTGTTTCTGTGGCACCTCGCCGGGTTTGGCCGGGCGCACGCCACCGGCATGCTCGCGGGAGCTTTCGGTCCATTCCAATAGGTGGGCGCGCAGGGCGTCGCGAGGAATGCGCAGCAACGACGAGGCGCTGTTGAGCAGCAGGCTGCGGCGCTCATCGCGGTCCAGCAGCGCCAGCAGCAACAGCCCGGAGCGGATGCTGTCCAGGCCCAGCACGCTGGCCTGGACCACGGCGTCTTCCAGCAGGCCGATGGTTTGTGCCGACAGGGCGGGTGTGCGGGTGCTGCCGGATTTGAACAGGTCCAGGGCCTTGTTGGTTTCCGTCGCCACCGCGTCACGCTCCAGACCGAATCGTGGCAGCAGGCAGGCAAAATCACCGCCCTCGATGTCGAGCAACTCCAACAGCAGGTGTTCGATTTCCACGTAATGATGGCTGCGCTGCATGCAACGTTGCGCGGCCCGTTCCAGGGCGCGGCGGTTGTCCGGGTTGAGGCGTCCGATCAGGCTGGCCAGTTCCATTTCAGGCTATCTCCGGCTGACGAAGGCGGGTTTCGATCCGTTGCACGGCGAGGGTCGGCTGGCGTTGCAGGCCGCCGTTCCAGTTCAGCCGTGGCGCTGCCTGGCGGTCCAGTTGCAGTGGGCCGGCGCCACGGATCAGCAACACCAGGGTGCAATCCAGGTCGGGGCCGAAGTACAGGGCGTAGAGACTGGCGAGCAGCGCATGGGCTTCGCCGTTGGGCAGCAGTGCGCTGGCCTGGCCCGTGGTCAGCGGGCCGAGGGTCAGGCGCACGCCGGCATGTTCGTCCCAGACGTGGGTGCCGGTCACCGCGTTGCGGCCCAGGCACAGGTTGCGCCCGCCCGGTTGCAAGCGGCTGCGGCTGGCTGGCGGGATTTCACGCCAGCCACCTTCGTAGGCGGTCAGCTCCACGGGCAGCCCGAACTGTTCACGGACAATCGCCGCGAACCCATCCAGGGAGCGCCGGCCATCGGCGTACAGCGCGGTGCAGGCCAGTACCGCCGAGTCGGGGGCGGCCTGGCGTTCCTGCAAGGCCTTGGGCAGCAAGCCGGTCAACGCCCGCAGTTGCGCGTGTACGGCGGACGCGCCTGGGGCGGTAAAACCCACGGCGATGCGATGTTTGCGCATCACCTTGTAAAGCAGGCTGAGCAGGCGATGCTGGAACAGGTCGAGGAATTCCGCCGGGGCGTGGTCCTTCGCCCGTGCCCGTTGTTGCAGCCATTCCTGGTAGGCGTAGGGCAACGGGCCGTCGGGGCCGCCGAGGCCGAAGATCGGCGTGGTCAGGGTTGGCGGCAGGCCGGGTTCCTGGCTCAGGCTCTCGACTTCACTGGCGGCGAACAACGGCGTCAAGGGCCCGCGCAGACGCAAGGCTTCGGCGTGCGGCGCGGTGCCGCTGCCCAAGGGCTCGGCCTGGGGATGTTCACGTTCGAGCAGCAGCAAGGCCTGGAGCCATTCGAAGCGTTGCGGGTCGCGGCGCAGGCGCTGGCTCAGGTTCAGAGCACCAGGGGTTTGCCGGCTTGGGGTTGCCATGTCTTCACCTCCTTGTCGGACTGGACCAGCACGGTGCGCACGAAGCGATTGGCGGTGGCGTAAAGGGAAAAGAATTGCGCCAGCACCCCGGAGAACAGCACGGCGCTGCTACCGACGAAGTATTGCGGGTCCAGTTGCAGGCGCACCTCCAGCCCATTGCGCCAGCCGCGCCAGGCGTCTTCGCCGACATGGGCGATGACCCGGTCGCAGCCCAGCCCCGATACCCCTTCGATCTGGCGATGGGCGCTGGCCTCGTCCCGCAGGTTGTGCAGTTGGAGAATCTCGCGCAGGGCGTCCAATGCCTGGGGGCCTTCGACCAGCGACAAATGGTTGAGGGTCAATTGCGACACCAGCCGCCAGCGCGATTCGCCGTCCAGGCGCGGCAGGCTTTGCGGGCTGGGTGGGTTGCGCAGGCGTGCCCAGGCCACCGGCCCCGGGCGCTCGAAACCCAACGGGGTGCCGGCCGGCAGGCTCTGGGCCAGATGGCGGTTGGTGCACAGCAGTTCGGCGGTGAGGCTGTAGTCGCGGGTATCGGCCAGCGGGTCGAACTGGGTGTCCACCAGGCTGACCATCAAGTCGGTGCCCAATCGATTCGGGCTCATGCCACTGACCCGACGCGCATGCCAATAACAGGTTTGGTCGCTGCCATGCTGGCTGCCGTAATAGGCCGGCACTTTGCGCACGCCCTGGCTGGACATGGCGCGCATGCCACGGATGCTGTGGATCTCGACGCTGTTTTCCCGATGACTGTCGGCCACCAACCGGTACTCGCTGCGAGTGCCATCCGGGCGCAGCGGCTCGGAAGTCCTGGGGAACAGGTTGATCACCGGCGTGCAGCCCAGGGCGATGTCGCTGGCCTGGAGCGGCAGGCGGCTGGTGGGAGGGCGGTCGAAAACGATGTACAGGTACAAGGACGGGCCGTCGCTGGTGGCGCCGGCCAGTGGCAGATCGAAGAAGCCGAATTTATCCGGGAAGGCAAAGTACTCGGCCAGCAGACGCATGCCCGGATGCACACCGTCTTCATCCGGCAGCAAGACCTGGTCACTGGCGAAGCCGACGATCTGTGGCAAGCCTGTCAGCGACTCCGGCACGCTGCCCGGCGCACCGGCCAGGACCTCGATGGCGTGCGCGCCCAGCAGGTCATACAGCCCGGCGTTGATGATCGGTGACGCCGCCAGGTGTACCCGCAGCGAGTCGATTCCCAGCGTCGACCACTGGCTTTCGCCCAGGCACCGCAGCTCCAGGCGCAAGGCCGAGCGGGCCCGGACCACTCCGGTCAGCGCCTGGGCTTCGTCGCTGCCCAGCAGCAATGCCTCGCTGATTTCCACCGGCCACAAATGCACGGCGGCGGTGGTCCGAAAATGAATGCTCTGGCCTGTGTCCGTGGTGACGAACAACGGTGTGTCGCGGGGCAGCGGGTAGCCCTCGTTCAAGTTGCCTTTGCTGGGGTCGGGTTCGAACTGCACGATGGCGCACGAAGGCAAAGGGCGCATGGCCAACGGGTAAAGCTGTTCGAGCAGGGCATCGCTGAATTCGGCGTAGTCGTCGTCCAGCCGGCGTTGCAAGCGGGCGGCCAACAGCGCGAAACCTTCGAGCAGGCGCTCGACATGCGGGTCGGGGCACTCTCCGGGGGACAACTCCAGGCGCCGGGCGACCTTGGGGTAGCGCTCGGCGAACAGACTCCCGGCATGCCGCAACCAGGTCAGTTCGCGTTGGTAATAGTCCAACAGTTGCGGGTCAATCGAGTCGCTCATGTCGTACCTCAAGGCCGTCGCCGGCGTGCTCGATGACAAAGGCCACGGGCCATGCGTGCAGGTCGCCGCGCAGCTCACCCAACAGCCGTATGCACAGTTGCTGCGGATGGCCCGGCACCGGGCAGACCTCGACCTCGCCCAGGCGCAGGCGAGGTTCGAAGTGGGTGATGGCCTGGCGGATTTCCCGGGTCAGTTGACGCCGGTCATCGCTGCGCTGCTGTTGCAGCGCGGTCCAGTCGGCGATGCCGTAGTCCAGGATGCTCGGCGGTTCGGTCAGCGCCCGTGGGCCGCGTCGGGTATTGAACAGGCGTGACAGTTCGGCATGCACCGAGTCTTGCAACGCCTGCCGGTCGAACGCCCGCCCGGTATCGTTCGCCGGGCTGGCCAGGCGTTCGAACAGGGGCGGGCGCAGCCCGAAGCCAGCCATGGGCGCGGTTTCCCTACTTGGTCATTTTGTTGGCGGCCAGGTCCCAGGTCGTGCCCGCCGTGCCTTCCTTGGTGCCGTCGTCTTTCTGCGCGGTGAGCTCCCATTTGATCTTGGTGAAGTTCAGCGACAGGGTTTCCACCGGTTTGCCGCCGGTGCCGCCGCTGACACTGACGTTGGACAGCACGACGTTGGTCAGGGTGTAGATGATGAACGGCATGAGTTTGCCGCTGCCCTCGGCGGCATTGCGGCCAACGGTGATGACGGCTTGCGGGATCGGCTTGCCGGCGCAGCAATACTCATTGAGGGTGGGGGTGGAGCTGTCGACGAATTTGGTCAGGGTGAACTCGCCGATGTGGGGTCGGCCGGAGGTGCGCTCCGAGTTGCTGACGTCGTTGGTGACTTGCATCGCCACGTTGTGGCTGTAGGACATGACCTCGATCTTGTCCGTGAAACCCTCCAGCAGGCTGTCGCCCTTGATGTCGCCGCCGAGGTCGAGAATGATTGCATCCATTGTGTGGAACTCCTGAAGAAGACGAATGAGGTAGTGCCCGGTACCTGTAGGAGCTGCCGAAGGCTGCGATCTTTTGATCTTTCGCTTGGGACTCAAGCGTCCTTGGAAAGATCGCAGCCTCGTTGCACTCGTCAGCTCCTACAGTCAGCTCCTGCAGTGGGCAGTGGGAGCTTGCTCCCTCGCCAAGGGCGGTCAGGCAGCTACCGGTGGCGGCAGGGTCGCCACCAGGCGGATCGAGGCGGTCAGCTCCTCCAGCTGGAAGTGCGGCCGCAGGAACACCGTGGCCTTGTAGGCCCCTGGCTTGCCGGCCACTTCCGTCACGTCCACCCGTGCTTCGCGCAACGGGTACTGCGCCTTGATCTCTTGCGGCGCGTTGTCGTTGATCAGCACGTAGTCGGCGATCCAGTTGTTGAGGTAGGTCTGCACGTTGTCGCGGGTCATGAAACTGCCGACCTTGTCACGCATGATCACCTTCAGGTAATGGGCGAAGCGCGAGGCCGCGAGCACGTATGGCAACATCGCCGAGATCCGCGCGTTGGCGTTGGCCTCGTTGGTGTTGTAGGCCTTGGCCTTGTTGGTGGTCTGGCCGCCGAAGAACACCGCCACGTCGCTGTTTTTCTTGTGGCACAGGGAGATGAAGCCCAGGTCGTTGAGTTCCTTTTCACGGCGGTCGGTGATTGCCACTTCGGTCGGGCATTTGAGCGACAGATCCCCGGAACTGGTGCGGAACGTATGGGCCGGCAGGCCTTCGACCGCGCCACCGCCCTCGGCCCCGCGAATGGCTGCGCACCAGCCATATTTGGCGAAGGCTTCGGTGATGCGTTGCGCCAGGGTCCAGGCGGCGTTGCCCCACAGGTATTTGCTGTGGTCGGTGCCGTTGACGTCTTCGACGTAGTTGATGCCTTCCACCGGCAGCGTGTCCGGGCCGTATGGCAGGCGCAGCAGGAAGTGCGGCAGCACCAGGGATACGTAGCGCGAGTCTTCGCTTTCACGGAAGGCGCGCCACTTGATCAGCTCCTGGCTTTCGAAAATCTTCGACAGGTCCCTGGGGATCGCCAGTTCGGTGAAGCTGGTCATGTCGAACAACCGCGGGCTGGCCGCGGCAATGAACGGGGCATGTGCGGCGGCGGCGACGTTCGAGAGTTTTTCCAGCAGGCCGATGTCCTGGGGATGCCGGCCAAAGGTGTAGTCGCCCACCAGCAGACTGAACGGGTGCCCGCCGAAGGTGCCGTATTCTTCCTCGTAGATTTTCTTGAACAGCGCGCTCTGGTCGAATTCGACGGCTTTTTCCAGATCGTTCTGCAGTTCTTTCTGGGTGACGTTGAGCAGGCGCAATTTGAGCCGGGTGCTGGTCTCGGTGTTCTGCACCAGCAGGTGCAGGCCGCGCCAGGAGGCTTCGAGTTTCTGCAGGTCGGGGTGGTGCAGCACTTCGTTTAGCTGGGCGCTGATCAACTGGTCGATCTGGCTGATGCGGTCGTTGATCATCGCCACGGTGTCCTTGTCGATGGCCATGCCTTCGTCGAGGACCTGGGTGGCGAATTCGGCCAGCATGTCGCGGGCGTAATCTTGCTGGCTGTCGTCGTGGGCCATGCGGCCTTCGGCGATGATCTTGTCCAGCAGGGACAGGGTCTGGGTCGTGCTCTCGCTGGTTTGAGCGCTGGATGAAGCAGGCATGGCGTTATCTCCCTTGAATGATGCGCGCGATCAGGCCTGTGGTTCGGCCGGGGCAGGGTCATCGTTGGCGGCCACGGCGGGCAGCTCCGGCGGTACGTCCTGGGGTCGCGCCGACTTGATTTCCTGCAGGCCCTCGGTGTTGGCGATCACGTCGCGCAGCAGCTTGTCCAGGTCGTCGTTGCCATCGAGTTTGGTCAACAGGTCCCGCAGGCGTTGGCGCGCTTCGAACAACCGACGCAGCGGCGTGACCTGCTCCACGACCTTGACCGGGTCGAAGTCGTCGATGTGACGGAAGTTGAGTTCGATGTTGAGCTTGCTGTCGTCGCCGCTGAGGGTGTTGTTCACCTGGAGCGTGGCGCGGGGGGAGATGGAGGCGAGTACCTCGTTGAAATTATCCCGATCGATTTCGGTAAAGCGCCGCTCATTGAGCTTGGGCAGCGGGTCCAGTGGCTTGCCTGAGAGGTCGGCCAGAATGCCGACCACCAGTGGCAATTCTTTTTTCTCGATGGCGTTGCCGATCTCCACGTCATAGGTGATCTGGACGCGGGGAGGACGGACTCTGTCGAGCTTGTGCTGGGTACTTTCTGCCATGGCGGCCGACTCCGATGCATGTGTGGGCGCAATGCATCGGGAGTCCCGCTCATCGCATTCCCTTGCTGATCCACAGGTTGCAAATGGACGGCAGAAAACCTGTCATTCCCTTGACGAACCTGGCGCATTCGACCGTGTGGGTCGAACTACCCAAGACGCTAGAACAGGTCTATAAAAAAGCAAGCAAAAACAATTTTTGACCGCTGAGAAAAGGAAGATTCATTTTGCGTGGGTTTTTTTTCGGATTTTTTTTGAGTCTGGCACTCACCGGTTGCTCGCTTTTTGCCCCCAGCGTCGACCTGGGCAGCCTGACCCTGGACGTCGCGCCGCGTGCCAATGACGACACGCCGATCGCCGTGGACTTCATCGCGGTGAACGACCCGGACCTGCTCAAGCAGCTGTCGGGCATCACCGCCAGCCAGTGGTTCGCCGAGCGCGAACAGTTTCAGCGCGACTATCGTCAACTCATGTCGGTGTGGGGGCTGGAGCTGGTTCCGGGGCAATTCATCGACCGCCAACCCTTCCCGCTGGAGGGGCGGCGCGCCGCTGGACTTTTGGTCTTCGCCAGCTATAACACTCCCGGAGCCCACCGGCTTCGGCTGGACGATCAGCGCGAGGCCTGGCTGAAGTTCGACAGTCGCGAGATGACCCTCGTGAATGACGGGGCTCGATGACAGCCAGCCTTGAGTGACCGCGGGCCGCCATGCGCGGCGACATTGGGATGTCGAAGGGAGTCGTATGAGTCTGTTACCTGACGCGGTGTGCTGGCATGAGGGGATGCAATTGCTGCCCCAGCATTTTCAATTGCAAGGGCTGCGCGCCGAGGCGCTGGCCGCGTATTTTGCCGGGGCCTGCAATCCTTGGTTCTGGGGTGTCAGCCAGTTGGAAGTCGATCCTTCGGCCCTCAGCGCCGGCCAGGTGCGGCTGCTGCAACTGCAAGGCACCTTGCCGGACGGCTTGCCGGTCAACCTGCAGGCCGGTGTCGGGCCGACCCTGGAGCTGGACATCGGCGAGGCGATCGACAAGACCGACGACGCCACTGTGACTGTGTACCTGGCCGTCAGCCCACTGTGGCGCGCCGGGCAATTGGTGCCGCTCAAGGGGCGCCTGCAATCGGTGGTCGGCGAGGCGTTGCCGGACCTCACCAGCGGTTCATTTCCCGAGTCGATCACCGTCTGGCGACCCAACCCGAGGTTGTGTACGCAACTGAGCAAGGCCGATTCGATCTGCCTGCCGCTGTTGCGCATCCGCAAGGAGGGCGGTGGCTTCTGGCGCGTGCCCTACACCCCGCCGACACCGATCCTGTTGCCGGAGTCGGCCCTCGGTCGACGGGTCGCCGGAGTGTGCGCCCGGGCCCGGGAGAAGTGCATGTTTCTCGCCGGTCGCTTGCGCCAGGCCCAGGCGGCCGGCAACCAGGACGATGCCGTGGAGATCCGCCGGCAATTGACCGCCTTGTGGGCGCGCTTGCCGGAAGTCGAGGGCGCGCTGAACACCCAGGTGGCGACGCCCCAGGCGCTCTACGGTTTGCTGCTGGGGTTGGCCGGGAGCTGGTCGGCCCTCGATCCACTGGCGGGCGTCCCGGCCTTCGCACCGCTGGATTTTCTCGAATTGCAGCGCGGCTACGAGCCGTTGCTCGACTGGCTGGAAACCACCCTGGAACTGGTTCGTGCCGGCTATCGCAGCCTGGCCTTCGAACGCAATGAGCAGGTCTTCTCGATCCAGTTGCCTGACGACCAACCGGACCAACGCCTGGTGATCGGCCTGCGCATGCCCAACGGCGCCAGCGAGCAGGCGGCGGGCGAGTGGTTGCGCGGGGCGATCATCGCGTCGGCGCGGCATATCCCGCTGCTGAGCCGACAGCGCATGAGCGGTCTGCCTCACCAGGCCATGAGCCGCAACGAACAGGTGGCCTACAGCGTGGGCGACGACACCCGTTTGTTTGTGGTGGCGGCCAGCGGGCAATGGTTCGACGCGCAATTGCCGCTGCACATCGTGGCGCCGGCCTCGGCCCAGGCCAGCAGCCCGTGGCAAGTGGTGTTGTTCGTGGCGCAAGCCAGTGAAAGTGCCTGATCGCAAAAGGGGAGTCGTATGCCTGATGGAAGTGGCGGGGCGGTTCGGAGTCTGCATGAGGCGCCGCTGAGCAGCGCTTTTCGCCAGGCCTGGCTGAAGTGGTCCCAGGAATGGCAAGACTTGCCCAAGGACAGCGACCCTGCGGCATTGGTCAATCGGGTGGTGGAGTTTTCCGGGCGCAGCGCCCAGCGTCTGTGGCGGGTGGCCTTCGCCACCGTCGGCGATGCCGCTACCGAGCAGGTCAAGTCGCTGGTCTATGCCTTCGTGGCGCTGGTGGACGAAACCTTGCTGTTCAGCCCCTGGCCCGGACAACTGGCCTGGCAGCAGCACCCCCTCGAATCACGCATGTATGCCAGTCGCCAGGCCGGCGAGCGCTTGCCGGCGGCGATCAAGAAACTGCTGGACGAGCAGATGCCCGGCACCCGGGACCTGGCGAATGTCTACCTGCAATGCCTGATCCTCGGGTTCCAGGGCCGGTTGCGCGGCGAGCCTGGCCAGGTTCAGCATGAGAAATGGCGCCTGGCGTTGTTCACGTTTGCCTGGCAGCACGAACCCGATTATGTCGATGTCAGCCAGCGCCTGGCGCTGTCTTCGGCGACGCCGCCAGTGCGCATGCCGGTGCAGCAATCACTGCCGGACGGCTTTCGCCTGGGGCTGGCGATCCTGGCGATGGTGTTGTTGTTGACCGGGCTGGGGCAGGTGTTCTGGCGTGACATTCGTTTGGAGCTCGAACCGGTGCTGCAACTGAACGAGTCGGTGGTTCAGGAGCAGGACTCATGAGCACCCTGAGTATCGTTGCCCTGGTGGTGCTCGCCATCGTCGTGGTGCTGTTGATCGCGGCCCTGATCTGGTGGCTGCGGACCCAAGGCGGAGCGGCGATCCGCAGTTTCTATGGGGCGGTGCGCCGCATGGAACAGGAGCAGGGCACCCGGGACCGCTATCAGATGCCTTGGCTGATGATGCTCGGTAACGAAAGCGACGGCGCCCAACTGTGCGCCCAGTGGCGCTTGCAACCGACCGACAAGGCCGCCTGGTTCGGGCGCTGGTTTTCCGATGCCGAGGGCTCGGTGCTGGTGGTGCCCCAGGCGTTGTTCCTGCCCGATGAAGGCATGAACCGGCAACGGGGTAATTGGTGGCGCCTGTTGGGGCTGATGTTGCGCTTGCGCAGCAAGCGACCATTGGATGCGGTGATCTGGACGGTGCCGTTCAGCACCCTCGATGACATCGAACACACCACCGAACTGAGCCTCAAGGTCCGGCGGTGCTTTATCGACCTGTTGCAACGGTTCGGCCTCAGCCTGCCGGTGTACGTGGTGATCACCGGGATGGAAGAGCTGCCCGGGGTCCAGGAACTGGTCAGCGCGCTGCCCGCCGAGGCGCGTGAATCGATGCTGGGCTGGTCCTCGCCCTATTTGCCGGATGCGGCCTGGCAGTCGCAGTGGAGTGACCAGGCCCTGGACCAGGTCAACGCGGCGCTGTCGCAATCGATCATCGAGATCGGTGCGCTGTCGGGGCAATTGGGCAGCGATCTGTATGGGTTGCCGGAGCGCTTCGAAGGCTTGCGACGGGCCTTGCAGATCCTGTTGGAGCCGGTGTTCCAGGGCAATGCCCAAGGCGAAGCGCCGCGTTGTCGCGGGGTGTATTTCACTGCCAGCCAGGCGCCGGCTGTCAGCGGTGATGGTTTGACCGCCGCCGACAGTGCCCAGCGGCAAACCGTGTTCGCCCGTCAATTGTGGTCACGACGGCTGGTGGCCGAGCGTGGCCTGGCCCAGCCCGTGCCGCGGCTGTTGCGCCTGCGCCAGCGCGGGCATCGGCTGGTCGGAGCGGTGGCGTTGGTGGTGGGCCTGGTCTGGTTGGGTGGCATGGTCTGGGTCTGGCACGATTCGGTGGAAGAAGCCGAAGGGCTGTCGCGGTTGATCCTCAGCACCCATAAGAATCACCTCGTGGTCGATCCTGACGAACCGCAGCTGGAACCGACCCGGCACAACGTGCAGAACTATTGGAACATGTTGGAAAAGGCCCCGCGCTGGCGCTTTGTCTCGGTGGTCTTTCCCACTTCGTGGTTCTCTTCCGTGGACACGCAGCTGGAGAATGGGTTGCGCCTGACTGCTCGGCACCATTGGATATTGCCTCTGCGGGACCTGCTCAATTCAGACCTGGAACAGCTCAAATCCATCCGCAACACCGAGCGGCGGGGCAATGTGGAAAACGAAGATCCGGCGCAATGGCAGAGCTACGTGAAGGCCAAGGCGCTGGTGGACCTGGCGGTACGCCTTGAACAGCACAACCAGATGTTCAGCCAGGTGGTGAACGATCCCAAGGCACCGCTGGACGAACTGGTGCAACTGAGCAACACCGCCTTGTCCCTGGGGCTCAACACCGGCACCTTGAGCCGGCCCCGGTTCTATAACCGGGTGCTGTTCGATGCCCAGAACAGCGATTTGAAAGGGCTGGACCTGAACGCCGCGCGCCCGGTGATCTCCGATAACTTCACCGGCCTGATGCAGCGCTGGTTGGACCATTACTTCCTGGCGGACAACTTCGTGCGCCAGGCCGGCTACCTCAAACTGCACCTGCAACGGCTGGAGGCCGGCGGCGGCAACTCCTTGAGCGAACTCGAAGACCTGATGGCGCTGATCGACGATTTGCAGACCCTGGTCAGCCTGACCAACTCGGCCTGGGGGCGGGGCAAGGGCCAGGACCTGGTCCCCGGCTACAGCCAGATGCTGGACAAGGTCAGCCACAGTACTTTGCTGGGGCCGGATATCGAGCAGGACCTGGAGAGCCAGGCGGCGAAGTTGCAGCAGAGCTTTCGTGACCAGTGGATCGTCCAGACCGGCTCCCGGGACAATCTGCTGGTGCAACAGGGCAGTGGCCTTCTGGTCTTGCAAGACCATGTCACGGCGCTGGACGGTGCAGTGCAGGCTTTGTTCAAGCGTGATTTCGTGGCGCTGGCCATGCAGAAGGATCCGTCGGGCAACAACCCCGATTCGATGGGCCAGGGCGATGGCAGCGATGATTTCAGCGTCGCGCTGAACTACTTCGCCAGCTACAAGAGCTATGCCAATGAAGAAATGCCGCGCATTCCGCCGGATTACCGTGACGCGCTGATGCAGGCCGCTGAAGGTGCCGCGGCCCGGGCCATGTGGTTGAGCCTGGATGAAAGCGACGAGGCGTTGCCCGGCATGGGCTTCAATGTGCAAACGACCCAGGCCGTAGCGCTGCAAAAGGCCTTTATGGACGTGCACCGTGGCGACCTGGCGATCCGTTTCCAACGTCTGCTCAATCGCCGGGCATTGGCGCAGCTCAAGAGTGGCCTGGACGAAATCGATGCCCAGCCGCTGTTCAGCCAGCGGGCCGATGTCCAGCGTTGGGATGGCTCGAAAAACTTCGGCTTGCAACTCTACGGTGCCAGCGATCCACAAGACCTGAAGCTGAACCTGGCCCAGCAATTCGGCGCGATGCTGCAGATCGCCGAGCAGCGAATGCCCGCGCTGGAATGGTTGATTGTCCAGCAGGACAACCTGTCGGCCCTGGAGCACGACCAGGTGGCACGCTTCATGGCCCTCAACGATGAATTGCTCAAGTACAAGAACCAGAACCCGGCCAGCTCGGCGGCTCAGCTGGAACAATTGGTGAGTCGGGACTTTATCGCCATGGACACCACCTCCTGCGCGCAGATCTTGCAGACCTCCAGCCTGCCCGGTGGTCGCGGTGACCTGGCCCTGCGCACGGTCGCGTTGCAGCAGGGCGCCCTGCAACGGTGCCTGTACCTGCAACAGAGCCAGGCGGCGACGGCCTGGAATGACGTGGCCAACTATTTCAATCAATACCTGGCCGGGCGCTTTCCGTTTTCTCAGGATGTGCGGGCCAGCGATGCCGACCCGGCGCGGGTCCAGCGTTTGCTGGAACTGATTGACACACGCCTGCCCCTGGCCCAGGCCGGACTGACGCTGAGCCAGACGCCGGAGCGGCTGGCGGCCGAGGATTTCCTCAACCGTTTGAAACAGGCCGGTACTTGGCTCGGGCCGCTGTTCGTGCGGGACAAGAGTGGCATTCTTGGGGTGGAAATGGACGTGCGCTGGCGTACCGATCGCGATGAGGAGCGCGGCGCCGACCAGGTGATCGCCTGGAGCCTGGACGCCGGCAACCAACAGATCAGCTACCCCGGCGGCGGCCAGCAGAACCTGCGCTGGATGGTCGGCCAGCCCGTACGCCTGACCTTGCGCTGGGCCCGTAACGGTTATCAGCGTCCGGCCAACGACCCGCTGCAACCGAACCTGGTGGTGCGCGACCTGGAGGCCGGTTGGGAGTACCAGGGGCCCTGGTCGTTGCTGCGCCTGATGCGCTCGCTGGTGTCGGTCCAGCGCCAGCCAAATGTCGACTACACCGATTTTCCCCTGGCCCTGCAACTGCCGGTGACCGCCCAGACCCAGGCCAGCACGGCGCAGCAAACGTTGATGTTCATGCGCCTGTCGTTGATGAGCCAGGGCTCCAAGCTGCCTTTGTCGATCCCACCGCTGCCGACGCGGGCGCCCCGTTCACCTTTCATGGCGACCGCATCGAGCCCCGCCATCGCCACCCGTGAGGAGGGCCTGTGAGCTTGCCGATATCGCCTTTGCCTGAGCTGGTCAGCCAGTTGCTCGAGCCGATCAGCGCCGAATCGCCCTGTGGCCCGGACCTGCGCTACGAACCGGAATACGACCAGTTGCGCGAATTGCGCCGGGAAGACGACACCAGCCTGCCCACCGGCGTGTGGCAGTCTTCGATCAAGCGCGCCCTGTGGCCAGACCTGGAACGGCTTGCGACCACGTTGCTGCTTGAGCGCAGCAAGGACCTGATGATCAGCGCCTGGCTGGGGGAGGCCTGGCTGCATATGGCCGGGCTGGAGGGGTTGCCGGGTAGCCTGGCGCTGGTGGCGGGGCTGTGTGAGCGCTATCCGGAGCAGTTGCACCCCCAGGCCGAGGACGGCGACCAGTCGTGGCGGGTGATCCCGCTGGAGTGGCTGGCCCGGCGCTACAGCGAAGTGCTGCTGACGCGGGTGCCGTTGTTCGACGGCCGGGAGCAGGCCTTCGCCGCTTTCTCCCTGGACGACTGGCAACGCTTGCAGCGCCAGCAAGTGTTGGTCAACGACAGCAAGAACGCCAAGGCCTCGGCCGAAGCGGCGCGCAACGATCAAAAGAAACTCGGCGAACTGATTCGCAACACACCCTTGTCGTTCTGGTTGCACCGCCAAGGCAGCCTGATGTTGAGCCTGCAACACCTGCAACGGCTCGAAGCCTGGAGCGACGCTTACCTGGGCAACCTGGCCCCGGGCTACAAATCCCTGCAGGACGTGATGCAGGCCTTGCTGACACTGGTAGAGGAGTTCATCGCGATGCACCCACAGCAACCCACCGTCGCGCCGGTGCAAACGTCCCCGGCATCCACGACGTCGACGTCCCAGCCGCAGGCGGCTCCAGCCCAGGTCTTCCAGGAACCGGCCAATCGTGAAGAGGCCTACCGACAGCTACTGGTCATCGCCGGTTACCTGGCCCGTACCGAACCCCACAGCCCGGTGCCCTACCTGATCCGACGCGGCGTGGAGTGGGGCAACAAGCCGTTGAGTGAGTTGCTGGGGGAACTGATCAGTGCCGATGCCGAGTCCCGGCGCTTGTGGACGTTATTGGGCGTTCTCTAACGCTCCTCGTCGGGCCACGGCACTGGCGTCAACACCGGTTTGCCGGAAAAGAACGCGGTCAGGTTCTGGCCCACCAGCTCTACCATTGCGCGGGTCGCTTCCGGCGACAGGCCGGCCACGTGGGGGGTGAGGACGACGTTGGGCAGGTTTTTCAGCGCCTGCGGCACCTCGGGCTCGTGATCGAACACATCCAGGGCCGCTCCGGCGATTCGCCGGTGCTCCAGGGCGCTGATCAGATCGGCGGTGGCAACCACGCTGGCCCTGGCGACGTTCACCAGAAACCCTTTTGGGCCGAGCGCATCGAGGGTCTGCTTGTTGATCAATTGCCGGGTATCCAGGCCGCCTGGCGTGGCGACGATCAGGAAGTCCGAAACCCGTGCCAGTTCAGTGGGAGTGGCGCAGAAGGTGTAGGGCACGTCATTGCGCACCCGACGATTGTGATAGCTGATACTCATGTCAAAGCCCAGGGCGGCCCGTTTGGCGATCGCCATGCCCACCGCGCCAAGGCCCAACACGCCCAGCCGCTTACCCGCCAGGGAAGGACGCGCAACCCTTGGCCATTCGCCCCGGCGCAGGGCGGCATCGGAATGGGGTATGTCGCGCACCAACGCCAGCAACAGCGCCATGGCATGGTCAGCCACCGACGACGCGTTGACCCCGGCGCCGTTGGTGACCACGATGCCCCGATGGCGCGCGGCCTGCAGGTCGACTTGTTCGTAACCGGCACCGATCACGCAGATGATTTTCAGGTTGGGCAGGGCGGCGATCTCTTCCTCCGTCAGGCCCAGGGGGCCGCGGGTCAGCACTGCGCTGAAGCGTTCACCGTGTTCGAAAATCGCCGTCTTGCGTTCGGCAGGCGTGGGCGCCAATTCCAGGTGGTAACCCTGCTTCTCGAGGATCGGCAGGTAATCATTGACGGTTTCAACCAGTACCAGAACGGTTGCGGTCATGCTGGGCTCCTGTGGGTGCTGGGGCGATTTCAAGTATTCAACCTGATTGTAGGAGCCGGGGGCAGGGGGGCTTGGCTTTTTATGTGCATTTCGGATTTTGTTTGCAGGGTACATATCCATTGCTGCGGTCACGGCTGCTTAGGGTTCCGCCCTGACGGCGGGTCACTTTCGAAAAGCCCGGAAGCCGGCCCAGTCAAAAGTAAGCAAAACGCTCATGCCCCACCACTCGGCACCTCGCCTAGGCTCGATGTGCCCTCACTTCGGCCATCGTGGTTAACGGGGCGCCGAGATCAACGTCCACGCCGAGGCCGCCTAGTAGCCGACCTGACTCTCCCGGTCGTACACCCATCAGATCTGTTTGAGCAGGACCTGTGGGAGCAAAGCTTGCTCGCGAGGCGGCCTGACAGCCGGCCTGTCTCTCCGGTTGTACCCCGATCCAATTGTGGGAGCGAGCTTGCTCGCGAAGGCGGCGGTACATTCAGTGCTGGTGCAAGCGGACACACAGCTATCGCGAGCAAGCTCGCTCCCACAGGGAATGCAGGGATAATTCTATGGCAGCGATCTGATACGCATAACCGCTCCTCAGCTAAGCCTTTGCTTCTGCTCACTAATCCCGGACAATCGCGCCCCTGTTTCGGCCAGGGCGCTGCCTGTCGGGTTTTTCCGACTCGTCCCGGCCGGGTGCATGTGACCGGAATACGGAGATCCGCCCGGATGAATGATCAGGCCAATAGCGTCGAAGAGCGCTTTGAAACGACAGTCCCAGCCACCCTCAGCCAATGGAGTCGCCAGGACACCACGTGGATGCTGGGCCTGTTTGGCACCGCCATCGGTGCAGGTACTCTGTTTTTACCCATCAATGCGGGCCTGGGCGGCTTCTGGCCGTTGCTGATCCTGGCGGTGCTGGCGTTCCCCATGACGTTCTATGCCCACCGGGGCCTGACCCGTTTCGTGTTATCCGGTCGCGACGGCGCGGACATCACCGAGGTGGTGGAAGAACATTTCGGCCTCAAGGCCGGTGCGCTGATCACGCTTTTGTACTTCTTTGCCATTTTCCCGATCCTGTTGATCTACAGCGTGGCGTTGACCAACACGGTGGGCAGTTTCCTGGAGCATCAGTTGCATATCCAGCCGCCTCCTCGGGTGGTGCTGTCCCTGGTGCTGATCCTGGGCCTGCTGGCGGTGGTCCGTTGTGGCGAGCAGGCGATCGTCAAGGCCATGAGCCTGATGGTCTACCCGTTCATCGTTGCGCTGCTGTTCCTGGCGGTGTTCCTGATTCCCCACTGGAGCGGCGGTATCCTGACCACGGCGTCCACGCCGCCTGAGGCTTCGGCGCTGCTGCATACCTTGTGGCTGGCGATCCCGGTGATGGTGTTCTCGTTCAACCATTCACCGATCATCTCGGCTTTTGCGGTGGACCAGAAACGTCGCTACGGTGCCAACGCCGAGGAACGCAGTTCGCAGATCCTGTCGCGTGCCCATGTGCTGATGGTGGTGATGGTGCTGTTCTTCGTGTTCAGCTGCGTGCTGACCCTGAGCCCGGCGCAACTGGCCGAAGCCAAGGCGCAGAACTTGTCGATCCTGTCGTACCTGGCCAACCACTTCAGCAACCCGACCATCGCCTTTGCCGCGCCGTTGATTGCGTTTGTCGCCATCTCCAAGTCGTTCCTGGGGCACTACATCGGCGCCAGCGAAGGCCTCAAGGGCCTGATCGTCAAGAGCGGCCGGCGCCCGGCGCCCAAGACCCTGGATCGCCTCACCGCCGCGTTCATGCTGATGGTGTGCTGGGTCGTCGCGACCCTCAATCCGAGCATTCTGGGCATGATCGAAACCTTGGGCGGGCCGGTCATCGCGGCTATCCTGTTTCTGATGCCGATGTATGCCATTCGCAAAGTTCCGGCCATGGCCCGTTATCGCGGCCAGGCTTCGAATGTCTTCGTTACGTTGGTGGGTTTGGTGGCGATTACGGCGTTGGTTTACTCCCTCTTGGCGTAGGCCTTTATTGGAGGGCGAGGTTGGTGTGTATATCCGTTACCGCAGCAACGGATATGTCCCCAAAAAAAGGCACTTCCCCTCAAATAGACAGGCATAAAAAAACGCCGCCCCTCGCAAGAAGGGCGGCGTTTTCAGTCGGGCGTTTTAAGCTTTAGGCTTGAACGACCGGGATGTTGGCGTTTGCAGCCGCTTCACGGAACTCGGCGATCTGGTCGAAGCTCAGGTAGCGGTACACGTCCGCTGCCATGCTGTCGATCTTGCCGGCGTATTCCATGTACTCCTCGACGGTCGGCAGGCGACCCAGGATCGAAGCAACGGACGCCAGTTCGGCCGAAGCCAGGTAGACGTTCGCGCCGTCACCCAGACGGTTCGGGAAGTTACGGGTCGAAGTCGATACCACGGTGGAGTTCGGCTCGACGCGTGCCTGGTTACCCATGCACAGCGAGCAGCCTGGCATTTCCATCCGTGCACCGGCCTTGCCGTAGATGCCGTAGTAGCCTTCTTCGGTGAGCTGGTGAGCGTCCATCTTGGTCGGCGGCGACAGCCACAGACGGGTTGGCAGCTGGCCCTTGACCTGCTCCAGCAGCTTACCGGCAGCGCGGAAGTGACCGATGTTGGTCATGCACGAACCGATGAACACTTCGTCGATCTTCTCGCCAGCAACGCTGGACAGCAGACGGGCGTCGTCCGGATCGTTCGGCGCGCAGAGCACAGGCTCGCTGATGT